>Ga0315279_10008488_pt1 | contig 12427 bp, 15 predicted proteins | sample YL17G06_20_MG_FD_203694 | JGI IMG/M metagenome (GOLD analysis project Ga0315279, IMG submission 203694) | Sediment microbial communities from Yellowstone Lake, YNP, Wyoming, USA - YL17G06_20 | ecosystem: Environmental > Aquatic > Freshwater > Lake > Sediment | place: USA: Wyoming | collected... | reverse complement strand
GCTGGGCCTGCCTGAATCCGCGCGGGCGGCACTTACCGGCGCCGCTACGCTCAACCTGCTCATGCTGTTAATCTTTGCCGTGACGGTGCTGGTGTTCTTTCTGTTCTACCTGGGACCTTACACTCATCCCGATTGGATCTCGCCGGGGTTTGCCTTGGTCATGTTCTTGCTGGGACTGACGGCAGTTGGCACCGGTGAATTCATCCGGGAGGCGGTGCGCAAGCCGTACATCGTGAACCAGGTTGTGCTCGGCAATCAGATCCTGCCCGAGGAGATGGCCCGAACCCAGCAGGCGGGCTATTTAGAGTCCGGGGTGTGGACCAAGGCGTACGTGACCGCCAGATACCCGCAGGTGCTCACCCAGGGTACAGTCGATCCATACAAGTTGCTTGCGCTGCCTGCCGAATCCCAAGTAGACCTGGGGCGTGTGTTGTTCCAGCATCATTGCAATGATTGTCACGCCGTCTCGACTGGGCTTTCGGGAGTGGGCGAGCTCACGCGCGGTTGGAAGCCGGACATGATCCGCACCATGGTGGCACATCCAGAAAAGACGCGGTTTTTTATGCCGCCATGGGCCGGCAATGACGCCGAGGTGGAATTGCTAGCTGAGTACATCGCAACCATCCAGTTGGAATATCCGTACAAGCCTCCGATTGGCCAACCGGCAAGGAGATAACGATGGACCCTCGAACATTGATCGGACCGGCCAGCCCGTTGGGGTATCCTGCGCCGTTCTGGTTTGTCGAGTTCTTCAAAGTGCTGGGCTTCAGCCTGCACATGGTGCCGATGAACCTGTGGTATGCCGGGATGATCCTGGTGTCGATCTTGCAGCTGTGGGGGAGTGCGCATCCGAAGCGATTGGCCCACCGGCTGATCAACGCGATGCCGGTCGTCGTGGCGCTGGGCATCAATCTGGGCATTGTCCCGCTGTTGTTCACGCAGGTGGCGTACTATCGGCTGTTTTACCCTTCGACCGTGTTGATGGCCTGGCCATGGTTTAGCGTCATCTTGCTGCTGCTGCCTGCCTACTACGGCGTGTACCTGCACGCTATCAGTATGCGCAAGGACTGGAAGCCCAAGCTGGGGTTGGCCGCCGGCTGGGTGGCCGCGGTCCTCTTTATCGCCATCGGCTTCCTGTTCGCCAACAACTTTAGCCTGATGGTCAACGTGCGCGGGTGGGCCGACCTGTGGCGGGCGACGAGTGTCGGCGGCGCAGTGACGGGCACGGCGCTCAATCTGGCTGACCCCACGCTGTGGCCGCGCTGGCTGATGATGTTCGGCCTGGCGCTCACGACGACCGCAGTGTACATCGTGGTAGATACAGCGTTCTTTGCCGGCAGGGAAAGCGTCGAGTATCGGCAGTGGGCCTCTGGATTTGCGCCGATTCTTTACACGCTGGGTTTAATCGTCTTTGCGATCATGGGATCGTGGTACATCTTTATCGCGTTGGCGCCAGACGCGCGACAGTTCATGCTCAGCCAGTTGGTGCTTACGGCGCTGACGGCCGTCGCGCCGGGTCTGCCTTGGCTGCTGCTAGTGGCGCAGCGTAAGCAAGTCCCGCAGACGTTGGCATGGGTGACGGGGCTGGCACAGTTTGGTGTGCTGGCGCTGAACGCCATCAGCCGCCAGGCGTTGCAGAACTTTGACGTGCTGCGCTACGTTGATATCACCGCTGAGCCCGTCAAGATGCAATGGAGCCCACTCATCCTGTTCCTCGTGCTGTTCGTCGCCGGGCTGAGCGTGGTGGCATGGATGGTCAGCAAGGTCATCGCCGTGGAGCGGCAGGAGCACGTGACGACGTAAACGGCGGTGCAGTCTTGTCGTGCAGATGACGTTCGTTCCGTGCGTGGCGACGGTCGCGGCGATCCGGCAAGAGACCCGCTCGTGGAAGTGGACGGCCTTCAGCGTGCGCCTCTAGTTGGTGCTCTCACTGAGAGCCGGTATGGCCGTGTTATCAGTTGGCACATTTGATCTGGTGAGGGGGTGAACAAGTGCGTCATCACCTGTTATCCGGCGCGTGATAACAACACGGAGGAAGCATGAACAGCAAACGGACATTGCCGCCAACATATGTGTTGATTTCCATCGTGGCTATGGTCGTACTCCATTTTCTGTTTCCGCTGATGAAAATCGTCCCCTTGCCGTGGAATGTTATCGGCATTATTCCACTGGCTCTTGGGATCGCGATCAACATTGTCGCGGATAACGCCTTGCACCAGGCCGACACAACCGTCAAACCCTTTGAAGAGTCAACCGCCTTGGTGACGAACGGGGCGTATCGAATCAGCCGCCATCCCATGTACCTCGGATTTGTGCTCATTCTCATCGGCGTCGCCATTCTGCTGGGGTCGCTGTCGCCTTGTGTCGTCATCCCTATCTATGCGATCCTGATGGATCAGATTTTCATCAAGGTCGAAGAGCGAATGTTAGAGGCCCGATTCGGTCAAGCCTGGCTGGCCTACAAGCGCCAAACCCGGCGATGGATCTAGCCCATCGGGCGCAATGGAGGTTGATCAATGCCGCAATTGGAAAAGCGTGGCAAATGGGTCTTTGGCTGGGTCGTCGTCCAGCCTGGAATCAAGATCACCGTCCCGCCGGAAGCATCCCGCGAGTATGGCTTCCAGGCCGCGGACGAGATTGTTTTTACGCGCGGCAGCCGGCGCTCGGGCGGGTTCGGCATCGGTCGGGCAGACAAGATACCGGCCTTGTTGAGAAAGCGCGTGCTGGCCCAGGGACGAATGGGCCAGCATGGCCGGGTTGTCTTGCCACCGGAGGTGGGTGTGCAGGTCGGTGATCGGCTATTGGCTGTGCGGGGCAGTGGCCTTGCGCTGGGATTTCTCGTACAGGGGCCGATCTATGCGGCTGCGCTCCAACATTCAGGACTCGTTGTCTTTTGAAATACTGCCCAACAGGCCACGGCAGATGCAATATCATTTTTCCGTCGAAGGAGAGCCAATGGAACTCAAGTGTTCGATTTGCCGAGTACAAGCGTGCAGTAGCACACCAGGGACAAAGACTTTGCCGGTTTTTTGCCCAGCGTCTCAAGAACTCGATGCCCTGCCCCATGCTCATCAGCTCTACCATTCGGATCCCGAGACACAAAGATTGGCCCTGTCTGCGGCCCGGGTCGAGGCGGACGGCTACTGCCGTTGGCCCCGAGTGCAGGAGGTAATGGAATTTGCGCGAGGTATCGGTGCCTCTCGGTTGGGCATCGCGACCTGCGTCGGCTTGATTCGTGAAGCCGGACTTTTACAAGAGATCCTGGAAGCCAATGACTTCCAGGTCAGCAGCGTCTGCTGCAAGGTCGGCTCGATTCCGAAAGAGGAAATTGGATTGGCTGACGACGAAAAGGTCCACCCAGGGCAATTCGAGGCGCTGTGTAACCCTGTCGGGCAGGCCGAACTCTTGAACGAAGCGAGAACCGAGCTGAACATCGTCGTAGGGCTTTGCGTCGGGCATGACAGCCTCTTTTTCAAGCATTCAGTTGCGCCCGTCACAGTGCTGGTAGCCAAAGATCGCGTGACCGGCCACAATCCGGTGGCGGCCTTGTACACCAGTCATTCTTACTATCGCCGTCTGCGCGAGATCAAAGGACGAGCCTGAAGACAAGGATCAAGTAGAAAGTAAAGCTATGAAGCAATGGCGCAAGTGAAAAGACCGAGTATCATTCTCAAAGCATTGCGGATCACGCTAGATCTCGCTGGCGGGCTGGCTTTTTTCTGGCTGGTCGTGCTCATGCTGGGAGTTTTTCAAAAAGTCAAAGAGTTGTTGGTTGAAAATGGTTTCGACCTGGCTGGGGAGGAATGATGAGCTGCTGTGAAGAGCAGGTTTTGTCCGAGACTGAAAGTGTCTGCCCCGAATGTCTGGCCCGGATTCCCGCGACGCGCGTGGCGCGCGGGGACGATGTATACCTCAAGAAAACCTGTTCTGAGCATGGCGACTTTTCCGCTGTGATCTGGCGCGGGCTGCCCGCCCATACGTCGTGGGTGCGGCCCAAACTTCCCAGTTACCCGGACCATCCTTTCACGACCGTTGACCGAGGTTGCCCGTTCGACTGCGGCCTGTGCCCCGATCACCGCCAACATTCTTGTAACGTCCTGTTCGAGGTTACGCAGCGGTGTGACCTGCGTTGCCCCGTTTGCTTTGCCGATGCCGGCGACCATCCAGGCCCCGATCCTGACTTGCGCGAAATCGAAGGTTGGTACCGGCGATTGCTGGAAGTGGGCGGCCCTTTCAATATCCAATTGTCCGGCGGCGAACCGTGCCTGCGCGATGACCTGCCTGACATCATCGCGTTGGGGCGTTCGCTGGGCTTTACGTTTTTCCAGGTCAACACGAATGGGTTGCGGCTGTCCAGGGATGAGAACTATCTCAAGCGGCTCAAAGAGGCGGGGCTTTCGACGGTGTTTTTGCAGTTCGATGGAATCTGCGACTGCATTCATGAAAAACTGCGGGGACGCCAACTCGCTGCGCAAAAGCAAGCCGCCGTCGAATGCTGTGCCGAGCAACACGTGGGCATTGTGCTTGTCCCGACGCTCGTGCCCGGCGTCAATGTGGACGGCATCGGTGGCATCATCGAATTCGGGCTGCGCCATTCCCCGACGGTTCGCGGCGTCCATTTTCAACCGATCAGTTATTTTGGCCGCTACCCGCAGCCTCCGCACGACGCCGCCCGCATCACAATCCCCGAGATCATTCGCGCTATCGAAGTGCAGACCGGAGGCGCGATCAAGCGGACAAGCTTCAGTCCGCCCGGCTGTGAAAACGCGCTGTGTTCGTTCCACGGGAATCTTGTGTTGATGCCCGACAGCCAGCTTATCCCACTAACGAAATACACGCCTGAAAAAACCTGTTGCTGCCAACCGCCCCAAGCCAAAGAGGGCGCAGAAAAGGCGCGCCAGTTTGTCGCCAGGAAATGGTCATTGTCCGATAACGTGATCGAACGGCGGCCCCCCGGCGAGCCAAGCCTCGGCGAGTGGGATGAATTTCTGGCCCGCGCCGAAACTCACACTTTCTGCATTTCTGGCATGGCGTTCCAGGATGCTTGGACGCTCGACCTGGAGCGGCTGCGGGATTGCTGCATCCACACCGTCAGCCCCTCTAGTAAACTCATTCCCTTTTGCGCTTACAACCTCACCGACCAATACGGACGCCCTCTGTACCGGCCCTTGTCGGTGCAGCGTCATATCGAATCATCCCAACAACAAAGGAACCCACAGTCTTGGCTCTTGTAACTCACTGGCGGTTTCTGCTGGAGTGCTGATTTATGTAGGCGCAACTCATTTGCTTCCCGCTGTTGAAAAGGAAACCAAAAAGTATTCCTTTGTTCCGTTGGCGGTAGGTATTTTGGTAGCTGTTTTGATCGTAATTTCGAAAGGCTGATCCAAATGACTCTGCAAACGAATGGCATCGCTGAATCCGTTGAAAGAATCCTGAAAACGATTCCATCGGACGTACTGTTACTGGCCGCCGCCAAAACTCGTTCACTCGAAGAGGTTGAAGCAGTCATTCGCGCGGGTGTGACGCATATCGGATACAACTATGTTCAGGAGGCAGTACCGATCATCCAAACAATCGGCAGTCGGGCGACCTGGCATATGATCGGCCATCTCCAGCAAAGCAAAGCCAAAATGGCTGTACAGCATTTTGACATGATCGAAACCGTTGATTCATGGCGTCTGGCGCAAGCCCTGGATCGGTATTGTGAAATTGGACAGAAAACGATGTCAGTCCTGGTGGAAATCAACAGCGGGAGAGAGGCAACCAAAACCGGAGTACTGCCAAATGAAGTGGATCGTCTTATAGTGCAGATGAGCGCCCTAAAGTATCTTCGCGTGCAGGGCTTGATGACCATAGGGCCGCGTTTTGGCAATCCGGAGGACAGCAGACCCTATTACCGGGCAACACGGGAATCTTTCGAGCGTCTCTCTGCCAGTAATTTGCCGAATGTGAACATGCGATATCTTTCGATGGGCATGAGCAATAGTTATCGAATCGCCATTGAAGAGGGAGCAAATATCATTCGGATCGGCTCCCATCTTTTTGGTGAGCGGCATTAGTAATGCAATCTCTAGCAAATATCACGAGAGGCGAAACTCTGAAAAAGACTAAACATGAAAACTAAGATTGCTCTCAGCTCAGGAGGCCTGATGTGAAGACTCTCATTTACGGTGCCGGGCCGTTGGGCAGCGTGTTTGCGGCCAGGCTTCAAGAGGCCGGTCACAAGGTCTCTTTGTTGGCGCGGGGACAGCGCTTGGCCGATTTGCAGGAGTACGGGGTCGTACTCGTGGATGTGCAGACGAAGAAACAAACCGTCACCCGCGTGAATGTCATCGAGGAGCTAAAGCCCGACGACGCCTACGATCTGGTGCTCGTCATCATGCGCAAGAACCGGGCGCTAGAGATTTTGCCCACCCTGGCAGCTAATCAGCACACGCCCAATGTCCTGTTCCTGATGAACAACGCTGCCGGGCCGGGGGAACTGGTTCAGGCCCTTGGGGCGGAGCGAGTGATGATGGGCTTTCCGATGGCGGCTGGCTACCGCCGGGGGCACGTGGTTCATTACCTGGTGAGCGCTGAACCTGGCAAAAAGGCCATGATCCCGATCGGCGAGGTGAATGGCCGCATCACGCCTCGGCTGCAGCAGGTGGGGCGCATCCTGGCCAGCATGAACGGCTTTGACGCCGAGTTGCGCACCGACATGGACGCCTGGCTCAAGACGCACGTGGCCCTGCTGATGCCTTCGCTGGCGCCGGCCATGCGGGCTGCCGGACAAGACAATCTTCGGATGGCGCGCACCCGCGATGCGATTGTCCTGGCCGTGCGTGCCATCCGTGAGGGTTTTGCTGTGCTGCAGGCGTTGGGCATTCCGCTTGTCCCCCGCTCGATTCGCCAACTCGACTGGCTTCCTGAGCCCGTCCTGGTGTGGTTCTTGCAGCGGCGGCTGGTGGACCCCAGCGTGCGGGTGGCCCTGTTCGAACATGCCGACGCCGCCCAGGACGAGATCAAACATCTGGCCGATGAATTCATGGCCCTCAAGCGCCAGACTCGCGTGCCCACCCCGGCGATGGATCGCCTATACGCCTATTTCGATCCGGCAACACCACTTATGCCGGATGGCAGCGCCGAGATACCGATGAACTGGCGCGAGGTAGAAATCGGGCTGGGTATGTTGGCGGCTGCCCTGGCCGTGTTGTTTGCGTCAAGCTGGCTGAATCGCAGAAAAAGCTAAAGGAGCTATGATGAACCTTCTGGATGATTTGTTAGTCCGCCTGCCCGATGACGTCGCCGTGCGTTCGGTGCTGGTGGGCGCGCACTGGACGGTGGCATGCAGCCGCCACTGCGGCCTGGCCTCAACGATCACGGGCGACAAGCCGCACGCTCACGAGCAGGTGCGTGACGTGGGCCGTCTGCACCTCAAGAGCGCGCGCGAGTTGGCCGAGTACGCGCTCTCGGAAAATCCACTCGAAGCCAGCCTCGGCGTGGCGGCGATCAACTCGCTGCTGGATGTGGACGAACGCAACGCCGTCGAGATCAACGCCGCCGAGGTGCTGGCCGAGCGCGGGCGCGGCAAGAACGTGGCGCTCGTGGGACATTTCCCGTTCATCCCCAAACTGCGTGACAAAGTCGGCCAGTTGTGGGTGATCGAGCAGCGCCCATCGGAAGGCGAGTACCCGGCCGAATCCGCCGCCGACCTGATCCCGCAGGCCGACGTGGTGGCGATCACGGGCACGGCGCTGATCAATCACACGTTGGATGGATTGCTGGCCTTGTGTTGTCCCGATGCGCTGGTGATGGTGCTGGGGCCGAGCACGCCGCTTTCGCCCGTGCTGTTCGAGCACGGCGCAACCATCATCTCCGGCGCGCGCGTCGTGGACGAGGTAGCGGTGATGCGCACCGTCGGCCAAGGCGCAACGTTCCAACAGGTCGAGGGCGTGCGGCTGTTGACGTTGGCGCGAGAGAAAACGCAGGGTCAACTGACGGCAGGCGTGTGATGAGTGATGACCCCCAGTCCCCACGCCAGGAAACTAAAAAACGCGCTCCCAATTGGTGGGCCGTGTTTGGCGCATTGCTGGCGGCGAGTGCTGTGCCCTGTCCGGAATGTGGCGGGCCGCTGGCGTTGCATCTTTGGCCACTGATCGCATTGCTCATCGCCGCCCACGCCATCGCCGGCCGCGCCCGACCGCCCCAGAACGACAAGAAAACGACACAGGGCACATTGTCCGATTTGGATGCCGCCAAAATGGAACAAGGAGAAGGCTGATGCCGAACGAGGCGACTGACATGACCAATGCTGTTCAAGTCTCCCAGTTGACCAAGGTCTATCCAGGGGACAAGGCTGCGCCTGTGCGCGCTGTGGACGGCGTAGATTTTACCGTGCGTGAAGGTGAAGTGTTTGGCTTCCTCGGCCCCAACGGCGCAGGCAAGACGACCACCATCCGCATGTTGACGGGGCTGGCGCGTCCTACGTCAGGACAAGCGCATGTGCTGGGCTTTGACCTGGCGAGTGACGTGACGCGCATCAAGAAACACATCGGCGTTGTGCCGGAAATGTCGAACCTGTACGACGAGCTGTCCGCGTTCGACAACCTGGTATTTTCGATGCAGCTCTATGGCGTGCCGCGCGCCGAATGGAAGCCGCGCGCCGAAGCATTGCTCACGCGCTTTCGCCTGGCCGAGAAACGAGATGCGCCTTTTGCCAAGCTCTCGCGCGGGATGAAGCGCGCATTGACCATCGCGGCTGCCCTGGCCCACCGCCCGCCGCTCATCTTTTTAGACGAGCCGACCACCGGCCTAGATGTGATGAGCGCGCGCAGCCTGCGCCGCATGGTCGCCGGTTTGCGCGACGAGGGCGTGACAGTTTTCCTGACCACGCATTATCTGGAGGAAGCCGAGCGCCTGTGTGACCGCGTTGCTGTCATCGTCAAGGGACGCATCGTTGCGCTGGACACGGTGGACGGACTCAAAGCCGCTGTGCAGCGCAAGCCCACAGTCGAAATCACCCTGGCCGATGCGAATAACGACATCGAGACCCGGCGCATCGAAGGCGACGACGTGGAGACTGCCGCGCGCGCGGCGCTGGCCGAGGTCGAGGGGCGGCGCGTGCTGGCCGTCAACACCCTTCGCTCGACATTGGAAGATGTGTTCGTGCAACTGACGGGCCTGAGCGCCGATGTGATGCTGGCCGAAAAAGGCGGAAAGGGAGGCGGCAATGCTGGCGGATGATTTGCGAGGGATGTGGTACATCGGCCTCAAAGATTTGCGCGCTTACTACTTCAAGCCGCCGAACATCAGTTGGGGCATCTTGTTTCCGTTTGCCTTTGTCCTGGCGTTTGCCATCCGCGACCCCGGCGACTTGCGCGGGCTGGTACCAGGCCTGGTAGCGTTGACACTCTTGTTCGGCACGAGTTCGATGGAGGCCATCGTCATCGCGTTCGAGCGGCGTATCGGTTCGCTGGAGCGATTGTTGCTGGCGCCGGTGCGCCTGCCGGCGCTGCTGGCGGGCAAACTGCTGGGCGGAATGGTCTTTGGCTTGACTGTGACACTGGTGGTGCTGGTCATCGTATTGATAGCCTTTGGCGCGAATGGAGTCAACTGGCTCTTGCTCGTCCTGGCTTTGCTGTTTTCAGCGACGGCCTTTTCGGCGTTGGGCGCGTTCGTCTCGGTGGCGGTCAAAGAAGTGTTCGAGGCGCAGACGCTGGCGAATTTCATTCGCTTCCCGATGATGTTCCTGGGCGGCGTGTTTGTGCCGGTGGACTCGCTGCCAACGGTGCTGCAAGTCATCGCCCGCGCGCTGCCGTTGACTTATTCGGTCGAAGCACTGCGGGCGGCGCTGATGGGCGGTTCGCCGGCAGTCGCCGCGCTTGACCTGGCAGCGCTGGCTGGGTTTGCCGTGATTCTTTTTATGCTGGCCGTGCGGGTGCTCGCCCGGCAACTTGATTAGAGGGAGCAAAAGATGGTATCCAAACATCAAGTGTTGAACATGTTGGCGCATATCGAGGACCCGGAACTGCACCGCAGCCTGACGGATCTGAACATGGTGCGCGACGTGCAAATCGGCGACGGCGTGGTGGACATCACCCTTGCGCTGACGGTGCCCAATTGTCCGCTCAAGGATCAAATCGAAGCCGACGTGCGCAAGATCGTCGGCGCAATGCTGGGTGTGAGCCAAGTGAACGTCACCCTGACGGCGATGACGGATGAGGAACGCAAAGCCATCTTTGGCGAGCCGACCGAAGGAACAGCCACCCAATACAACAAGGTTGACCGCGTCGTGGCCGTGATGAGCGGCAAAGGCGGCGTGGGCAAATCGCTTGTCACCGCGCTGCTAGCGACGGCGTTGGCGCGGCAAGGCTTGCGAGTCGGCGTGCTCGACGCCGACATTACCGGCCCCAGCATCCCCAAGCTGTTCGGGCTGCGCCCGCCCGTGCGCAGCGGGCCGATGGGGTTATGGCCGCTGCAAAGCCAGACCGGCATCAAGGTCATGTCCTTCAACCTGCTGCTCGAATACGACGACCAACCCGTCATCTGGCGTGGGCCGTTGATTGGCCGCGCGATCACACAGTTGTGGGGCGATGTGTTTTGGGACGAGTTGGATTATCTCCTGGTGGACTTGCCGCCCGGCACCGCCGATGCCGCACTGACGACGCTGCAATCGCTGCCGGTGAATGGCATCGTCATGGTCACGACGCCGCAAAGCCTCGCTTCGATGATCGTGCGCAAAGCCGTCCACATGGCGCAGATGGTCAACGTGCCCATCATCGGCGTGGTCGAGAACATGGCGTATTTCGTATGTCCCGACACGGGTAAGCGTCACGAGATCTTTGGCCCCAGCCACTGCCACGAGGTCGTGCTCACGGCGGGTGCGCCGCTCCTGGCCCAGTTGCCAATTGATCCGACTGTGGCCGCGTTGTGCGACGAGGGCCAAGTCGAGGCTGTCGAATTGCCCGAGGTTCCAGAAATGGTCAAGGCGTTTGTCCAGGCTGTACCAGTCAAGAAACGCGAGTAAGGCAGATTTGATTCGTGATCCTATCGCGAGTAGAATACTCGCGAACGATATGCCATCTACCATTCAGCAAAGGAGGTCAATATGCCGGAAATGAAAGATGGTTGCGTCAAACCCGCCAAAGGGCCAATCCTTCCCTCGGCCCCCATTGCCCCAGGAGGGGCGTCCACATCACCCACACAGGAGGTCATCAAAATGTTAGCGCGCGTCGGCAAGCCCGCCCCCGATTTTGAAGCGAATGCCTTTGTGGGCGAAGGCTTCAAGCCCGTCAAGCTCTCGGATTACAAAGGCAAGTGGATTGTCTTGTGCTTTTACCCAGGCGATTTCACGTTCGTCTGACCAACGGAGCTGGCGGCGGTCGCCGCCCGCTACGAGGAATTCAAAAAGCTCGACACAGAAGTGTTGGCGATGAGCACCGATAGCCGCTTTGTCCACCTGATCTGGCAGAGCGAGGAACTCGCCAAGATGGTGCAAGGCGGCGTGCCGTTCCCGATGCTATCGGATGCCGGTGGCAAAGTGGGCGCCGTCTATGGCGTGTACGACGAGGACGCCGGCGTGGACATTCGCGGGCGATTCATCATTGACCCCGATTTCGTCATTCGCGCGATGGAAGTCCTCACGCCCGAAGTGGGACGTAACCCTGACGAATTGATCCGCCAAGTTAAAGCGTTCCAGCATGTCCGCGCGACGGGCGAGGTGACGCCTTCCGGCTGGCAGCCGGGGCAGGTGACGCTCAAGCCTGGCCCCGCACTCGTAGGCAAGGTGTGGCAAGTCTGGAAGCCGTAATATCGCTTTCTTGTTCAATCCATCACGCGCTCGCAAATTTGCGAGCGCGTTTGCTTCCGGTAATTGTCCACAAGACGAGTGCAGGCTTTTCTGCAAATGGTGCGAGCCAAAAGCAAAGCTCTTGCTTGACGGTCACCGCGCCGCCTTTAGCACTCATGACGGCGATCACCTGACGAACCTGATTGAATGGATTGGTTTTGGGCGGCTGAAGCTGCGAATGACCCAGCACTGCCGCGCGCTCATGCCGAGCGTGCTGGCCAATGCGTTCGCGGGGGAGTTGTAGATCAGACCTGAACGGGCGTCGCGGGAGGTCTCACACCATCGCCATCAACTGCGCGCGGCGATCCCCAAACGCGGGATCGCTGGCAACGACGGGACACTCTTCCACCGTCCGCTTTTGCTGCAACAGCCCGAACGCAAACGCCATGCACGTCGCCTCACCGCAGCGTTTACAGTTCGATTGAGGCAGCAGCGTCCACACATCCAGCGGGCGTGGTGCGCGGCGCATGGCCGTAACTGGCTGGATAGTGTCACGCTTGTCCCAGCACTGGTTGATCAAGTCGCGCACCGCCGAAAGCAGTTGCAATCCCTCGTCCGTGTCCTTGACCTGGGTGATCATCACCTTATCAGGATAAA
>Ga0315279_10008487_pt1 | contig 12429 bp, 6 predicted proteins | sample YL17G06_20_MG_FD_203694 | JGI IMG/M metagenome (GOLD analysis project Ga0315279, IMG submission 203694) | Sediment microbial communities from Yellowstone Lake, YNP, Wyoming, USA - YL17G06_20 | ecosystem: Environmental > Aquatic > Freshwater > Lake > Sediment | place: USA: Wyoming | collected... | reverse complement strand
AGGGTGGGTTCACAGAACGTGATGCGTCCGCCGTAGCCGGCCACGGCGGCCTTCTTGACCGCCGGGGCATTGTCGGGCATGACGATGTAGGCGGGGATCCCGCGCAGGCGCGCCGCCAAAGCCAGGGCCTGGGCGTGGTTGCCCGAGGAATGCGTGGCGACGCCCCGCTCGGCCGCTTCCTCCGAAAGTGAGAAGACCGCGTTCGCCGCTCCGCGGAACTTGAAGGCGCCGACTTTCTGGAGGTTCTCGCATTTCAGGAAAATACGCGCGCCGAGCCGCTCATCGAGCAAAGCGCAGGTGAAGACGGGCGTGCGGTGGGCGCAGGGTCTGATCCTCGCCGCGGCCCGGCGGATGTCGTCGAGGGTGGGGTGGGGGATCATGGCCGCTTGCTCTTTCCGGCGGGCGCTTTCATGAACGCCTCGATCTCGGCCACCGTCCGGGGCAGGCCCGGAGTCAGGTTCTCGCAGCCGTTTTCGGTGATGACCAGCGTGTCCTCGACCCGCACACCCAGGTCCTCGCCGGGGAAGACCGCGTAGATGTCGCAAGCGAAGACCATCCCCGGGCGCAGGGGGCCGCGCGGTCCGCCGCCTACGTCGTGGACGGCCATGCCCACGTAGTGGCTGATGCCCGTCTGCATGGTCCGGATCTTGAAGATGCTTTTTTCCGGGTCGAAGCCCTGTTTCTTCAGCATCTCCAGGACCTGCGGCTGGACGTCCTTGCCTTCGACGCCGGGCTTGTAGATCTTTTTGCAGGCTTCCTGGACGGCCCAGGCGGCTTCATAGATCTCGCGCTGGCGGGGGGTGAATTTCCCGTTGGCCGGATAGGAGGCCGAGATGTCGACGACATAGGAGTCCAGGTTGGGGCCGGCGTCGACGACGATGAAGTCGCCGTTCTTGAGCACGCGGTCATGCTTGTAATAGTGGAGGTAAGGGTGATTTTCGGCGGAGCTGATGATGGTGTTGTAAGCCAGGTCGCGGGCGGCGCCCATCTTGCAGGCGTAGCTGAAGGCGGCGGCCATCTCGTACTCCGGCGCGCCGACCCGCGCGGCCTTCATCATGGCCAGGTGGGCCTGGACGCCCAGCCGTCCCACTTTGCGGAGGTGATCGATCTCGGCCGGCGACTTGATCGAGCGCAATTCCCAGATGAACGGCGCGGCGTCCTTCACGGTGACCTGGGGGAAGCGCTCCTTGAGGTTTTTGACGAACTGGAGCTCGCGGGTCAGGCGGCCGTCCCAGGGATTCAGGGTCATGACGTTCTGCAGGATGCCGAATTTTTCGGCCGAGTTCTCGCGGGCCAGCTCCTCGGACTTGAACGACGTGTAGATCACGTATTCCTGGCCGGCCAGCCGGCCCAGGGCGCCGGTGAATTGGTCATAGGCCGCGGCCCGTTCGATGCCCGTGGCCGTCTGGGCGTTCTTGACGAAGTCCAGGCTGATGCCGTCGTTGCGGGCGGCGCCCTCGGTCAGGGTGTAAAAAATCGCGCTCGTCTTGCGCTTGCCGTCGATGATCAGCGCGGCGTTCGGAACGTCGGCCCCGGTGAAATAGAGGAAGTCGTTGTTCTGCACGAATTCCCCGCCCGTCGACGGCCAGGCCCCCAGGATGACGGCCGCGCCGTCGGGGATCTTTTCCATGAGCCTCTGGCGGCGGGCGGCATACTCCGCTTTATCGAAGAGGAGCGATCCGGTCGTCGCGGACAACCCGATTGTCGCGGACGGCCCGGCCGCAGCTTGGGCGGCGCAGATGCAAGCGAAACAGAGAATGAGGACGGGGGCAAATGGCGATAGGGAGCGACGGGGCATAGCGACCTCCACGAGGGGAATCAATAGGGGTTCCTGGTCATCATAGATAAAAGTCGTTCGGAAGGGAAGTGGTGGAGAACGGCTTCGCGAATAGCCTGGCGGGATAATTCTATTATTATTATGACATTCTTTATGATATCGGCATGGCGTCATAAGGATGGAATAAAAGGAGTTTCCAGCGAAACCGCCTGGCTGGTGGCCGAGATCTCGGAGGCGCGCGGACGGCAGGAACTCTATACCCGACAATCGCCGCAGAAGCTGAGGGTGCTCCGCGAACATACGCTGATCGAAAGTGCCGTATCCTCAAACAGGATAGAAGGCGTCGAGGTGGACAGGAAGCGAATCGGAACGGTCGTTTTTGGATCCAGGTTCAATTGAAGTCGATGAAAGCGGCGGGCAGGGTGAAATGCGCCGGTAAGGGAATCGCGGCCCGCTGGATGAGAACATAAGGGTAGTACCCTGACACGGAGGTATTACTAGAGGTATTAAAGAGAAATCAGTCCCCTGATCTCGATTTTTCTTTCCACTCCGCGGCCAGGGCCTTGAAGTGGGGGTCGGCGTGGGCGAAGAATTTCTTATATCCGGCGCAGAAATGGCTCAGGCCCCGGTCGCGCGGGTCGCGGACGCGGTCCTTGGGGCAGCCGCCCCGGCAAAGCGCGAGCCAGGGACAGGCGCGGCAGGGCCCCGGCAGATCGGACTTGATCCGGCCGAAGGCGTTTTGGCGGGCGGAATTCAGCATGTGGACGAGCCGGCCCTCGCGGACGTTGCCCAGCTTCCAGCGGTCTTCGACGAAGAAATCGCAGGCGTAGACCCCGCCGTCGTGCTCGACGACGAGGTAATTGCCGCATTCGGGGAGGAGCGTGCATTCGGGCGGCTCATGGTCGACGTAGAGGAAAAACACCGATTCGAAAGCCCGGATGGACGTCGTCGGCGCGCCGTCCTTGAAGTCGGCCCGCCAGAGATCGAAGAGGGCGATCAGGAAATCCCCGTAGGCCTCTCCGCCGCAAGAAAAACCGGCCGCCCGGGAGGGATCGGCCGGGTCCGTCTCGACGCAGGGAATGAATTGCATGAAGGTCAGGCCGAGCGACTTGTGGAAGGCATAGATTTCTTCCGGGAAGCGCACGGAATAATCGTTGACCACGCTGAGGGCGTTGGTCTCCACGCCGGCATCGAGCAGCATCTTGACCCGCTCAACGACCTCGGCCCAGCTGGTTTGCCCGCCGGCCCGGACGCGGTAACGGTCGTGGATATGCCGCGGCCCGTCGAGCGACAGGCCGACAAGGAAATGGTAGCGGCGGAGGAAGACGGCCCAGTCCTGATCCAGGAGAAGTCCGTTCGTCTGCAGGCCGTTGCCGACCGTCCGGCCCTCGCCGAAGCGGGACTGCAGGGCGGCGGCGTTCTCGAAAAAAGGCAGCCCCATGAGCGTCGGTTCTCCGCCCTGCCAGCCGAAAGAGATGGTCGGGACGTCCCGGTCGAGCGCTTGGCGGATGGTTTCTTCCAAAATCTCCGCGCTCATGCGATGAACCGCCGCGCCCGGAAACGCCTGCGTCTTTTCCCGGTAGAAACAATAGGAGCAGGCCAGATTGCAGTCCGGGCCGGCGGGTTTGATGAGCAGGGAGGAGAGGCGCTTTGTCCGGAAAGGCGATCTTTTTTTCATCGACCAGGCCCATTTAATAGCAGATAACGGACCGAAAAGCCATAGAAGCGAAATTTCGAGCGATTTGACATCGATTAAGATATGTGATATATTAGAACCGTAACTTACAGCAATGTATTGAATTAATCGGCATATAAGGCCAAAGCATGGGACGTGTAGAGCCGAAAAAAAAGGCCCCGCCGGCGCGCGGAGTGATTTTCGACATCAAACGCTTCGCCGTTCACGACGGCCCCGGCATCCGCACGACCGTTTTTCTCAAGGGCTGCCCCCTGCACTGCCTGTGGTGCCATAACCCCGAAAGCGTCGACTGCGGCCTCGAATTGATCACCCGCTCGTCGCGCTGTTCCCGCTGTTACGCCTGTCTCAAAGTCTGCGCGAGGGGGGCGATTTCCAAGGGCCGCAACGGCGGTCCCGTCGTCCTCGACCGCGCCAAGTGCGACTTCTGCGGCTTATGCGCCGAAGCCTGCATGTATGAAGCGCTCGAAATCGTCGGCCGCCGGGCCTCCGTGCCGGACATCGTCGCCGAAGTCGAAAAGGATCGTATTTTTTACGAACAGTCCGGCGGCGGCGTGACCCTGTCCGGCGGCGAGCCGCTGGCCCAGCCGGAATTCAGCCTGGCCCTTCTCCAGGCCTTCCGCGCGGGAGGGATCCATACGACGCTCGACACCTCGGGCCTGGCCGCCTGGAATGTCCTCGATCGGGTCGCGGCGGCGGCCGATCTGATCCTGTATGACCTCAAGATTATGGATGAGGCCGGCCACATAAAATTCACCGGCGTCTCCAACGCTCCGATCCTGAAAAATCTCTGCAACTTGGCCGGGCTGGACAAACCCATCCACGTCCGGATCCCCCTGGCCGCGGGCGTCAACGACGACGAGACCAACATCCGGGCGATGATCGATTTTCTGCGCCCCCTGCCCGCGGTCCGCCGCGTCGATCTTCTCAAGTACCACAAGGGCGGCCAGGAAAAATACCGCAACTTGGGACAGGAATTGTGTTTTCGCATATTCACGCCTCCTTCCGAGGAAAGGATGGAGGAGATCCGGCGGGCTTTCGCCGGCGCCGGTTTCAGCGTGACCATAGGAGGATGACATGACCCCCAGGGTGAAAAAGCTGCGCAACCAGAGCCTGAACGCGATCCCCTCGATCACCGGCGAGCGGGCCAAGCTGATCACCGATTTCTATAAAAAGCCCGAGGCCAACCGCGTTTCGCCGCCCGTCCAGCATGCCCTGGCCTTCAAGCACATCCTGGAGAACAAGGCCGTCGTCTTCAACGAGAGCGAGCTGATCGTCGGCGAGCGGGGCTCGGCGCCCAAGGCCGCGCCGACCTATCCCGAGGTCACCTGCCACAGCGTCGAGGACCTGCGCATCCTCGATTCCCGGCCTAAGACCTGGTTCAAGTCCAATGCCGCCACGATCCGCCTCTACGAGAAGGAGATCATCCCCTTCTGGCGGGGCCGATCCATCCGCGATCGCATGATGGCCGAGCTGCCGCAGGAGTGGAAGGACGCCTACGAAGCCGGCGTCTTCACCGAGTTCATGGAACAGCGGGCCCCCGGCCATACCGTCCTGGACAACAAGATCTACCGCAAAGGCATGCTCGACTTCATTGCCGACATCGACGCCTCGATCGACGCCCTCGATTTTCTCAACGACCCCGAGGCCCTGGACAAGCGCGAGGAGCTGCGGGGCATGCGCATCGCCGCCGAAGCCCTTATCCTCTTCGGTCGGCGCCACGCGGCCCGGGCCAAGGAGCTGGCGGCCAAGGAGAAAAACCCGGCCCGCAAGAAGGAGCTTCTGCGCATCGCCGAAGTCTGCGAACGGGTTCCGGCGAACGCGCCTCGGAATTTCTGGGAGGCCCTCCAGTATTACTGGTTCGTCCATCTCGGCGTCATCATCGAATACAACACCTGGGACTCCTTCAATCCCGGCCGGCTGGACCAGCACCTCTGGCCGTTCTACGAGAAGGGCCTGGCCGACGGCTCGCTCACGGAAGAGTCCGCCCGCGAGCTGCTGGAATGCTTTTGGGTCAAGTTCAACAACCAGCCCGCCCCCCCGAAAGTCGGTGTGACGGCCGAGGAGAGCGGGACGTATACGGATTTCGCCCTGATCAACGTCGGCGGGCTCAAAGCCGACGGCACGGACGGGGTCAACCCTCTTTCCTTCCTCCTCCTCGACGTCATCGAGGAGATGCGCATCCTCCAGCCCAGCTCCATGGTCCAGATCTCGGCCAAGGGGCCGGACGCCTTCCTGTGGCGGGCGCTCAAGATCGTCAAGACCGGCTTCGGCCAGCCTTCGATCTTCAACACCGACGCCATCGTCAAGGAGCTCGTCCGGCAGGGCAAGTCCGCCGAGGACGCCAGGAACGGCGGGGCCAGCGGCTGTGTCGAGGCCGGCGCTTTCGGCAAAGAGAACTACACTCTGACCGGGTACTTCAACATGCCCAAGGTCTTCGAGATCATGCTCCACGACGGCGTGGACCCGCGTACCGGCAAGATGATCGGGCTCAAGACCGGCGACCCGGCCAAGTTCAAGACTTACGGCGAGCTGTTCGCCGCTTTCCAAAAGCAGCTTCGCCACTTCGTCGACATCAAGATCCTGGGCAACAACATCATCGAGCGGCTCTACGCCAAGCTCCTGCCGGCCCCCTTCCTGTCCATCCTCATCAGCGACTGCGTGGCCAAGGGCAGGGACTATCACGCCGGCGGGGCCCGTTACAACACCAACTACATCCAGGGCGTCGGCCTGGGCTCGATGACCGACATCCTGGCCGCGGTCCGCTACAATGTCTTCGACAAGAAGACGGTCTCGATGAAAAACCTCCTCGAGGCCCTGAACAAGAACTTCGCCGGAAAAGAGGACCTGCGCCGGCGCTTGCTCAACAAGACGCCCAAGTTCGGCAACGACGACGACTATGCCGATTCGATCATGAAGACGATCTTCGAGGCCTATTTCGAAGCCATCGACAACCGGCCCACCACCAAGGGCGGGAAGTACCGCATCAACCTGCTCCCGACGACCGTCCACGTCTATTTCGGGAAAGTGACCGGGGCGACTGCCGATGGGCGCAAGGCCGGCGAGGCCCTGAGCGAGGGGATCTCTCCGGTCCAGGGCGCGGATCGCAAGGGTCCTACGGCCGTCCTCAAGTCGGCCGGCAAGATAGACCACGTCCGCACGGGCGGCACGCTCCTCAACCAGAAGTTCACCCCCCAGCTCCTGGCCGACGAAGTAGGCATCCACAATATCGGCCATTTGGTGCGAGCCTACTTCAAGATGGACGGCCACCACGTCCAGTTCAACGTGGTCACGGCCGAGACCCTGCGCGAGGCCCAGGAGCATCCCGAGAAGTACCGCGACCTGATCGTCCGCGTGGCCGGCTACAGCGATTATTTCCTGGATTGCTCGGCGGATCTTCAGAACGAGATCATCAAGCGAACGGAGCACCTGGGGTTTTAAAAAACCGAATCCGGATATCCACGCTCGCTTAAAGCCGGCGTTTGCGGCTACGAAGTCCCCGCCGGCAGCCGCCGAGCCGAACCGCGTGGTCATCCTTATGATCCTTACGATCTTGACATCCCCCGAGCCGGAATTTATGCTTGTTCGTGGAGGCAGGATGAGAAATCGACCCGGAATCAGGTCAGCGAGCGAACTCCGCCGAAAAGCAAATTCTTATTTCCCGATGGGCTCGCCGCGTTTCTCCATCACCTACGACCGCAGCCATCGCATAGCCGGGTTCTCGGTCGACTTCGACGCCGCCGCGCACCGGCTCACGGACACGCCGATCGGGCTCGCGGTCGAGCTGGACGGGTGCCTCCCCGCAGGCGAGTTGGGTGGCCCCGCGCTGCCGAGGCTGACGTGCCGCGTGGCCCTGCCCCCGGGAGTGCAAGTTGGTGCGGTCAAGGCTCGAGCCCGGACCAGGACGCCACTCGGCGACCGGCCTGTTCACGTCGCGCCGATGCAGCTGCCCAGAGTCGCGGGCGGGGGACACGGCGGGATCACGCCCGTCCGGAAGTCGACGAGTGAATGGATTCGCCCGCCTGACCCGCCCTTCATCGCCCCAATCGAAGCTCGATACGCGGCCGTGCGAGAGCGGCCCACTCCGCTGGCGCGCCTAGTGCGTACGGAGTGGACCGAGCTGCTCACGATTGCCACTTTCGAGATCCTGCCGGTGGGCCTGACTCCAAGTGGCATTCTCGAGTACGCCTCCGGGCTCTACGTCGAGTTCTCGCTCGCGCCTTCCGGCCCGACCGTGAAGCCGACGCCAATGCGTTCCGCGGCGCAGGTCGAGCAGAGCGCCGAGCTCGCCCGCGGCACCGTGATCAACCCATCGCTCGTTGGCGAGCTGGCGAGGGCCTTCCCCCTCCCACCGCCGACTGACGCGCTGGTCGACTACGTCATCGTGACTGACAGCCCGGCGGGGGAGGACCTGCCGGCCGCCTTCCAACGCCTCGTCGACTGGAAGACCCAGCGCGGGCTGAAGTGCCGGATCGTGCGCGTGTCGGATCTCGTCAACGGCACCACGACTCGTGATGACGGCAGCTCGTTCGCCGTCCGAGAAGATGGGCTGGCAGCCCGGGACACGGCCGAGGTCATCCGCAACTTCCTCAAGTGGGCTCGAAACACCTGGTCCGTTACCTGGGCCCTGCTGGGAGGCACCCCGGCCATCGTGCCGACGGGGCACGTCAACATGGTCGGTTGGGTGGACGGGATCGACATCCGCGAAGCCACGGCAGACCCGCCGGCATCGGAACACTCGTACTGGACCGGCTCGTTCCTGAAGGTGAACGTCTGGCTCCTCAGCGCAGCCGACCCGAGCTACGTGATGATCGCCCGGGCCGACACGTACGAGTTCGTCCCGTACGACCCGACCGGGAGCCTGGCCAAGGGATGGTTCTACTCGGACCCCACTCTCGGCACTCCGGTGGGGCCGCCGAGCGCCGCCGTCCTGCAGGCCAACGCCAGCAGCGGCAAGGAAAAGACCCCCGTCTCGATACGCCTCAACTGGCCCGCCGCGGACCACGCGGTCCTCGGCTTTCTCAAGTGGCTGTGCGCATGGGGCGACCTCGCGACGGACGCCTACTACTCGAGCCTGGTCGCCCCCACATACGACCAGCCAGGCAAGCACGATTGGTATCTGGTGGAGAACGGCCTCTTCGGCAAGGTCACCTGGAACCACGATCTCGACGGAATGGCTTACACGTCCGACGTCAGCGTCGGTCGCGCCCCGGTCGCCACGAAGAAGGATGCAGACGCCTTCGTCGACAAGGTCATCCGGTACGAACAGTACCGCGCCGCCGACGGCACGCAGTTGGACCCGGCCTGGGCCCGGGAGCTCGCCATGCTTGCGACGACGTGGGCCGAGCGGGGCTACATTTCGAAGTGCGACCCGAGCGCGGCCGATCCTCTGGCTTCGGGTGGCTACTATCACGCCCCCGGCAGCAAGTCGACGATCCTCAATCTATCTGGAGTCGGCAGGCCCAGCTATGCAGAGCTCTTCGCCGCCGTAAGCTCCAGTGGAGAGCCGACCCTGATCGCCTATGACGCGAAGGCATCGCTTCCAGGGCGCTCTGGCTGGTTCTATGCGACCGACAGAACGGGCATGGTCGCCAGCACAGCCTCAGGGTCTGCCCTGCCCACGAGCTGGATCGCCGTCTACTCCGCGACTGCCGATGCGCCCGAGCTGAGTCCCCAATACTTCATCCTGGACGATGCCCTGCCCGACGGATCGATGGCCGACGAAGAGACGATCCGCAGGCAGCTGAGTCAGATCGCGCCCTTGATCTCGCTGATGGACCGACTGTACGAGGACGACGCGGACCTGGCGGCCGCGGACCGCGCGGCTTGCCCCGTCGACTACATCACGCCGCAGCGCTCCGTCGAGCTGCTCAAGTCCGGGGGAGGCGTGCTGCCGCGCCCGCCCCACCTGGTGATGATGAGCGGCCATAGCAACGAGGGCGGCGTCATGTCGCCCGGCGGCCGATTGGCTCCCATGCTCACCATCGCCGACGCTGGGAGCCTGGCCAATTCGTCCTTCCCGTTCATCGCCAACGTCTGTGGCTGCCGCTCGGGCAACTACGAGCAGCCCTGCGTGGGCACGGCCCTGGTCACGAACGCCGCCGCCGGAGCGGTTGCATACGTCGGCCACTCGCGGAACTGCAACATGGGCTACTCGGCGCCCTTCCAGCGAGGATTCTTCGCCGCCTTGTCCGGGGGCGTGCACCTGGGCACGCTGAACGACACCCGGCTGTCACTCCACCAGTCCGACCGATCGGCGGCCTTCACCCTGAACCTCCTTGGAGACCCGGAGATGCCCGTTTGGGTGGGCTCGCCGGACACCCTCCAGGTCAGTCACGCCGCTCGCATCGGCGATGCCGCGCAGTCATTCACGGTCAACGTTGCCTGCAACCAGAAGCCCGTCGCGGGGGCGGTGGTGTGTCTCACCCTCGAGGGCAAGGCCCTCTCCGCGAAGTGTGATGCGGCTGGAACCGCCGTCCTGGCCGTCTCGCCCATGGGCCCGGGATCGATGGCCGTTCTGGTCACGGCGCCGAACGCGCTCCCGTACCAGGCCTCGGTGGCGATAGTGAGCCTGAGCCTGGTCGTTGCCCCGACCGTGGTGCCCCCAGGCATCTTCGACCCAATCGCGATCACCGCCACCGTGACAGTGGCGGGCGCCCCGGCTTCTGGGGTGACGATCACGGCTGCCGGCCCCCAGGGCTGGACCGGACGGTACGCAACCGGCGCCAATGGCAGTGTCGTCTTCTCTGTCGACCGGTCCGCCTTCCTCACGCCTGGCAAGCCGGTGGCTCGATCGGGCTCCGCCCGATCGATTCTCCTCATCTACGGCTGGCTCGATGTCACGGCCATGGCCGACGGCTTCGTGCCACGCACGCAACGGGTGCTCATGGAGCTGTCGATCCCGTACATCCGATGGTGGCGCCCGCAGCTGCCGGACCTGCTCGACTTCCTCAACTGGCCGGTCGAGGTTGTGAACAGCCTGCCCGACAAGGTGCGCGCCGACAAGAGCGTCGTAACGGCGGCCAACACGATGGTCGCCGGGCCCGAGCTACTGCTTCGATTGGCGGACGTCGCCGTCAGCGGCCAAGTGGATCCGGTAATGGCTGCGCTCACGGGTTGGAAGGATGGGCCGGAAGCCAGCCGAGCGGCCCAGACGAAGCTGCTGGAGCTGTCGCGGATGCTCGAGTCGGCTGCACAAACCTTGCGTCGGGCCAAAGTGGGTTGAACCGCCTACGTCTCCCGCTCGGATCCGTCGCGCGGGCTCCTGTCGAACCTTGACCCGCTGAGGCGGCCTTGGCTCGTGTGGCAGTCGCGGCCTGAGTCCCGCATACTCCGGGCATGAGACCGCGAAGGAGATCCGCCTTCAGCCGGGCCCGCGACGCGGCGCCCATGTTCATCCTCGTCGGGACCGGCATCGTCGCGGTCTTCGTGGCCATGAACGTTCTGGCCGTGTCGGCGCCCCTGGCCCTCAACGCAAGCTCGGGGCCGAGCGCCAGCCCAACGCCCAGCTTCGCGGAGACTCCGTCCAGCTGGCCGCTCGAATCACCCAGCGATCTCGAGACCCCCGTCCCATCCGTGTCGCTGCCCTCGACTCCGCCGACGATCATCAAGAGGGCCAAGAAGCACGACTTCTATCTCTCCAAGCCCAAAAGGAAGGCTCATGACCGGGAGGTTTTGACCAACTATGTGGGGGAGCTTATCCAGCACGACTCATCCGAGCACAAATGGGCTCCAGACGCAGGAGTCAAATGGCACCTGATTACGAGTCTTGACGATCACAGACGGCTTCTTCTCTATGCCGACTTCGTCGAGCGTGAGACCAGCTGGGACCATATCCAGGCCCTGGAAAATGTGGTCCTCCGCTACGGAGTCCCATACTCCTACTACACGGACAGCCACTCCATCTTCCGCTTCGTCCAAGGCCGGGACTCAATCTGGAGGAAGCACTATCTTGTCACCGATGATGTCGATCCCCAGTGGAAACAGGTCCTCCAGTTCGGGAAGGTGACCGGGGCCACGCCCGACGGCCGCAAGGCCGGCGAGGCCCTGAGCGAGGGGATCTCTCCGGTCCAGGGCGCGGATCGCAAGGGTCCTACGGCCGTCCTCAAGTCGGCCGGCAAGATAGACCACGTCCGCACGGGCGGCACGCTCCTCAACCAGAAGTTCACCCCCCAGCTCCTGGCCGACGAAGTTGGCATCCACAATATCGGCCATTTGGTGCGAGCCTACTTCAAGATGGACGGCCACCACGTCCAGTTCAACGTGGTCACGGCCGAGACCCTGCGCGAGGCCCAGGAGCACCCCGAGAAGTACCGCGACCTGATCGTCCGCGTGGCCGGCTACAGCGATTATTTCCTGGATTGCTCGGCGGATCTTCAGAACGAGATCATTAAGCGCACCGAGCACCTCGGATTTTGAGCCGCTTACTACAATTTGCTCAGCAGCGCCTGGAAGCGGGGATGGTTGCGCAGAGGATCCAGATTATTGTCGTGTTCAAACCAGCCGCGCTGGGTGAGCCCGCGATCCACGGCCCGCTCCAGGACATCAATGGCCTTTTCGATCTCGCCGGACAGCGAGAAGATACAACCCACATTGTAGAGAAGCATCGGCTCGTCGGGTTCCTGGGCCAGAGCGGCGCGCGCCCATTTGAGCCCGCGCTCGCGTTCACCGAGGGTCACCAAGGCATTGGCCCCCATGTAGCGGGCCCGGTTGTCGTCCGGGGAGCGCCGCAGCGTCTCTTCGGCCTTGCGTAAGCCCCGACGGTAAGCGGCCGTGGATTTTTCCGGTTGGCCGAGGTCCGTGTAGATCTGGGCCACGAGCAGGGGGGATTGGTAGTCCTCCGGCCGCAGGGCTTCCGCTTCCTCGTACAGCCGGGCCGCTTTCGACGCGTCGCCGTTGGCGAACGAATGCCGGGCGAAGAAGTAGCGGGCTTCGAACAATCCCGGGTCGAGACTGATCG
>Ga0315279_10008485_pt1 | contig 12431 bp, 14 predicted proteins | sample YL17G06_20_MG_FD_203694 | JGI IMG/M metagenome (GOLD analysis project Ga0315279, IMG submission 203694) | Sediment microbial communities from Yellowstone Lake, YNP, Wyoming, USA - YL17G06_20 | ecosystem: Environmental > Aquatic > Freshwater > Lake > Sediment | place: USA: Wyoming | collected... | reverse complement strand
GGGCCATGTTTGGTCGCGAACTTGGGATTGAATAAATCCCGCGTTAGAAAATCGAATTTGTTCTTAGGAAAATAGTGCAGGATGTTGTCCCTTAAGGTTTTCATGCCGATCCGCAGGTTATACTGGGGATAAAAATTGACCAGGGGCGAGAATTTTTCCAACCGGTCTTCGTAAATTACGATCTTCATATGGGATTATAGTAAAGGAAAGGTTAAAGTCAAGGATTTTATCACCGAAAGTCGTTAATGCGGGTATTCCCTTGACAAATTGTAAAAATAATTTATAATAATAGCTATATGAAAATTAAGATGAACGGAAAATCAATCGAGGCAAAGGAAGGCAGTCGGATCTGCGATCTGGTCGAGGACAACCGGTATCTGGCGGCCCGGGTAGGCGGCGTACTGAAAGACCTCTTCGCGGCGGTGACCCCGGGCATGGAGATCGAGCTCATCGACTTCAGCCAGGAAGAAGGCAAGAGAATATTCTGGCATTCCTCGTCCCATATCATGGCCATGGCGGTGAAAATGCTGTTCCCGGAGACCAAGCTGGCGATCGGACCGGCGATCGATGAGGGTTTTTATTACGATTTCGAACCGGTCCAGCCATTCACTCCCGATGACCTAAAGAAGATCGAACAGAAAATGCGGGAGATAATAAAGCAAAACTTACCCTTCGAACGGTCGGTCATGAAAAAGGAAGCGGTCATCGAATTTTACCGCCGGCGTAATGAAAATTATAAAATGGAATTGGCCAAGGACATACCGGACGAAGAGGTCAACCTTTACCGTAACGGCGATTTCGTCGATCTGTGCCTGGGACCACACATCCCGAACTCGAATTACCTGGGTGCGTTTAAACTATTGAGCCTGGCCGGAGCTTACTGGCGGGGCGACTCCAAGCAGGCCATGCTTACCCGCATTTATGGAATTTCGTTTCCGACCGAAGACGAATTAAAAGATTACTTGAAGCGCATCGAAGAAGCCCAGAAGCGCGACCATCGCAAGTTGGGGCAGGACCTGGAACTTTTCTCGTTTTTCGAAGAGGCGGGAGCTGGCTTGGTTTATTGGTTTCCCAAGGGTACTGTGATCCTGAGGTTGATCCAGGATTACTGGTACAAGGAACACCTGGCCGCGGGTTACGATATCACCTCGACCCCTCATATCGCCCGGAGCCAGCTATGGCACCAGTCGGGTCATATGGATTTTTATCATGATAAAATGTACACCCTGCCGGTCGAGAACGAGGAATACGTCCTCAAGCCGATGAACTGCCCGGGACATATCCTGATTTACAAGTCCAGGGTGCGGAGTTACCGGGAATTACCATTTAAATTGGGCGAGCTGGGTACGGTTTACCGCCATGAATTATCCGGAACCCTGCACGGTTTATTACGGGTCCGCGGTTTCACCATCGACGACGCCCATATTTTCTGCACGCCGGACCAGATCAATGACGAGCTAGTCAAAGTCATCGAACTGTCCCGGAAGATGCTGAAAAAATTCGGTTTTGAAAAGTACCGCGTGGAGCTTTCCGTCTGGGATCCCAAGGCCAAGGGCCAGTACATGGGTTCAGAAGCGGAATGGGATCGAGCCGAGGTCAGTTTGATCGCGGCCCTGAAGAAAGTGGATATGGATTACAAGAGGATGGTCGGAGAAGCGGCGTTCTACGGACCCAAGGTTGATATCAAGATCGTGGACGCCCTGGGCCGGAACTGGCAGGCGACCACGGTGCAGTTCGACTTCAATCTCCCCAAAAGGTTCAAGATCCAATACATGGACAAGGACGGCCAGCACAAGGAAGTTGTGGTCATCCACCGCGCGCTCTACGGATCCATCGAACGCTTCATGGGCTGTCTGATCGAGCATTATGCCGGCGCTTTTCCGCTCTGGCTGGCGCCGGTTCAAACGGTCGTCATGCCGATCACCGACAAGGAACGCAAGTTCGCTAAAGATATCATGGAAAAGTGCCGTAAACAGGGCTTGCGTACTGAAATGAATGATAAATCGGAGAAGATCAATTTTCGGATCCGCGAGGCCGAACTCCAGAAAGTGCCGTATATCCTGGTCGTGGGCGCCAAGGAGATACAGGACAAGACCGTTTCCATGCGGAAACGGAGCCGGGGTAACATGGGCGCCATGAAACTGAAGGATTTTTTCAGTCTGATCGAACCCGAACTAGGAGGTGAAGATTAAGAACTTACCGAAGGTTAATTACGAAATCCGAGCCCAACGGGTCAAGTTGATCGACGAAAACCGTCACCTGCTGGGCGAATTTGAAATAAAGGACGCCGTTCGATTCGCGCGGGAGAAGGGTTTTGACCTCGTCGAGGTCGGCCCCGAATCGACGCCGCCGATATGCCGGTTGATGAACTTCGGCCGTTACGTTTACGAAAAGAAAAGACAGGAACGCGAGTCGCATAAGCACGTGCACCGGCCTAAGGTGCGGGAAATGCGGTTTTCCCTAAAGATCAGCGAGCACGACTATCAAGTGAAATTGAACAAAACCAAAGAATTCCTTAATGACGGCGACCGGGTAAAAGTCAAGCTCCGCCTTCGGGGCCGGGAAATGCTCCACTCAAACCTGGGTATGAAGGTCCTGGAACGGGTGGTCACGGACCTGGACGCGATCGCCAAACCCGAAGCGCCGCCGAAACAGGAAGAAAACATCATCCTGGTGAACTTCTTGCCTCAAAAAAGGAGAGAGCACAATGAGCAAAGTACGGACGAAAAGCGGGTGGGCGAAAAGAGTTAAGGTACGTAAAGGCGGCACGATCAGCCGCCGTCGGGCCGGGAAAAGGCACCTTTTAATATCTAAGTCGAAGAAAAGGAAACGCCGGTTAAAAAGGCCCGCCCTGGTATCCAAAGCGGATATGCGCCGGATCCGGGGATATTAGTTAACGACCACCGATACAGGATTTTACCCGAGCGCGGTTCGGTAAACTTGACAGTTTTTTTAATCTGGTTATAATTTAAGAGAAAGGAGAATAACAATGCCGAGGACGAAAAGCGTGCCTTATGCCCGGAAGCGAAGGAAGAAATGGCTTAAGGCCGCCAAAGGTTTCTGGGGCGGAAAACACAGACTCTACAGACAGGCGCGGCTGGCCGTGATGAAATCATGGATCTCCAAATTCAAGGAACGGAAACGCAAAAAGCGGGTTTTCCGGAGCCTCTGGATCACCCGGATCAACGCCGCGCTTCATCTTGAAGGCATGAAGTATTCGCAGTTCATCAACGTTTTGAAGAAGAATAAGATCGAACTTGACCGCCGAACCCTGGCCCAGATGGCCTACGATTTCCCGGAGGATTTCACGGCCCTGGTCAAGATCTGCAAAGGACAGGCTTAAGGAAATAGCATGCAGGAAAGGCTGCGCAAACTCCAGGAAGAGATCGCCGCGGATCTAAACCAGGTCCGGGATGGGGTTGGGCTCGAAGCCCTGCGGATAAAATACCTGGGCCGGAAGGGTCAGATCAACGACCTGTTCAAGGAGTTCGCCGGCCTCGCCGTGGATGAAAAAAAGACCCTGGGCGAGGAAATAAACCGGCTTAAGAACGAACTGACTGAAAAGATCACATTGCAGTCAAGGGCATTCAGCCCGGGATCTCGGCCGCAGATCGATCTCCTCCTGCCGGGAAACACCGGTTATGTCGGCCGGCAGCATCCTTTGACCAAGGTCCTGTCCGAGATCATCGCATTTTTCAAGAATTACGGTTTTTCCGTCGCGACCGGCCCCGAGATCGAGTATGACTGGTACAACTTCGAAGCCCTGAACATACCCAAGGATCACCCGGCGCGCGATATGTTCTCCAGCATGTATATCAAGGAGGACCTCCTTCTGCGCAGCCACACGTCGCCGATCCAGGTCCGGGTCATGGAAAAACACAAACCGCCGATCAAGATCATCTGCCCGGGCCGCTGTTACCGGTTCGATCCCTTTGATGCCAGCCACTCGCCGGTCTTTCATCAGGTGGAGGCGTTATACGTGGACGAGGGCGTGTCTTTCGGCGAACTGAAGTGGATCCTGGCTGAATTCGTGCGCACGATCTTTGGTCCCAAAGTAAAGTACGATTTCCGGCCTTCGTTCTTCCCGTTCACGGAACCGTCCGGCGAACTGGCGATCAGCTGCACCGTATGCGGCGGGGACGGCTGTTCGGTATGCGGCAACACGGGTTGGTTGGAGATGCTCGGCTGCGGCATGGTCCATCCCCAGGTCTTGAAGAACGTTAAGATCAACCCGCGTCAGTATTCGGGTTACGCGCTGGGCATGGGCGTGGAGCGCGTGGCCATGATAAAATACGTGATCGATGATATCCGGACCTTTTACAATAACGATATCAGATTTTTGGAGCAGTTCTAATATGCTAATATCCATCAAATGGCTTGAGGAACTACTGGGTACGGGATTGGATATCGACAAACTGCCCCGGACCGCCCTCACCCTGGGCATGGAGATCGAAAACCAGCACCGGTACGGACCTCAGGGCGTCGTCATCGGCCGCATCCGGAAGAGCACACCCCATCCCAGTCAGAAGCACCTGGACATCCTGGAGATCGCCGCACACCGGTCAATCCAGATTGTCAGCGCGGCCAAGAACTTAAAAGTCGGGGACCGGGTGCTGATCTGCCCGGCCGGCGTCAAGTTCCGCGACATGCCGGTTCAGGAAAAAGATTTTAACGGCGTCCGTTCCGAAGGCATGCTCATCAGCGAACAAGAACTGGGATTGGCCGAAAAATCGGAAGGCGTGATCGTTTCTAATCAGGGTGAGGAGGGCAAACCATTTGAAAAGGTATTCGACGACCTGGTGGTGGAGATCAAATCATTCCCGAACCGGCCGGACTGGCTGTCTGTGATCGGGATCGCCCGCGAGTTGGCGATCGGTTTGGGTGTCAATTTCCGTTCGCCGCTTACTGGCGCGGCCCAACCCAACCGAACCGGAGATTTCCGTATTCAGATCAAGGATCCGAAGGGTTGTCCCCGATACACGGCGCGGATCTTTGAAGAAGTACGGGTCGGAGAATCGCCGTTCGAAACCAAATGGCGGCTTTACTGCATGGGCATGAAAAGCATCAACGACGTGGTCGATGCCACCAATATCATGATGCTCCTTTCCGGCCAGCCCCTGCACCCGTTCGATCTGGACCGGCTCCGGGGCGGGATTATCATCCGGCGCGCCAAAAAGGACGAAGAATTTATTACCCTGGATAGCACGGTCCTCAAACTAACCCACCGGGATCTCGTGATCTGCGACGACGAGGGTGTGGTCGCCCTGGCCGGCATTATCGGCGGCCGGGGCTCCGAGATCGCCGCGACGACGACTCGGGTTTTACTGGAAAGCGCTTGTTTCGATCCGAACTTGATCGCCCACACCGCGCGCCGCTTGGGTTTGAAGACCGAGGCCTCGACTCGGTTTGAGGAAGGGGCGGATCTGGCCGTGGTCGACGAGGTTTCACATTTGACCGGCGATTTTTTCCGCGGTTTAGCCTCGGTCCGGGAAAGCGAATACGTCGCGGCCGGAAAAAAGGCGGTACTGAAAACGATAAAAGTTTCCGTCCCACGGCTGAACGAGCGCCTGGCCTTGAGGCTCAGCGATCCTCAGGTCAAAACCTTACTGAAAAAAGCGCAGATCGGGGCGACGGGCACCCGGATCTTGCGGGTCGTCCCGCCCCATTACCGCCGCGACCTGCAGATCGAGGAGGATGTTTTCGAGGAGGTGGCCCGGATCTACGGTTACATGAACATACCGGAGACACCCCAACAAAAATGGGTCGATAATACGCTCGTACCGGAAACGAACCGCCGCCATGAAGAGGCGATCCGGAATTTTCTCGTCGGCAGGGGTTTCAGCGAAACCTATAACCTGTCCCTGGTCGCGAGCAAGGGGCTTGACAACCTGGGTTATGAAGGATATGTCCGGGTCAAGAACCCGTTGAACGAAAGGTTCGACGCGCTCCGGCCGAACCTCCTGCCGGGGCTCGCGGAAACGGTCAATTATAACCTGTCCAAGGGTAACCGTTCGCTCCAGCTCTTCGAGATCGGCAACGCCCTCTTGGCCGCGGATCCTTTCCAGGAAAAACGGTTGGCCGGGGTCCTCGGCGGAGAGCGGAACCCCAACCACTGGCAGGATAAGGACAAAAAGCTGGATTATTTCGACGCTAAAGGGGTGGTCGAAGCGCTTTTTGACTTGCTGCACATCACGCCGGTCGAGTACAAGCCCCGGCCGGTCAAGGGACTGGATCACGCGGTTGCGATCACCGTATCCGGTACCGAGCTCGGATATCTGGGCGGTTTCGGTCCGGATCTTGGAGAAGAACGGTTTTATGCCTTCGAGCTGACCTTGGACCGAGTCTGGCCATTCATCGCGGAACCGTTCTATATCCCGCCCGGAAGATTTCCGGCCAATACCCGGGACCTCTCCTTCCTCGTCGACGAGGATATCACGGTGCCAGCGGTGACCGGCCTGATCAAAAAAGTGGGCGGACCGGTTTTGGAGGAGGTCAGCCTGTTTGATTATTATCGGGGGAAGAACATACCGAGCGGCAAGAAAAGCTACGGTTTTCGTTTGTATTTCCGGGCTCCGGACCGAACCCTTACGGACAAGGAGGTTGACTCCTTCGTCAGGAAAGTCGTGGACGAAGTGGTCGGGAAATACCGGGCGCAGTTAAGGGGAAAGGAGGAGGATTGGACGAGCTCATAAAACTGGAAGAGAAAATCGACCGTCTGATCGGTGTAATAAACGAGCTGAAACAAAAAGTTCAGAACCTTGAACAGGAGAACGAAAAACTTAAAAGCCAGGGTTCTGAAGCTAAGAAAAAGGTTGACGGGATAATCGAGAAGATTGACAATCTTCTCATTTAGGAGTAAATTTGAAGAAGAATGAGATTATCGTAAATATCTTTGGCAATGACTATCGGGTCATTTCCGAGGATGTCGACACGGAACGGATTAAAAAAATTGCTGAGGTCGTGGATAAAAAAATGAAGGATATCCACCGGGAGTTTCCGTTGCCCTCGACCACGAAGATCGCGGTCCTGGCTTGCCTGAATTTGGTGGATGAATATATGCAACGCGACGCTCAGTCGAGCAAGAAAATTTCCGAAATGGAAGAGAGGATCCGGTCGCTGATCCTCAAGATCGATGAGGCCGTACCTTAATTCGTTCCCTGCGGTGTCCGTGATGAGTGAAAAGTCTTGAGCCAACACCCATCGTTTGGGAGCTACGTTTGGCTAAAGGGTTAACCTTTAGTTAACAGGCGCCCACCTTAAACCTGGGTTCAAAGACTTTTTCTCACACGGCACCGGCGGGGACTTCTAATAATTAATCTCCCGTAAGGGAGTGAAGGAGTATAACATGACGATGCCTATAATTATCGGCATTTGGGTGATCATTGCCGGTTTGGTAGTTTTTTTCTACGTTAAATTCGGACGAACGAAGATCGTCAACGCCTCAAAAGAGGCGAACAAGATCATTGACGAGGCCAAGAAAGAGGCGGAAAATTACCGCAAGTCTGCCGAAATCTCGGCCAAGGAAGAGTGGTATCAGGAAAAGCTCAAGTTCGAGAAGGAAACCCAGGTAAAACGCAAGGATATTGAGCGGTCGGAAAAACGGATCATGGAAAAAGAGATGGGGCTTGTCCGCCGGGAAAACCTGATCGCGGACCGCGAAAAGGACACCCTGACCAAGGATCACAATATCCAGAACCGCGAGCGCATCATCCAGGCCAAATCCGATCGCCTGGACCAGCTGATCAAAGAGGAGACTGAAGCCCTGCAGAAGATCGCGAATCTTTCCAAGGAGGAGGCGAAGCACGCCCTGCTGAAGAACCTCGAGGACGAGGCGCGGCACGAGGCGGCCAGCTTCTTGAGCAAGATCAAAGAGGAAGCCAAGGTCAAAGCCGAGGAGACGGCGCGGGAAATAATCCTGCAGGCGATCCAGCGCACCGCGACCGCTCATACCGCGGAAACGACCATTTCGGTCGTGACGATCCCGACCGAGGAAATGAAGGGCCGGATCATCGGCCGCGAAGGCCGGAACATCCGTTCCTTCGAGAACCTGACCGGCGTCGAGGTCATCATCGACGACACGCCGGAATCGGTCTCCCTTTCCAGTTTCGACCCGATCCGGCGCGAGATCGCCCGGATCTCCATGGCCAAGTTGGTCTCGGACGGCCGAATCCATCCGGCCCGGATCGAAGAAGTGGTCCAGAGCGCCCAGAAGGAGATCGAAGGGATCATCAAGAACACGGGCGAGGAAGTTACCCTGGAACTCGGGATCATCGGCATCTCGCCGGAGATCGTCCGGTACATGGGCCGCATGCGGTTCCGCACCAGTTATGGCCAGAACCTGCTCCAGCATTCGAAGGAGGTCGCTTACCTCTCCGCCCTGCTCGCGCAGGAACTCGGACTGGATCCGGTCATCGCCCGGCGCGCGGGCCTCCTGCACGACATCGGCAAAGTCGCGGAGCTCAACCTGGAAGGATCCCACGCCCAGATCGGCGCGGAGCTGGCCACCAAGTACGGCGAGAACGAGCTGACCGTGAATGCCATCGCCGCCCACCACGAGGAGACCGCGCCCCAGTCGCCCTACGCCTTCATCGTCGAGATCGCGGATTCGATCTCCGGGTCCCGCCCCGGCGCCCGGCGCGAAACGATCGAGGCCTATATCAAGCGGCTCAAGACCCTGGAGGAGATCGCCGCTTCGTTCGACGGCGTGGAGCGGGTGTTCGCGATCCAGGCCGGCCGGGAGATCCGGGTCATGGTCGAGCCGGACAAAATACCCGATTTCGCAGTCGACGACCTGGCGCGCAACGTCGCCCGCCGGATCGAAAAGGAGACCCAGTACCCGGGCCAGATCAAGGTGACGGTGATCCGGGAAAAACGCGCGGTGGAGATCGCGAAGTAATTATTTGTTTACCAGGGAGGAGAATATGGCGATGTTTTTAATCACCCTACCACCCATGCCTAAAGATCAGATCATGGGCGCGTGAGGAAAAGTAAGATCCGCTTCCGTGGGAAGCGCGGTGAAAATGGACCGGGCGTACATCGACGAGGAAGCTGGACAGGCGATCTGTTTCTGGACCGCGCCCGATAAAAAAGCGCTCGAGGAAGTTTTTCAGAAAGCCCAGGTCAAACCTGAATCCATAAGGCAGGTCATGATCCATAACGGATAACAACGCAACGGGATTAGAATAATTCAAAGCCGGCGTTTAAAAACGCCGGCTTTTTTTACGTATTAAACGTGATTGTTAGATAAGGATCCCAATGATATCGGCCGCGAGCGCAACCAGCCAGTGGAGGATCGCGCAGGGCAGGAAACTGCCCGCCTGTTGAGCGATCGCACCCTGAAAGACCCCGGCGAAGATCGACCCGTAAGCCTCGAGGGGCGGTTTGCGGTAGTGCATCAGGGCGAAAGGTATGGTCTGGATAAGGATGCTGAGCTTCGGGTCCAGTTTCTTGGAGAGTCCGAAGAGCATGAACCCCCGGAAGAAAAATTCCCACCCCACCATATGGAAGAGCTGGACCGTCTGATAAATAAGAAAATGGTCGGCGCCATACTTCGCTTTGTAATACAGAGGATAAGTGACTTTTAAGCGCGAGAATTTGAAGGCGACGAGGAGGATGACCACCATGATCGCAAAGTATAACAGGATGTCCTTGGGCCAAATTTTAAGTTTGCCAAAGCCGATCCCGTAATCCCGGGGCCGGTTTCGGAAAATGAAAAAAGGGACGAACGGCGATAGGCCGTAAACCGCGCCCAGGAACAGGAGCCGGCCGAGAAAAGGTTCCCGGTCCCATATGAATTTGGGCCGGCCGGCATAAAGGGAGACGAGCAGGATAAAACTCGACCAGATAATAATGAAGGTGGTCTCGGCGTCGAATTTTTTGAATTCCCTTAAATATCGCCGGATAATTTCCATCCGCGAATTATATTCAGATTTCATCGAAAATCAAGAATCCCGGTATTGATTTACCGGCAAAAATATTTATTATTACCCATGACGGTCTTCTTGTTTCTAATTTGCATAACGGCCCCGCCCCGGGAAACCAACCCGGTCAAGATCGTCGCCCGCGCCGCGATCCATCTCTACCAGAAATTCGTCTCTCCGGGGCAGGGCGAGGTGTGCAATTTTTCGCCTTCTTGCTCCCGCTATTCAAGTCAGGCGATCGAGAAATACGGACCCGTGGTTGGATTGCTCATGACCGCGGATCGGCTTATGCGCTGCAATCCCGGCGCTTACAAATATTACGGAATTTCGTATCCCGGATTAAAAGACGGTTATTTATTCGACCCGCCCGAGAACAATTATATCTTCATAAAACACCCCTGGAAATATTACCAGAAACTGCTTGATAATAAATGACCCTGATCGCCTTCCTGCTTTGTTTCCCGACCGACAGCCTATTCGCGCAAGACCGGATTTATCTTTTTGCCGAGCATCTTTATGACGAGGGTGATTATCCGGCCGCCCTGGCCGAATTCCGGCGGTATGTTTTTCTGACCGATTCTCCGCCTGCCGATGTGCCCGAAAAGATCGTCCGCTGCCTCGTGGCCCTGGAGCGCTATGACGAAGCCCGGGCCGAGTGCGGGCGCCTGGGGCCGTCCACCCGGAGAGATATCCTTACCGGTTGGATATATTTTATGGCCGGAAATTATGATTCGACCTTAGCCGTGATCGGCCGGATCGGACCGCCACCTGTCGCTGAGGCAAGAAAACTCATGGGATTGAGTTATGCCGAAGACTACGATTTTAAAAACGCCGGCGACTACCTGATCCTGCCGCAACCCGCTCCCCGGTATCGAAGTCTCTGGCTGGGCGCGGGATTTTCCCTGATCCCCGGTGGAGGTCATTTCTACGCCGGCAAGATCGACGACGGGATATATTCGATGCTGATCGTCGGTACGGCATCCCTTCTGGCTTATTATTACCACGGGCGCAAGGAGGGTTTGAAGTTCGGTTTAGCACTCTCCGCGGCGGCCGTTTTTTACGCGGGCAGTATTTACGGCGGGTTGAACGCCTGCCAGAACCAGAACCGGTTCCGGAACGAGCGTTACCTGGAACAGGTGCGGGAAGAGAATTTAATAAATTTCAAATAACAAATTTCAAATGCCAAAATGACAATAGTAAACCAGAATTTCCTCGAATCGGTCATTCTGAGCGCCAGCGAAGAATCTTGTTCCTTCAGATGCTTCATTTCATTCACCATGACATTATTGGGATGTAAATATTATTAATATTGTGAGCTTGATATTTTTCGTCGGCCAATTCGAGCTGGCCGATTCACTGTACGCACGCGGTTATTACGACCTGGCCCGGGTCGAATACGAGCGCGTTTTTTTTTATTATCCGGACTCGTTCCCGGACCGCGTCGGCGTTCGGTTGAACCTGGCCGTCGCCCGTCTTAAAACCGATGAATCCAGCGGCCGGGAAACGCTGGACAGTTTGTCCCGCAGCGATCCGGAATTAATCCCGCAAATCCAGTCCATCCTGGCCCGATTTTACCTGGAAACGAATAATTTTCTCGCGGCCGACGAGTTTGCCGCGGCCGCCGGCGATCTGAGACTCCAGGGGCTCGCCCAGCTCAAGGACGGCCGGTTAATCGAGTCCCGGGCCGTTTTCATCGAGTCCCGGGAGGATAAGCTCGCCGCTGCGGTCAACGAATATTTGGCCCGTCCCCGCAAATCCGCGGTCACGGCGGCGGTCCTTTCTTTTCTCTGTCCGGGTGCCGGCGAAATTTACGGGGGTAATTTCCGGCTGGGCGTCATGGATCTACTGCTCAACGCCGGTTCCGGGTTCCTGCTTTACAACGCCCTGCGTCAAAGACAGTACGTGGACGCGGGTTTGGTCATTAGTTTTCTGATCAACCGTTTTTATTTCGGTTCGATACACAACGCCCAGAAAACCGCCGAGGATTATAACGAAAGGAAATTCAAGCGCTGGCTGGCCGGGATTGAGGCGGAATATTATTCTGAGGTAGAAGGCAGTAAGAAATTTAATGCCGAGGAGCCGAGGTGAAAAGGAGCCGAGGGGAAAGAGCGTAGGGTGTAAGGCGTAGTGCGCAAATAACAACAAACAATACAATTACTCAGTAACTCAATCACTGTTTTTTATAAGCAGTAGGTGGTGAACTACAGCCGCGAACGGAGCTCTTTGGGAATATTAAAAAAGAGATATACGGCGAAGATCGCGACGACGAGCAGGACGATCCCGGCGATGAGAATTATCGTGTAGGGCGCGACCCGGCTGCCCGCCACGCCCACGGCCAGGGCGCTCAAGGTGAAAGTTACATTGACGATGAATTCCTTCGTGCCGAAGATCCGTCCGCGGATGCCTTTGATCACGTCCTCCTGAAGGATCGTATCCTGGGCGATGCCGACCAGCGACCAGATCACACCCGACACGAGCGCTACCAGGTAGAGGAAGAAAGGCGAAACGACG
>Ga0315279_10008484_pt1 | contig 12431 bp, 8 predicted proteins | sample YL17G06_20_MG_FD_203694 | JGI IMG/M metagenome (GOLD analysis project Ga0315279, IMG submission 203694) | Sediment microbial communities from Yellowstone Lake, YNP, Wyoming, USA - YL17G06_20 | ecosystem: Environmental > Aquatic > Freshwater > Lake > Sediment | place: USA: Wyoming | collected... | reverse complement strand
ACGCTCCACGCACCACGCTTCACGCACCACGCTCCACGCTCCACGCTCCACGCACCACGCTCCACGCTCCACGCACCACGCTCCGGAAACTAGGGACAGCCACCTATTTCACCCTTGACTACAGCACGGCGCAGGATATTCTCTCATCGCCCGTGGGCCGTCCGCCCAAGGCACGGAAAGAAGGGGAGGATAAATAGGTGACTGTCCCTAGTTTCCACCAGCGCCGCATGCTGTTGCCAGGTGTCCTCGGGAGGTGTAGGATCAGTGCGAACAAGGGAGAGGACCATGAAATACTCATTCTCCTTGGCCGTGTGCTTGCTGATCAGCAGCCTGGCTCTCGGCAGCGAGTTCAGCGCGCGCCGGGCGGCGGACAGGCAGGCGCGCATGGCGGCCGCAAAGGACTTGCCTGAAGCGCTGAAGCGCGCGAACGAATCCTATCTGGCCGCCCTGGCCGGCGTGTGCCAGTGGCTCGCCAGCTTGCAGGCCAAGAGCGACGCCAACACGCTGCTGGTCGAGATGACCGTTCTCGACCCGCAGAATGCCGCGCTGCCCGGGCTGAAGACAAGTCTGGAAGCCATTGCGGCACCCGCGATCCTGAACGAGGCCCAGCAGAAGGAACTCGCCACGCGCCTGAAGGCCGCGCGCAAGAGCCGCGCCACGGCTTTGGCCAACCTGGCGGCAACCTGTTATCGCTCAGGCCTGCTCAGGATGGCCTACGGCCTGCTTGTGCAGGTCTTGGATTACGATCCTGACAACCCCGCCGCGCGGCAGGCGCTGGGCTACGTGCGCGCCGGCGCGGAATGGAAAGACGCCTTCGCGGCGCAGCAACTGCAGAAAGGGAACGTTTACGTGCCTGAAAGCGGTTGGGTGGCAGCGGCCACAGCAGAGCGCGTCAAAAAGGGCGAATGGTGTGAGAACGGCAAGTGGATGCCGCTGGACGAAGCAAACAAGTTGCACAAGGAACTCGCCAAGCCCTGGGCCATAGAGACCCAGCATTTCATGCTCATGTCCACACTGTCGCGCAAAGAGAGCGTGGAGATTGCCGAACGGCTGGAAGGTTTGCGCCAGGCCTGCTACGGCGAATACCTGGACTTCTTCCTGCGCGACAGGCGCTCGCCGCAGATGCAATTCACGCACGCTCTGAGCAAGAAGATGCTGGTGCGCCTTTTCGCCCAGAAGCAGGACTACGATGCGGAGATGAAGAAGGAGTTCAAGGGCCAACCGGCGATCCAAGCTCTGCTCATGCTATTCCCCGGATTCTACATGCAGATCACGCACACCTCGTATTTCAACCAGGCGACGCCTGAGCCTTTCAGATCGTTGTTCATGCAGAACCAGGTGGCCAGCCAGATATTCAGCGAGTACGCGCAAACCGGCAACATAGGGCCCAAGCCCTGGATTGGCGCGGGCATCTGCGGGGACGCCCAGTATGCTTTGCCGGATGAAACCGGCCGGTTCAGCGTGCCCGCGGGGCGCAAGCACCCCGCGGTAACCAAGGCCGCGGAGATGCTGCAGAAGAACAATCTGCCACCCCTGGCCGCTTTGTTTTCGTACGACAATACTGCGTTCCACAACCCGCTGAATCCTGGCAACGCGGATGTTGCCAGCGCGCTCTGCCATTTCCTTATGAGCACCAAGGACGGCGCCTACGCTGCCGATTTCCTGGATTTCGTTTACGATTCTTACAAGGGCCTCAGAAGCGCCAACCTCAGCGAATACATCGGCATGGATACCGCGGCGCTGGAAAAGGAGTTCCAAGAGTACTTGAAACAGCAGTGAGACGGCGGATGGCGGATGGCGGATGGTGGGTGGTGGGTGGTGGATGGCGGGGGGCGATCCCGGCGCGGAAAGACTCGGACTCATGAGCGGAAACAGACTAGTGCTGTTGTTTACGGCAGCCGGCAGCATGCTGATGCTTTGTGCGGCGTCAAGGGCGCGGGCGGAGGTGGTGGTGCCGGATGAGCCTGAGCCGGCGGCGAAGACTCAGGCGCAAACTAACAAGTCCACGGGAGGGAACTCGCCCCTCACGGTGGATGAGCCGGATTTCAAGGCCAGGGCCGTACTCCCGGAGAAGCCGGCTAAGGCCCTCTTCCCGGAAAAACAAGAATGGGCAATACCAAAGGAAGAAGGCGCCGCCGGGGCGGGCGCGGCCGCCGAGAAGAACGCGCCGGCTACTCAGGCGAGTGTCAAAGAAGAGATCAGTCCCGCCTTGGCAAAGGCCATCGCCAAGGAGCGCGAGACCAAGCAGGCCAAGGATATGACGCAGCTCTACCAGGCGGTCGTGGATGCTGAGCCGGAAAGCGCCGCGGCCCATTACCGGCTGGGCTTGGCGCTGGCGCGCAACGAAGAGTTTGCGAAGGGGGCGGTGGAACTGGAAAAAGCCGCCACGCTGCAACCGGCAAATCCGAAGTACCAATGCGACTACGGACTGGCATCCCTGCACAGCGGTTTGCTGGACAAAGCCCTCCGCGCCTGCGGGGCGGCGGCGGCGGCGGCGCCAGCGTCCGGGCGATACCAGAGCGCGCTGGGGGATTGCCTGTTGGCGGCGGGACGTCCGGGGGATGCGGCGGAGGCCTACAAGCGCGCCATTCAGGCGGCGCCCGACAACGCGGAGTACATACATAATCTTGGGGTGGCGCACCTGCACGCCGGCGCGAACAAGAAGGCGGTGGAGATTCTCGGCGAGGCCATCCGCCTGCGCCCCAACCAGTCGCGGTACTACTGCAACCGGGGCCTTGCGGAAATGAATATGAACCACATGCGCGACGCCATCCGGGACTTTCTGATCGCGCTGGCGCATGACAAGAATGACGCCTATGCCCATTTCCTGCTGGCCAGCGCTTACAGCGACCCGGATGACCCCACCTACACGAGTTCCTTTGAGGCCGTCGAGCACGCTGAGATGGCCGTCAAGTTGACCGGATACCGCAACGCGCAGTACTTAATGGGCCTGGCGCGGGCCTTGCGCGCGGCGCGGCAGTATGAAAAGGCCGTGGAAACAGCCAAGAAAGCCATCGCGCTTGACCCCCGGCCCGGCTACAAGAAGGAACTGGCGGAGTTTCAACAACTGGCAGGGCAAGGAACCAAGTAGAACAACAAATCCCAAATTCCAAGCACCAAATCCCAAGGAAACTGAAAACCGCAAAGAATACGAACGACTGAAAGTGGACGCGCCATTCGGCTCTGGGCCTTAGCAGTTTGGGCTTTGTCCGTTTCCTTGGGATTTGGGATTTGGTAACCGTTCAGTGGGGGAGGCCGACGAGCACGGACGAACACGGACTGACACGGACTGACACGGACTCTCCCCCGTGGAGAGGCTGAACGGTTACGGGATTTGGGATCTAGCTTTTTAGCTTTTCGAGATGCTGGTCGCGCGCCTGCTGCAGGAAGGCATCGTAAATGCCGCTCTTGAAGTCCGGGAAAGTGAACTGGTGGCTCGTCCAGGCATCCTGCGGATGCCCCTTGCGGAAACTCATGGTAATCTCCGCGAATATACCGTCCCGCAGGTACAGGCGGTGAGCAAAGTCCTTGGTTGAAGCCAGGACCAGCTTGGCGCCAGTCAGGTAGCCCACGTCCAGGTTGATGGGCCGCGCGGGGATTTCGCGCTCGGCTCCCGCCAGCGCGGCGGCGGCGTGGAACTGTTCGCGCAAGCTGGCTTCGAGCGCGTTAGTGGCCAGCTTCCAGGCGGGCAGAGAGCCGGCATCCGCGAGCCGCTCAAAGATGTAGAACTTGCGCAGCAGGTTCGGCCCCATCGTAGCGGCGTAATAGGTGGTGCTCTCGAAAGGGTACAGCGGGCTTTCCAGTGCGACGGGGCCAAGGAGTTCCTCCAGCAGCGGCCTGGCCGCGGCGAAGCACGCGGCATCCCCGGCCAGCATGGCGGTGAGCGGCGTGACCAACGGAGGATTGCGCACTTGGCCCATGATTTCGCATTTTAATTTGGGAGATTCCACTTACCATTGAAGGAAGTGCAGTGCCGTGGACGTAACCTGGATCATTCACCACGGAGAACACAGAGCGGGAGACCCGCAACCCAAGGGCAGGATGAATGGGAGGGTGCGAGATAGAGTCTTCGGTAGGCAGAAGGCAGTAGGCAGAAGGCAGTAGGCAGTAGGCAGAAGGCAGTAAGCAGGAAATCTTCGCGCGGCGCGAAGATTTGTGGCGTTAGTAGTACAGAGAGCACAGAGAAGGGATTTTAGATTTTAGATTTGCGATTTTCGATTTAACAGCAACCGCGCCAGTCCAGAGAAGGGATTTGGGATTGGGAATTGAGGTTCGGGATTGAACTCTTCTTTGCGTCTCGCGAAGATTTGGGGCGTTAGTAGTGCAGAGAGCACAGAGGGAACATTTTAGATTTTAGATTGCCGATTTGCGATCTGAACTACCAGCCCATGGCAATCGAAAATCGCAAATCGCAAATCCAAAATCCCTTCTCTGTGCCCTCTGTGGCGAATAGTTCAGGTTAACCTGATTGTGGAGTCAACCTCTTGCCTGTTCTATTGATGAAGCCGCGGCGAAGCGCCAAGAGCGCAAGCGCGAAGGTCTTCATACAAATCCGAAGCGTTGTTCTCCTCGCAGCCGCGGCAATGCTGCTGTCGAATGTCTGCGCCGGTGCTGAGAACGGCGACGTGAAGGCCGCGGATGAGCGCCAAGCCTTGTTGCGGCGCCTGATAGCCACGCTGCCAAGTGAACCGTTGCTGGCGATTTACACGGAGGACTTGCGCGCGCTGCCCGCCAAGTTCGCGCGCACAGGCCTGAGCGCGATGCTCCGGGACCCCAGCTACGCGGAGAGCGCCGCCAAGCTTCAGGCCATGATCGTCCAGGCGGCGGGGGCCGACATCGCCGTGCTGTGGCCGGATTTCAGCAAGATGGTCCAAGGCCCAGCCGTGCTGGCAATCGAAGCCGCTGAGAATGCCGCGCCAACAGACGCCGATCTCAAGCTGGTGTTGTTGGTCGCGACTCCGACCGAGGAGACGGCTGCGCAACTCCTGGCATCGTGGCCCAAGCCGCCCCCTCAAAGCAACACCTTGTTCTCAGCCTTGCGTTTGCAGCCTGTGGCGCTGGCGCGTCTGGCGGAGGACGCAAAACCCTTGCCGTGGCTGGCCCCAAAAACCTGGCCGCGCGGGGACCTGTGCGTGCGTTCAAGGCCGGCCAAAACCGTGCGGTCCCTCGGCCCTTGGCTTGAGACAATGGATGAACTAGGGACGGGATGGAACCTTCTGGCGCAACTGCTGGGCGGCGTTTACGGCGAGGCCACTGGGTACTTGGGGCTGCGCCTGACGATCAGCGGCGAAGTGTTTACTGAAGAGGTGGAGATTGAGCTCACGCCGCCTCCGGACCCCCTCACCCCTGCCCCCTCTCCCCACGGGGGAGAGGGGAACGCCGCCACACTGCTGCGTGTAGCCCAGACGCTGCGTGAGCACCCCGCGGGCTGGGCGCAGTTGCTGGGCGCGCTGCCAGGCGGGCAGGAGTTGACGTTGCTGACCTGTCTTGAGCTGAAGGCTCTGGGTCCGGATCTGCCCTTCGCGGCCCAGGCGGTGGAGCATTACCTGCGCGGCAAACGCTGGGCGCGGGGCCGAGGGCGGACCGCGGAGGCGCTCGACCCGAAGCGTTTTGAATTCCTGCTCAAACACGTGGAAGGCAGCATAGGTTTCGTCGCCAAGCCGGCGCTGAGCGGCGATATGCGGGTGGCTGTGGCCACGGGACTTTCCACGACGGCCAAGGAGATGGAAGCGTTCCGCGCCGAGTTGCTCCAGGGCCTGGCCGACGCAGGGGCCGAGTTTGAGCCGCTGGTGCGGGCTGTAGGGCGAGATGGCATCTCGCCCTACGGCGCCAAGTTCCAGGGACGGGGCATGTTCGGCGCGCCGGTTCTGGGGCTCAGCCCCGGCTGGGCGTGGTTGTGCTCCAATTCGGCGGCCTACCAGGAGCTGTCCGGCGCCTTCAAGCTGGGGCGCACCTTGGCCGCGGAGGAGGCGAAGGAGAAGACAGCGCTGAAAGCTTCCGGGAAAGAGGACGCCTACTGTTGGCGCGAGGACGACGGGGCCAGGCTGCAGATCGAGCTTGAGAAAGTTGTGAAGCTGGCTTACGCCGTCTGGATCCTGTCCGGCGAAAGCTCCCTCGGCGTGGGCTCGTGGCAAGTCCCGGCCGAGCTGCTGCCGCAGCCGCAGGTGTTCAACAACCGGATGGGCGTGCTGCGCACGGGGATGGGCCGCCAAGGCAACACGCTCAAGGCGCACGCTTCTTCCGTCTTTCCCGGCGCCTCTTTGCTTTTGCCTTACCTGGTATATGAAGCGGCGGATACAATCGAGAATGGCCGGCTTTTCAGCCGGGAAGCCTGGGCACTGATTCGGGAGCAAGGGCCCTGATGCTGCAACGCGCACTGTTGCTTATCATCGTGGTGGCGCTCTGCGCTTTCGCGCTGCAGAGCTTCTCAAGCTGGTACTTTTCGATGCAGCTTGCGGAGGCCGGCGGCCAGCGCTACCTGGTGTTGGAGCATCGGGCTTCTTCCCCGGACGGCGGCGAGATCGCCTTCAGCATCTACCGCGCCAAGGGCAACGACTGCGCGGAATGGGAACCGGTGGTGAGCTCGCGGCTGGGGCGCGCCTATGGCGTTTTCACTTCTCGCCCCCATGCCGCCCTGCCCCTGCCCGCTCCCGCAAGGGAAGGGGGAGAAGGAGCCCCGCCCACGCCCGCAAAGGGAGTGGGAGAAGAGAAGAAGGAGAGCGCCGTGGAGCAGCTCGGCATCCTGCACCGGGGCCGGGTCACCTTCTACGACGTCTCGGAGAAAACCGCGACGCCCACCTTTGAGCTGCTGCCGTTCCCGTGGATAGCGGAGACGGTCGTGCCGTACAAGGGCGCGCTGCTGGCTTTTGGGGTGGACTTGCCGCCGTATGAAGGCAAGCCGCGCTATGGGCCCCTGAAAGTGGCGCGTTACGACGGTCAGAAGTGGGATGAGTTGCACATCCTTGGCCCGCGGGTGCATGAAGGCAAGTCTGGGTTCTCGCTGCAGGCGCTTGAAATGCCGGACGGCATTCGCGTGTTCTGGCGTGAGGGTGAATTTGACCAGGCGCTTTCAGAGGACATCGAAGGCCCGCGGGCCACCACAGACGGGCCGCTGACGATGGCGCTCTTCAAGGATGGCGCTTTCCAGGGCGATCCGGTGAGCATCGCCAACCTGCCGCGCGGCAACACGGATGTCTGGGCCGAGGGCGGCCAACTCAAAGTGCTGCTGCAGAGGCGCGACAAGCGGGAGGGTCCCTTTACCAGCAATGGGCCGCTGGAAATCTGGGATATCGAGCCGGACGGCAACGCGAAGCTTGGCGAGGCCATCTCTGACTCGCGCGCGCGCAACGGGCTGGTCGCCTTCATCGCGGCCAAGCATTTCACCTGGCGGGGCCAGGAATTCATCCTGCGGTCGAACTGGCAGACATTCGAGGTCTGGCGCAAGACGCCGGAAACCGGCTGGGTACGCTCCAGCACCGCGCCCAAGGGGTTGCCGCAGTACGATCTTGGGGGGTTGATGCTGGCCGCACTTGGCGTGGCGCTGGCATTGATCGTTTTTGGCGCCGGACTGGCCTACCACAGGCGGAGACAAGTGTGGACCATCCTGCACAAAGTCCAGGCCAGTGAGATTTACGCCTCTCTGGGACTGCGCATGGGCGCCTTTGCGGTGGACCTGACTCTAATCATGTTCGCCGCCCTGTACCTGGACCGTGTTCTGGGGCGCTCGTACATCAGCCCGGTGGAACTGCTCCGTCCGGACTTCACGCGCCTGCCTCCGTGGCCGTTCTTCGGAATTTACCTCGGCTACCTGGCCACAGCGGAATGTTTATTGGGGACGACGCTGGGCAAGGGCCTCATGGGATTGAGCGTGGTGTCGGATACAGGTCTGCGGCCTTCGTTCTGGGCCGCGCTGGTGCGCAATCTGGTGGGCTTCTACGAACGCTTGCCATACACCTTCATCATTGCCATGCCGATGATCATCTTCGGGCCGCGGCGGCAGCGGCTGGGGGATCTGCTGGCACACACCTTCGTGGTGCAAAAGCGGGCCTTGGAAATCTTCAAGGCCCAGCGCGCCGCGGGATTGGAGGGCGAGGAGGGCGGCCAGGGCAAGCGCCGCTCCAGCGGCCTGCTGCCACCCGTGGAAATGAAGTTCTGGAGTGTCGGCGGCCGCAAGCGGAAGAAAGATGATGAGTAGCGATTTCCGATTTTCGATTTTCGATTTTCGATTGGCGCGTACCAAGGCTGGCTGTTCAATCGAGAATCGAAAATCTAAAATCCAAAATCCCTCATGCCGCCTGGTCCTGGCCTCCGCCTCGCCGCAGCGCAAACAGATTCTCGCCGAGGCGGGCTACGCTTTTGAGGTGGCCGATCCCGGGGACATTGAGGACGCCATCGGCGCCGCTTCGCTGCCTGAGGAACTGGTTGCTGCCAAGGCCCGCGCCAAAGCCGCGCATGTTGCCGCGGCCCTTTCCTTGCCTTACCCAGCCGTGGCCATTGGCGCCGATACCATTGTGGCCGCCGGCGACGAAATCGTGGGCAAGCCCATGGATCGCGGCGAGGCGGTGAGCATTCTCACCCGCCTTTCCGGCACGCGCCATCGCGTGATCTCAGGCCTGTGCCTGTGGCCCGTGACACAAAGGATGAAGGATGAAGGCGGAAGGATGAATGCAGGGGTAATGCGTCCAGCTTTCATCCATGGGGAAAAGTCCTTCATCCTTCATCCTTCCACAGGCGTGGCCACTACCTGGGTGCAGATGCGGCGGATGAGCGCGGAGCAGATTCAGGCCTACGTGGCAAGCGGGGAGTCTGACGGCAAGGCCGGCGCCTACGCCATCCAGGAAGGCGGGGACCGTTTTGTCGAGAGCCTGGAGGGCAGCTTCCTGAACGTGGTTGGTTTTCCGCTGGAGTTGTTCGAGGAGCTTTTGCCGGCGGCCTTGCGGGAATGGGGGTTTGATTCACCGGGTGCGGCTTGGAACCGCAAATGAGCGCAGATGAACGCAGATAGGAAAACAGTTTCAGGTTTCAGGTTTCAAGTTTCAAGTGCTCAGGATGCCAGGGTTGACATGAGACCGGAAACCTCTTCCCATAGTGCCTGCGCACCTCAATTGCTTCTCCGAGAACCGGCCAAGGGGAGCGGTGTATTCAAGATGGATGGTTTGGGACCAAAGCAAGTCCGGCGGCCAGGAGGCCACAGGTTTCAAGTCAACTGTACCCACGGGTGAACCTGAAACTTGAAACTTGAGACCTGAAACGTGAAACGTGAAACCCTCGTTCGTAAGGAGACCGAGACGTGGAAAAAACGACCAAGATGAACCGGCGTGAAATGCTTGCCACAGGGGCCGCGGCAGTGGCGGCCATCACGATTGTGCCCCGGCACGTCCTGGGTGGCCCGGGCCAGAAGGCGCCGAGCGACAAGCTGAACATTGCCGGCGTCGGCATCGGAGGCATGGGTTCCGGCGACGTCAGCAACGTCAGCCACGACCACAACATCGTGGCCCTGTGCGACGTGGACGAGTCCCACCTGGCGGGCAGCGCGAAGAAGTACCCCAACGCCAAACTGTACAGCGACTTCCGCAAGATGCTCGAAGAACAACAAAAGGACATTGACGCCGTGATGGTCGCCACTCCGGACCACAATCATGCCGTGGTGACCATGATGGCCCTCAAGATGGGCAAGCACGTTCACTGCCAGAAGCCGCTGACACACTCAGTCTACGAAGCCCGCATGGTCGGCAAGGCGGCCAAGGAAGCGAAGGTGGGCACTCAAATGGGCAACTTCGGCCAGGCGGGCGAAGAGGCCCGCCTCATTTGTGAGAACATCCAGTCCGGCGCTATCGGCAAGGTGCTCGAAATCCATGGCGGGTCAAACCGCACCCCGTCCATCTCGCCGCGCGGCATCCCGCGTCCGAAGGACACCCCGCCTGTTCCGCCCAAGCTCAACTGGGACCTGTGGCTGGGACCCGCTCCGCAGCGGCCTTACCATCCCTGCTACCATCCGTTTTCCTGGCGCGGCTGGTGGGACTTCGGGACCGGCTGTCTGGGGGACATTGGCTGCCACCAGTTCTCCGCCGTCTTCAAAGCGCTCAAACTCGGCAATCCACAGTGGGTTGAAGCCTGTTCATCGAACCACACGCAGCCGCCGGAGGTCACCCGAGAGACCGCGCCTCTTGCCTCCATAACGCGGTGGTTCTTCCCGGCCGAAGGCGAGCGCGGGCCGCTGACGCTGTACTGGTGGGACGGCGGCCTGAGGCCCACGCGGCCCGAGGAACTCGAACCGGACCGCAAGTTCGGCGAGAACGATTGGCTCTACATCGTGGGCGACAAAGGCAAGATGTATGGCCACCTCATCATCCCCGAAACAAAGCGCAAGGAGATCGGCAACCCACCCCGCACCCTGGAGCGCTCGAAGGGCCATTATGTTGAGTGGTTCAACGCTTGCAGAGGCGGCCCGCCCGCCGGCGCCGATTTCGTGAACCATTCCGCGCACCTGGCCGAGGTGGTGCTGCTGGGGAACATCGCCATCCGGACGCCTGGGAAGCTCTACTGGGACCCGGAGAACCTCAAGTTCACCAATAGCGACGCGGCCAACATGCTCATCAATCCGCCGTACAGGGAGGGGTGGAGCTTGTGATTTTGGATTTTTGATTTTCGATTTTCGATTTAACAGCTTGCGCCAATCGCAAGCCGCAAATCTAAAGTCCCTACTCAGGGCTGCTCGTCAGGGCAGGGCCGAACACGTCGCCCGTGACTTGTAACTTCCCGGCCCGCGGCGACAATCCCCCCTGACCGTGAAAACCACCACCACGCTCGGCCTGCCGCCTCCGGTCTCGCCACCCCCCGAACCACCTGCGGAACTCGACGAGGAAGTCGTCGTAGCCACGCCCAAAGTTCCGGCGGGATTGCGCGCGGACCTGAGCCTGCCGCGGCAGGTGGCGGCGCTGGCGGTCTGGCCTTTCCTGGAGCAACTTCTCGGATTCCTCGTCGGCTTCGTGGACACCATGGTCGCGGGGCATTGGCTGTCCACGGAAGCCCTTTCCGCGGTGGGCGCAGCCGTCTACGTCCTGTGGCTGATGCAACTGATCAACGGCTCGGCCGCGGTCGGCGCGACGGCGATTATTGCTCGGGCAGTCGGGGCCGGGCGCTGGCGGCGCGCCAACTCGGTCCTGGGCCAGGCGGTCGCCTTCGGCGCGGTCTGGGGCCTGGTGGTCGGCTTAGTGTTCTTCTGGGCGGCGCCGTTGCTCGCCGACTTGAGCGGCCTGCGCGGCGAAGCGCTGGAACTGTGCAAGCAGTACCTGCATGTCCTGGCCATCGCGGCGCCACTGAGCACCATGCTCATTGTTTGCGCCGCGTGTTTGCGCGGTTCCGGCAACATGCGCAGGCCGTTCCTGGCGATGATTGTCGTGAACCTCATCAACATGAGCGCCTGCGTACTGCTGGTGGCGCCCAAGTCGCCTGTGGGCGGCCATGGGATCCGCGGCTTGGGGCTGGGGATGTCGCTGGCATGGTTGGTCGGCGCGGCGGTGCTCCTGAGCTCGCTGGGCTTGTCGCGCCACGGTCTGCACCTGCGCTCCCGCTTTCTTGTGCCGCGCTGGGCCGCAATCGCAAGAATAATCCGCGTGGGGCTGCCCAATCTGCTGGAAGCCTGCGGCATGTGGCTGGGCAACTTCGGGGTGATAATGATTGTCGGGCGGCTTGCGAACGAGGCCGCCATTGGCGCGCACCTGGTGACCATTCGCATCGAGGCCTTCAGCTACATGCCCGGCTTCGCGCTGGGCATTGCCGCGGCGACGCTCACCGGCCAGTACCTTGGCGCCGGCGACCCGCGCACCGCTCGGCGCGCGGCGTGGTGGTGCTGGGCCTACGGCACGGGAATGATGGTGCTCTCGGGCGTATTCTTCGTAGTGTTCGCGGAGGGCCTGGTCGCGATTGTGACGGACAAGCCGGTTTTCCTCGAGACTTCGCCGCCGCTGTTGCGTCTGTCCGGCTACGTGCAGGGGGGCTTCGGGACGGCGATCGTGTTCAGCGCGGTGTTGCGGGGCGCGGGCGATACGCTGACGGCCATGGCGCTGACCTACGGCTCGACGTTCCTGGTGCGCTTGCCGCTGGTGTACCTGCTCGGCGTAAGCCTGAATCTCGGCCTGAAGGGCATCTGGTACGGATTGTGTTTCGAGCTGATGTTCCGCGGGCTGCTCTTCCTGGTGAGCTTCCTGCGCGGCGGCTGGGCGCGGGCCAAGGTGTGAAGCCGTTTCCGAAACTCGAAATCCGAAATCCGAAAGAAACAGAAAAAAACGTAACCGTTCAGGGGGGAGGCCGGCGAACACGGACGAACACGGACGAACACGGACCAACACGGACCAACACTGGCTGAACTCTCCCTGTCGTGGGGGGCTGAACGGTTACGAATTTTGAATTGGCTACTCGTCTTTGCCCTG
>Ga0315279_10008483_pt1 | contig 12433 bp, 30 predicted proteins | sample YL17G06_20_MG_FD_203694 | JGI IMG/M metagenome (GOLD analysis project Ga0315279, IMG submission 203694) | Sediment microbial communities from Yellowstone Lake, YNP, Wyoming, USA - YL17G06_20 | ecosystem: Environmental > Aquatic > Freshwater > Lake > Sediment | place: USA: Wyoming | collected... | reverse complement strand
GCGTTGTCACCAAGATTATTCTGCTTGTATATGCGAGGATGATTAAATGTTCAAAATCTGGGAAAACTTAGCTACGTGTAATCTGCTAGAATCCTATACGCCCGAAGGGTGGATTATAGTTGACGTTAGGGATTTGAATGACTCTGCGGAAAATACAATCGAGGCTGTTAAACAAAAGATTACAATAATTGGCAATTTACTAGGTTGTGGACAGAAAGTTATCGTTAGGTGTATGGCTGGAATGTCTAGGTCTAACACTTTGGCTTGTGCGTCAATGATGCTTTTTACTAGAGAACACGGATGGGACCACTACTGGAATGTTGTAGAAAAGGCTTGTCCAAGAGCGCGACAAAACATAGAGTTCGTAGATATTGTAAAGAAAGCCCTATTGGAAATAGGTGTTGACAGGAAACGGTTATATTATGCCTAGAAAGAAAGTGTGGTTAGTCTGGGAGTTTCAAATAGTAATTTCTGGACATGACAAGATACAATTACAAGTTCTGCGAGCTATTGCCAGTTCTAAGAAAATAGGAAATATTTATAAGACTATTTTCGAAAGACATAAACAATGGCAATTTTCAAAAGATGAGCTATGGTTTGAGGTTGAGGAAAGAGAAATAGACCATTGTTTTGGAATAGAAGATTTGAATCGGTATGTAGTCAGGAATATAGTATGAATAAACTTATTTGCCTAATTCCAGTTTACAATTGTGCTGATGTAATTCTCGAAGCGTTGAAATCTATAGATGGTAAAGTTGACGAGATAATATGTCTTGACGGACGATGGACAGGTACAAGTGGTTTAGACCATTCAACAGATGAAACAGAGGAAATAATCCTTAACTTTTCCGAGCACTCAAAATCTTATGTTTGTTACACAAGATTACGACCTATGCATCAATGGGAAGCTCGAAGCGAATCATTAAAGTTTTGTGACGACGGAGATTGGGCAATTTTTCTCGACTCTGATGAAATAATAACAATGTGGGGCGACGATGTTCGTAAAATACTTGAGACATCCAATGAAAGGGCATACCGCATTTATTGGGCATTTCATAAACTTTGTGCGGTACATCTGAGATATGGGATTATAAAGAAGACGGAAACGGTACATTGGTCAACAGACCATAGAAGAGTATTTGACAAAGACGGTGAAGTAGATATAGTACATGCGCCCATAATTAATATCGTAATTAACCATCAGTCAATAGCTGGCACAAAGAAGATGCGTAATCGAGAAGAGGAATATAAAAGATGGCTTCACGAATATGAGACAACCCATTGGAACCCAGAAGACGGTCCAGACCCTAATCAGATTAAACTACCGTAACACTTATAAGGGAGTGTCTTCTTCTATATACAGTTTGTGATGATTATGGCTAAGATATACATCCCGTTAACGAAAGTAGAACAACAGGATAGAGCCACTAGAATATCACGAAGGGTTTGTCCATCATGTCCGCACGACTACGAAACTGGATGTAAGCAATGTATCTGGTATCTGATAATGAATGGAATGATAGGGGAAGAGGAATTTTGACCGAAGACAGGGAAGACGAAGAAATGTTTTGGTTAGCATATTTGGAAGATAATTGGGTGTTTAATCCAACTTGAACCCACTTAAGAAACTCTGGAATCTGTTCATTACTTTACAACTTTCTTTTTCGTGGTTGTTTGTAACTACTATCATTCTTTTTTCTTACTTCGGATTTCTTGGAATAATAGGGTCGATGGGTATTTATTATCTAGCTCGATATGTCAAACGCGAAGACCTCAAACAGATGCAAGAAACCGCAAGGTTTATTAGGGACTTAACGGACTAATTTATAGATGACTGATATGGCGAAATATATGGCTTGTATTTGCGGCTGGGTAAGCGAACCATACCCAGACGACTATATGTTTATGGGTTTAGGTGGTATATTAGATTGCCCCGATTGCCGTGCTAATCTTAGAAATGCAACTCTTGAAATGTGCTATGGTAACGTTGACGTGATTACTTCGGAAGAATTGAAAGGACTTAGAGAACAAGAAGCTCACGGCATAATGTGGGAACAGGCGTTTCGAAACTGGCAGAGAAACCGACTTATTTCTGAAATGAAGGCTTGGGAACAAACAAGTGTAACAGATTGTGAGAGGACCGAGGACAAACTTAGAACAAGAAAACATAAATCAATTCGTAATCAAGGCAAGTATAAAGGAAGAGGTAAGGAAAAGCGACGTGAACCATAAATGATTGAATTAACTGTAAGTTTCTCAACTTGGAAATTTAGAAAAAGCGGTAATTGTTTGTTAGTTATCGTTGCGAACGGTGAACCAGTAAAAGCTATAGAGTACCGAGAACCATTCTAGTGATAATTCGACTAACTTAGCATGGTTGTTCTACCGTAAAGTTTATATACTTCTTTTGCTATTCTATCTCTTAGAGGCACGGGTAATAGTCTAGTCCGTACTTGGATTGGATTTGCCCCATGTTGGGACCTTTCGTGTACACGATTGGCGACAACATCTGATGGTCGGGACAACGAACAAGACCTATAGGAGTTGGGTAGAACCATGCCACAATGCATTGTGATTGGTAGTACCCTGACAAAACCGTGTCATGACCGAAGACCCACGGTGGGAGCGAAACGTACAAACTGATATATGGATTGGCTGACGGCTCACCGTGATTACAACTACGGGGTCGGGCAATATATTGTGTCCGTCCCCAAATTCTATTGCCATAACCTTTATATACTCGTCTATCTTCTCTTTCTATGGGTAAATATGGCTGGTTCAAAGAAAAAAGTTCGATTTCTGTTTGATTTGGTACGGGTGTGTTTACCCGCCTTTCAAGACTATTGGCTTAAAATCAAAACCAATATAACAAAAGAAAACCCAGTAGGAGTTTATGTGGGAATCTGCAACAAATCCGAAGTCAACATGTATTTCGATAATTGTATTGCGGGCGGCTATACTGGATTTATTCAGATAAAACTTTTCGCTCAACCCGAATGCGGGGATTATGAAGAATGTGCAGAAGAAATTCTTGAGCATGAAGTCCTTCATCAAGTGTTAGACAGCGTTGTGGGACACGACGCTAAGATGGCTCTCGATAATATTCACAAATCATTCTATGTGTATGATGAGGAAACAAAGAAGTGGCGGTTTATAATAAAATTCGTTGCGGGAAAAAAGAAAAATAAGACTCTTCAAATTGTCTAGTATAAAAGGATTAGACCAAAAGACTTATATACTTGTTTAACTATATAAGTTATAGGTGAATTTAAATGGGATACACAAAACAACAAGGACAACATTATATGGACCGTTATCATAACGACCCAGAGTTTAGGAAAAGAATTCTTAAACACATTCATAATTCTGCAATGCGTTATCCATTTAGAACGTGGGCAAATCGAGTAATACAAAGTCATCGACAACGTGGAATTTCTGTAGAAATAACTCGACTAGAATTAGAAGCACTTGCAACTAGGAACAAAACCTGTGCTTATTGTGGATGTACATTAATGTATGGTGTTCAGAATGGACCTAAGATGTGGCATTTTAATTCTGCTTCGGCGGATAGGATAGATAACACAAAACCATTTTCAATAGAAAATCTTCAAATTCTTTGCGTTCGATGTAATTCGGCGAAATCAAAAATGACAGAACTCGAATTTTTGGACTATATTAGGTCCCTCTATATAAGGCTTTTCGGAAAGACCTAAATAGGCATTGACCATTAATTCTTTTAATCAACTGATTAACGTTTTATATGTGCGGCGGGCAACATCGTTAAGTCCCAAGAAATTAACACCGTGGCTCTGCTCCGCACCATAAGTCAAAACCGACTTATAAGTGTTGCGGAAGAATTGTGCATGGTGGTTCTATCGCAAAGTTTATATAGGGCGGGTTACTTAATATTCCCCAGATGTAAAATGAGCAATAATCGTAAAACCCCGTTCGGGAAATTCAATAGACGGGCAGAACAAATAGCTGGTAGTATTAATACAAAGGAATTGGAAGATGAGATTGAAGAAGCTCTGGTAGATGCGTGGCAAGCTGGATATGATGAGGGATGTTGCACAGCACACGATGAGGGGTTTCAGGAAGGAAAAGCGGAAGGAACAAAGGAAGCCGAAGAGAAATTTAGAGCTAAAGAAAAGGTGACATTCACTTGATAAGACCATTAAAACCTTGTCCTATTTGCGATACTATAGGATATGTTATTGAAAGGAACCCAGACCCAAAAGGGGAAAGATGGATTAGAGTTCCGTGTAGAAGATGTAAAGGCGCGGGGTTTCTGAGAGAATGATAACTTGTGAATGGGATAAATGCAAACACAAAGCGGTCTATCTTATAGATTGGAACAAATGCCCTAGACCAGTAGCAATCAGCCCTTTCCACGACCACAATTTTGTCTGTGAAGACCACATGAAAAAAATCATCAAGGACTTTCCATTCACAAAAAAGAAGTTTGACATCTATGAACTTACTGACCAAAAAGTAAAGGTGCTATTCACATGAACTTCGACAAGATAAAAGCGGGCGATATAGTGACATTCAAAATGGACGGGAAATTCTATCACGGGTTAGTAACTTCAAAAGGTTATAGATTCATTAAGTCATTCAAAAGCCCAGACGATATTCTTTATGTAAGAGTATTCGAACACCCAGAGTGGCATAATTTTGTTATACTTGCTGAGAAAGTAACTGATGTAACGGTTACGCCAGAAGTGGTGAACTTTTCATGACTATGCGGCGAGATATAGATTATCCACTTATTCTTAGACGGCTTCGTTGGTTCAGACGACTTGCCAAACATTACCAGAGAGAGAAGGTTCAGTTTACATGACCGTCAGAACTAATAGTAAAGGGAGAGTTGCCGAATGCACTTTCTATTCAGCCGCTTGCGATATTTGTTCAAACAAGAATTGGTGCGATGTCAAACTTCAAGATAGAGAGAAGGTAGAGTTCACATGATTGAAATGTTTTGCTGGGACTGTGGAAGAACTTTCGAATGTAATGGAGATAAACTATGCTCTATTGACACGCCGAACAGGAAATGTTTCTGTAAAGATTGTAAAGCAAGATATAAAGGTGGTTTAACTCTTAAAAAAGCGAGGAAATGTTATGAGAATCTAAACGAAAAGGAAAGGGTGAAATTTTCATGATAGTTTTGCTTTCTATAGTAGCCATAATTTGTGGTTTAACTATTGCAATGGTAGTAGAGGAAAGAAAACAAAAACATAAAATGATAGAAAGAATGAAAAGACAAATCAAAAATAGTAATGAATTTTCACGTCTTGATAAATGGAGAAGACTTGCTATCAAGTGGAAAGAAGAACTAAAGAAACCCGTAAAGGTCGAGTTCACTTGAAACGATGGTATCATAAAAAGTGTTGCTATTGTCAATGTAGTTTTATGTGTCATGGAGAATGTGGAATAGAACTTAAAGCTGAACAAGAAACGGCTTGCTACTGTGGAGCTTGCATTCAAGCAATGGAAGGAGATAGAGGAAGAGGCGGCAGAGAAATTGTCTATGGAAAAGAGCGTTGCAAGAGCAGAATGAATTTCGGGATTTTGGTAAGGGAGAAGGTCGAATTTACATGAGGAAGTTTGGAAAATGTGTAGTTTGCAAAGCGAAAGATATTCATATAGTTATAATTGGGTTCCAAAGTTTCAAAGGTGGTGTGTCTCTTTGTGATGCTTGCAGAAAGGCTTGGTATGCCTATTTTGCTTCTCATAGTACATGGGCTAGTTCTCATTGGAAAGAAGCATTTAACGCTTGGAGATACGAAAGCAAAGAAGTGGTGCAGTTTACATGAGTGCTCAACCAATTCGTGTACCACATACTTACAGACTGAAAACTACTTGGAAAAATTGGCGTATTTCTGGGTGCACAATACACGATTCGACAGATAAAGACAAATATTGTATGAATTCTTGTAGAATAAGAGAACATTGCACAGTTTATATAGCAATCATGAATGAAAAGGAGAAGGTAGAATTTACATGAGTCAAATTGTTCTTAAACTCAACTTTAAGAAGTGTCCGATGTGCCACTCACGAAATATAGAGAGAAGCAAGGTAAACATGATTTGTCATGATTGCCTTGCTCTATTTCTTCGTAGAATTGATTCGTTCCACAAAGAGTCGGTAATATGCGTTTGGAATAGAAAGCTGGATGGGACATTATTTGAACCTCATAACAATAGAGTCTTTATAACGCTAGGAGAACTAGAGGTAGTGCATTTTACATGAGAGTAAGATGTCCATATTGCGGGAACTCATGGAATTATAATGGTTCAGAAAAGATTTATGCTAGTTGTCCTAAATGCAAGAAGCATGTTCGGTTGCGTCCATATAAGAACAAGGGCTATAAACCTCTTTTGAAATTAAAGTTCAGAACCAAAAACTACATTTGGGGATTAGCTGAGAAGGTGCAATTCACATGATTGGGTTAACTAATAGTTGCAAGGGGGAATCCATTAGATGTGTAGCAATGCGTGGTCGTAATGAACAATGTCCAAAAGAAGCAGAGTTTATTCTTGAATACAATATACAAGGAAGACTTATTCATGACCCATTTTGTGAAGACGATGCATATGGATTTTTCACATATTTCTCAAATCACTTAGGATTAGAAGTGAAGATTATAGACAGACGACTAAAAGAGAAGGTACAATTTACTTGAATGATGAAATAAATCTCGATAATCTCGTTATTAAAGTGCGAAAAAGTACGCCAAAATATCATAGACGCGCTAAAATATGGGTCGAACATGGTTCGGCGCGGATGGAAATTACCGAGCAAGAAAAATGGCTTAGTGTAGAAGATATGTGCTGTGTTTTTAATCACGAGTTCCTTCATTGGATAATTACTAATATGACTAAAACAAGACCTAAACAATACGACAAATTTTTAGATAATTGTGGATTATACTATCACGAAATATTGATGGAAATATGGTTATAAAGGTGGTGAATAAATGACACCAATTGAGGAATTGAAGGAACGGGCAAAATGCGGTGAGTGCGGGAGAGAATACTATTGTAAGCGTATTCCAGTAAACAGCCTTATCGTTCAATCAATAAAGAAGGACGGTAAATGCCCAGATTTTTACTCTCCTACCTAAAGCTAAATTGAGTATGATGTTTCTGGGCAAACCTTTATATAGGACTGAGATATAGTAGATTAATAGTGAAAAAAATGCGTAAACAGATAGGAATTATTATTCTAATAATTCTCATTGGATTGGGGTTATGGTATGGGTTCAAACCAACAACCACATACGACGCTATAATAGACTTTTATTCAGACAGATATAAAGATATGGCGAAGCCAGACTACATTGCTCAACTCAAAGCCTACTGTGCTATTAACATGAGCGACCCAATAGAGGGACTAAACTATAGTGAATTACTCGTATGGGAACGCCGACACATTACTTACTTTGGTCCAGAATATGACTTTCCAAGAAGAAATATGCCAATAGAGATTCTTCCACCCGTTTTAGTATATCTCAGAAACATAAATGGTACAGACTTATATCACGGAACGTTTACTGCTGGAAGATGTGGAGAATTCTCATTGCTCTATACTGGACTCTGCCTAGCCAATGAAATAGACGTGCGACTGATAGTTGATGAATCAAAGCTGACAAATACAAGTAAAACGGGCGGTGCTGGCGACCATATGTGGAATGAAGTGTTTGTCAATGGGATATGGCTTCATGTGGACCCAACTCAGAACGTAATCAACGACCCCACGTTGTATGTTCGACCCCCAAGTGAAGGTGGTTGGAACAAAGATGTCAACAAGGTCTATGCAATCGGTAATGACCCAATAAATCCAGTATCTTTGGTAACAGAGAAGTATCAATAACTCCCCTACCCCTAGCTCCCCTGACGGCTAAAAGTGGCTGGAAAAAAAAGACGTTTCGCGTTATTTTCTTTTCCGAGAATCTTAGCAAACCGATTCGAAAGACCGCCGAAATGGAGAAACAAAAATAATGGCGAAGCGGCTGAAAAATTCTGCCAAAAAAACTTCGTCGCCCAAAAATAAATTTCCACCGCGCGCCGCCTATGTGCGCCTATGCGCCCTCAAAAAGTGACCCCGATGGTTTTTTTCCAAAGCAATCGAACTAGCCTCTTTCGAGAAATTTCGGGCAACTTTTCGCTTCTTTTAACGATATGAATCATAGAATGGCATCTTTGGCACAATGGAATGAAATCTTTGGCGTGTTTGAGAATATAACTTGTAGAATGCTCGTGTTCTTTTCCATGAATTTCGTGGTATCTAATGTTCTTCATTCTTCCACATAGTTTGCACTTCTTTCCGATAGTAGAACCGAGAATTTGCATCTCTTTGGTCTTCCCTTCGAATCGTTTGCTGGCTTTTAGTCCGATTTTTCTCCAAATGTTTATCCAATAACGTAGCATTATCCATCACTAAACTAGCTGGTTGGGAACGGCTACTTATAAAGGTTGCGGTGAACTTCGAAGTTCGAAGTAGGAACTGATGGTTATGGTCAAAAACCCGATTGTTTAATCAGTTGATTAAAATAGTGCAAACTGTGACCATCACCACGGTAAAGTCCATGCAAAATGGCGATACTCATATAATGTTTTGGGCATGGGCGTTCTGGGACAACGTTTATATAGGGGGAAGCTGTATCTTAGGTAGTGAATGAAAATGGGAAATTTCATAGGATATTTATTCATAGCGTTGCTAGTTGGAATAGCCATAGCTGGTATTGTAATAGCTTACATGACAAAGAAGGGCTATTAATGAAAGAGGAAAAAATACAGAAACTTGTCGTTTCAATGGAACGGTTGCAAGACCTTTACAATTTAGCTAAGAAACACCCGTTCCGCATGAGCCGAAAAGGTAGAATAGACGACTATTATGACGTTCTTGACGAGCTAGGCGAAGTTTTCCTAGCTATGGTAAAGAAGTCTTTCGAACATTCTGAGATACCTTATCCGTGGTTTCCAACGGGCAGATGGATTTGGTCACACCAATATTGGACGTGCATTCTTGGTATCAGAGGAAAAACAGATGCGCAGACTCCCGAATATATGGAAACTTATGAGCACTACCTAAATACGATTCACCAATTCATAGACAGAGGGGGCAAACTTGAATTGTTCTACATGCACTTCGGCTACTCAAGCTATAGTAAAAAGCAACATGACGAAGACCCGATGAGAAGTATGCTGTTTGTCTATTATCCGAAAACTAAAAGATGGGATATGACAAAGTTCTGGGCTGAAATGGAATTGCCCCGTGAGAAAAAGGAGCTAAAGACTGACCTAAAACAAGTCAAGAAAAACCAGAACGACCCAAAGAAATTTCTGTTAGAATATTACCAACGAAATGTAGTCTGGGACAAAAGACGAATAAAGGAATTGAAGGAGATAATAAATGGTGAAGCATAAGTTCATTCCGCGCCCCTTCATTGAGGACGATGAACGTCCAGAAAGACCTATGCCACACGGGAACCCGTTCGACTTAGGAGAACTTGATAGTGACTAAGAAAAACTGCGTAACCTGTGGAAACTACGATTTCACTATGGATTATCCAGAAACTAATAATCGTCCGTGTCACCAGAGAAAGAATCACGCTTACAAGAGAAAGTGCAACTGTTGGAAGTCTAAATAATGACTGAGTATAAGGTCGGCGATATAATTCATTTTGACGGGTCTGTTTACAAAGTTGTTGGATTCGAAGGGGGTAAAGACGGGATTCCCATTCTGAACGAAATAAAGGTGTTGGTTCAATTTGACTGAGAAATGGTATTGCTCTAAATGTGAAGATTATTGTGACCCAGACTACGCGGTAAATTTTGACGAATGCCCGAATTGTGGTTCAACAATGGTTTATCCAAAACCCGAACCATTAGTATTAATAGACGCAAAGGAGAAAGTTCAGTTTGACTAAATGCTATAAATGCAAAAAGTGTCGTAAAGAATTTAAGCCTATATCTCAAAGTAAAACTCACAGCGTTTATGACGAACTTTGTGAAAGTTGTGTTGAAATGTGGCTTAAGTTTTTTGAGGATAATTTCAAAAGACTGACGGCTGAATATCCTAAAGAGTTTAATCCAACTTGGAGAATTTTCATAGGGAAAGAGAGGGTGCAATTTACTTGATTTGTGCAAGATGTGGAAAGAAGAATGGAAAAGCCACGATGTTTCGGGAAACGGGAACAACTACCATTCTTAAATTAGATTCTGAATTTTATATCGGTGCTGATTGTGGTTGTTTTGAGAAGTGGCTGAAATTTCTTAAAAAGAAAGACTCAAACATTAGGATTGAGAAAGAAAGATGGGGGGCAACAATATACTACTCAAACGGATTAGATAAAGCTACAGAGTTAGCTAAAGAATTTGTGGATGATTTTGTGAAGGTGCAATTCACTTGATAGTGAACCCAAACAAAATAAAATGTGAATGCCCCTATTGTGGAAAATCTCTATTTTTCAGAACCAAAGAAGAAAAACTAGCTTGGAACATAACCGATAATAATGGACAAGTAGATTTAAAGAATTGGTATTTTTATTGTGGTTGTGCTGACGGCAAAAAGTGGACGTGGTGTATTGACAAAGTTAGTGGAAAATGGAAATATCACGATTGGGATAGAGAAGAGTGGAAAAACGAAAATCCTAATTCCGTAGCCGAGAAGGTGCAGTTTACATGAATTGGCAAATTGTTAAGTGTGATGTTTGCGGACGAAGCTATAAACAATTCGGGGATGCTCACGAAATCGGCGAACAAAATTACTGCTGTGAACATTGCCTCTGGACAGTTAGCAACTGCGGAGAAAAACAACCGAAGCATACTTGTATAGAAGAAAAGGAGAAGGTGATATTTACCTAATGGCAGAAATTCTAGTAACTTGTTCTAAATGTGGAAAAGAAGAGTGGCATGAATGGGGAAGTGAACATACAATAGAAGGAATTCTTTGCAAAGATTGTTATAGCAAATGGGGTAAGTTTTTCCAGAAAAATTATTGTAGACTTGAAGTTGAATACCCGAACGAATGCAACCCAACTTGGCTAGGTTTCATAAACCAACTGCCGAAAGAAAAGGTGATATTCACTTGAAGTGTCAAGTTCCGACGTGCAACAAGAAAGTTACAAAAGAAGTTCACATTATCGCTAAACCGAATACAGGAATATTTTACTTTTGTGAAAAACACTTCAAAATAGAAGAAAAATATTGGAGTAAAGTTTACCAGATGCGAGAAATTTTCGACTTGACTCCTAAAGTGGACGACAGGATAAAGGTGCAATTTACTTGAGTGAACTAAAAGAACATAAGTGTAAAGGCTGTCAAATGGATTGTTGGGGCAGAGAATATGACCAAGAAGAGAAGAAATATTTCTGTATCGCTGACGGATTCTACATTCAACAGAAAGAGAAGGTGCAGTTCGATTGAGTAAAGATAAAGTTTGTCCTAATTGTGGAGAGCAACTTGTGAAATATCTAACTAAAAAAGGTAACACTTTGGATAAAGGTTTGCCTAGAAGTTTTATTAAAAACTATTGGGAGTTTTATTACTGTTCATCTTGTATAGCAAAAAATAGCAAGGGAAATAATTGTTTTGCTTTTGTCGGCTCTGAGGTCTATATCTGGAATAAAAGTTTTTGGTTTTCTAAAAACAGCAAAGAGGTAGTTGAGTTCACTTGAACCCGAAAAATAGAAAAGAAGTTAAGTGCCCGAAGTGCGGAAACGGATGGAATGGTAGAGGGTTTGATTTTGAAACAAAAGACATAGAGTGGATTCCGAACGGAAAGACATTTTTAATCGGGGGCAAACTCACTAAAGCGTATGAACCTTTCCCTAAGAAAGTAATTTGCAATCGTTGTGGTAAAGTTTTCATAGTAGAGTATTATGAGAGAGAGAAGGTAGAGTTTACTTGAAACTTAAACTGATAAAGAGAATATGTTGCACTTGTAACAAGCCATTTTATTGTGATGGAAGATGCAACAGTAAAGATTATCTTGAAAAGAAAGGTTATTGTATCTGTCGTAAATGCGGACAAAAAGATAATTATCAAGGACACAATTATGAGACATTTAACTGTCAACGAGAAACTTTACCTGAGAAGGTGCAATTTACTTGAATGACATAGACAAAGCTACGGGTAGAAGGTTTCAATGTTTATTTGAAATTGGAGATTTTTGTATTTTATGTAAAACGAAAAAGAGGATTGAGTTTCACGAAATTCGCGGAAAAGAACACCCAAAATCTTTTCTCTTTATCTTGAATCATAAGGAAGATTTTGTTCCGTTGTGTTGGCATTGTCACAGAATTGTTCATTCGTGGTGTCGAATGAATGAGGAAAAACTTCACGAGTTGGCAAATCTTCTACCAAAAGAGCGTCCAGCGAAACGAAGAGAAACACCTAAGCCACAATATTTTCAACGAAATATGAGCATG
>Ga0315279_10008482_pt1 | contig 12438 bp, 12 predicted proteins | sample YL17G06_20_MG_FD_203694 | JGI IMG/M metagenome (GOLD analysis project Ga0315279, IMG submission 203694) | Sediment microbial communities from Yellowstone Lake, YNP, Wyoming, USA - YL17G06_20 | ecosystem: Environmental > Aquatic > Freshwater > Lake > Sediment | place: USA: Wyoming | collected... | reverse complement strand
CGGGCCAGGGTTTCCAATGCGGTTTTTTCGTTCTTGCTGAGGTTCATGCGCGTCGCTGGTGTAAACATGAGCCCAGCCTAACACGGAGCGAGGCTGTTGTCAACTGTTAAATGTTACATGACACTAGGGTGGGCAGAAGCCTACGCCCAGGGGGAGGCTTACCGGAACGCGCAACTGTTAATTGAGACGCAGGAGTTGGCGGGCATCCTCTCGAATCCCGAGCTGCGTCTTGTGGATGCGCGCCCGTCGGGCGAGTACAGCAGGGTGCACCTGCCGGGAGCGGTGAACCTTCCCGCGCCCGCCACCGAGAATCTCGAAGCTAACCGCCAAGGATTTCCTCTGTTTCCCGACCAGGCGCAGCAGCTCTTTCGGATGGTAGGCATCAACACCGCCTCGCGCGTCGTTCTCTACGACGATCATGGCAGCCGGTTCGCTACGCGGGTGTTTTATGTGCTGGAGTTTTTCGGCCACGCGCGCGTCCAGGTCTTAAACGGAGGCTTCAGGAAATGGCAAAGTGAGGGACGGCCCACTACAACTGATGTTCCCCCCGTCGCGCCCGGAGACTTCACGCCGACCCCTAACCCCTCGCGCATCGCTACCGCCCAGTGGCTGAGCGCGCACTTGAAGGATCCCGCTGTTAAGGTGGTGGACGCCCGCTCGCCCGCGGAGTATCGAGGCGGCCACATCCCAGGGGCTGTCAACATCGAGTGGACGCAGACCCTCGAGCCGGGAGCGATCAAAACGTTTCTCCCCTCTCGGCAACTGGAAGAGCTCTTCGCTGAATCGCAGGTTGCCCGCGACCGGGAAGTGGTCAGCTATTGCCAGATGGCTGTGCGGGGAGCCGAGATTTACTTCGTGTTGCGCCTGCTGGGCTACGAGCGCGTTCGTCTGTACGACGGGTCTTGGGAGGACTGGAGCGCCGATCAAACGCTCCCCGTTGAGAAGTAGCGGCAGAGGGTCCGGCGCACGGACATGTGGGAACAGCGGCCGAAAATCGGCCCAAATTTCCCTTGTGTCTACCCGCTGCTCAAGGCCTCAACGGGCAGGACGGAAGATAAGGGGTGGAAGCCATGCTGGCAGCTAAATCCAAAGCAGTGCACCAAATCAAAATCACGCTGGAGGGCGTCCAGCCTTCCATCTGGCGGAGGGTACAGGTTCTGAGCGACTGTACGCTGGGGCAACTGCATCGCGTAATCCAGGCAGTCATGGGCTGGGAGGACTACCATCTTCACGAATTCATATTCAAGCGCAAGGTTTATGCCATCCCAGACCCGGATGACGACCTTTATGAACGCAAGGTAACTGATGAACGCCAAGTCCGATTGAGCGTGCTCGTGCCACGGGTCGGCACGCGCTTTCAGTACCACTACGATTTCGGGGACAACTGGCGGCACGACCTCCTGCTGGAATCAATCTCGATATCCGACCCCGGCTCACAGTATCCCGTGTGTGTCGCTGGGGCACGGAACTGCCCACCTGAAGACTGTGGGGGCTATCATGGTTACGCGGGCTTCTTGGAGGCGATTCGAGATCCAGAACACAAAGAACATGAGCGTGTTCTGGAATGGATCGGCGGACACTTCGACCCGGAGTTCTTCGATTTAGATCAGGCGAACCAAGCACTGCGCAAACGAATACGCTCCAGAAAAGGATAGTCCCAGCACTTCAGCCCGTGGCCCGAAATCGGCAACGGACTTCCACGCCTGGTTTCAAGGACCACGAAACCAGCGCTTGGATCCTCGCTGCGACACGTGTGAGGCCCTATCGGCTGCGACTGAAAGAGGCGACTGCAGCGCGCGCGGCCATGGCCTTCGAGGAATTGGAGTAAGATACGACGCTCAAATAGTTGCCAAAACCGAAAGGAGGATTGAACGTGAACGAGAGTGGAGAAAACCCGAAAGGAATGCAACGTCGATCTTTGCTCAAAGGTTCGGCAGGCTTATTGGGGCTTAGTGCTACAGAGTACCTCAGCCCCCCAGCCGCCGCTCGGACTGCAGCTACAGGCGCTCAAGCCACGCCCGAGAATCAGAAACAGCCGGCGGCGAAGGAAAGCATCAAAATCACCAAGCTGGAGACCATCCTTGTTAAGCCCCGCTGGATTTTCTTGAAGATTCATACGAACGCTGGAATCACAGGACTGGGTGAGCCGTTGCTGGAGGGGCGGGCCCTGACCTGCGCTCAGGCTGTCAAAGAAGTGGAACCGTACCTGGTCGGGAAAGACCCCCGCGCCGTGGCGCATCACTGGCAGGCCATCTACCGTCATGCCTTCTATCGCGGCGGCCCGATCCTGACCAGCGCGTTGAGCGGCATAGATCAGGCGCTCTGGGATATCAAAGGAAAGGCGCTCGGCATTCCGGTATATGAACTGCTAGGCGGCCCGACCCGGCAGCGCGTCCGCGTTTACGCTCATGCCGGCACTGCGGAAGCCCTGGCGAAGGCCCGCACGCAGGGGTTCACGGCGTTCAAGACAGGGCCAGCAAGCCTGCGGCCGCCTCACATCGTGGAGAGCAAGGCATTCGTGGATAACGTTGCCGAGCGGTTCTCCGCCCTGCGGGCTGCCGCCGGTCCGGACGTCGACATCGCAATCGACTTCCACGGCGCGGTTCCTCCACAGACCGCCAAATTGCTCATCAAGGTGCTGGAACCCTACCAGCCTATGTTTATCGAAGAACCTGTCAACTGCCAGAACGTGGACGTGCTGGCTGACATTGCCCGCGCAACTCACTTGCCTATCGCCACCGGCGAACGCATCTTCACGAAATGGGGATTTAGGGAGATCCTCGAGAAGAGAGCGGCGGCGATTCTGCAGCCTGACCTTTGCCACGCCGGCGGAATCACCGAGGTCCGCCTGATCGCGGGGATGGCGGAGGCCTACTACGTGGGAATTGCGCCCCACAACCCCATGGGGCCGATTTCGCTCGCTTGCGGGTTGCATCTGGCAGCTTCCATTCCGAACTTCTTGTGCCAGGAGCAGGCGTCGCTGGGAGATGGTTACCTCAAGAACCCTTTCAAAGTTAAGAACGGGTACATCGACATTCCCACCGGCCCCGGACTTGGAATCGAGCTCGACGAAGAGGCTATGGCCGACAAGATCGGTCACGATTGGAGAAACCCCGAAAGTTACGACGCGGATGACGGCTCGGTTGTGGACTGGTAAGGAACGAAATAGCTTTCGTCCTCGCCCTGCCCCTCCAGCGCCTCGTAGATCTGCGGCTTGGCGAAGGCCGCCTTCGCCCGAAACAACACCTCTTTGCCTTGCTTCTGCTGCCGCTCGATCTCCGGAAACAAAGGCTCCTCCCAACCCTCGGCGCTATGGACGTTGCGGGCACGGGTCCCGCTTGAGCGGCACGCCGGACAGTCGCCCCTGCCGGGGCTGTGATGAGAACCGAATACAATGCGTCCCTCTTCCCAGGGCTTGTGCCGGGGCCAGCTTCCCTCACCCCTCCCGGGGCTAGGCCGTGGCGCTGGTGGAGCGGATGCTGGAACTCAACCCGCCGCGGCGGGACAGGTTCCACCGGCGCTACGAAGGGGCGATTCGTGAATCGTCCCTGCCGGTGGGCCCCGCTCTGCGGGACGAACGGGGCAAACTTCATTTTCGGATTGCAGGACCCTTTCCGAATTGCTTTCTTGACACTAAAGCTTCGAAATGTTACCAAGGGAGCTTTTGATATGTGTCCGCGAAGATGGCAGAGCAGCGCTGGGTGTCACACGACTCGTCCCAAATGCGCACCGGATATCTCTTCACGCGCTAGCGGACCGAGGATGCGACACTGGTTTGTGTGCTACCCTGCTGGGTCTCTGCGCGCATCGCACGGACCAAGACCTGCAAACATGAGGTGAGGCGATCATGAAAGTCGATTTGGGAGGACGTGTCGCACTGGTTACGGGTTCGGGGGAGGGCATCGGGAGAGCGATTGCCCTGGCCTTTGCCGAGAACGGCGCGGTAGTGGCAGTGAACGACATTCACCCGTCCGGTGAGGGGACGGCGGAGGAAATCCGCCGCCGGGGCGGTAAGACGAAGTTTTTCCTGGCTGATGTGAGCGATGTCAACGCCGTGAACGCTATGGTCGCGGCGGTGGAGGAGGAACTGGGGCCCCTCGACGTCCTTGTGAACAATGCCGGGATTAACGTTGGGAAAGAGCGCTATCCAATCCATGAGTATCTGGACGCTGATTGGCACCGCATCCTCCGCGTCGATCTAGACGGGGTCTACTATTGCTCCCGGGCCGTTTCGGCGAGCATGGTGAAGCGCAAGCGGGGATGCATCATCAACATTGGTTCCATCGCGGGGGTCGTCCCCCTGCGCGTGCAATCGGCTTATGACGCGGCCAAGGCCGGGGTGCACAATTTCACCCGCTGCCATGCCCTCGAATTGGGGCCGTACGGGATCCGGGTCAATGCCATAGCGCCGGGGTCTATCGTCACGGAAGGGACCCGACAGTTGTTTTATAACCCTGCCGACCGCCAGAAGGCCGAGAGCTTGCTGAGCCACGTTCCTCTGGGGAAGCCGGGCGAAGTGGAAGATATCGCCCACGCCGCGCTGTATCTGGCCTCTGATGACGCCAGGTACGTCACCGGGCACGTGCTGGTGGTCGATGGAGGCTGGACGGCGGGGTATGTACGAAACTGGTGAACACTTTCTGAGCTGCCTGCTCGGCCGCCGGGCTGATCTGAGGGGCGGGTATCACCCGAGAGGTGGCTGCTCCGAGGGCAGAAGATGAATGCAGGGCTTTTTCAAGGCTTTGCCGTGACCTTCCTGGCGGGCCTGGTGATGGGCGGCAACTTGCTGCCCATCAAGTGGGCGCGCATCTGGAAGTGGGAGAACTTCTGGTTAGTTTATTCGCTGGTAGGGCTTTTGGTGGTGCCGGTAGGTTTGGCGTTTTTCCTTTTACCGAACCTGGGAAGCGTATATGCGTCGTTGTCCCCCCGGGCGGTGACCCTGCCCTTCCTTCTCGGTGCCGGGTGGGGAATTGCGCAGCTCGGGTCCGGGGTTTGCGTGCACCGCATCGGTTTTGCGCTGACTGCCTCTATCCTTAACGGGCTCTGCGCGGCCAGCGGGACGCTTGTCCCTCTGGCGCTCCAGCACGCGGAGATGCTCTTCCAAACCACCGGCCTGCTCATTTTGGCCGGAACGGCTGTGATGCTGGTCGGCGTGGCGTTTTGCGGCTGGGCGGGAGCGCGACGCGAAGAGACGCTTCGACAGCAGGGAAGCGGGGCAGGCTTTTCTTCGCGTGAAGCCGCGATGAGCCAAACCGCCATCTCGCGTGCCGGCTACCTTGCCACCGTGGCCCTGGCGGTGATATCGGGGTTCTTGGCTGCGCTGCTGAATTTCGCTCTGGCTTTTGGCGGGGGGATCGTTCAAAAGGTGCTTGCCGAGGGGGCGAAGCCGGTGTGGGCGCCCTTTGCGGTGTGGCCTATTGCCCTGCTGGGCGGCTTACTCGTGAACGTGGGCTACTGTCTGTATCTTTTGTTCAAAAACAGGACCTGGGGGAATTTTGGTGGAGGGGTACGAGAGCTCAAGAATCCCGTGCTCGCGGGCTGCATGTGGATGGGCGGAATCGCGATCTACAGCAGCGGCACGACGCTTTTAGGGATTCTCGGGGTTTCCGTCGGCTGGGCGTTGTTCCAAATTTCGCTGATTCTCTGCGGCAATGCGGCTGGACTCCTCACGGGAGAATGGCGGCAGATGGAGGCCCGGATCCAAAGGGTTCACATCGGGGGCATAGTGTTTCTATTCCTGGCGATTGGCATGATTGCAGCCGCGAACTATTCCCGGTAGTAAGGGGCGTGGCGAGCAGCGGCGTCAGCTTCCATGCTGGTCGCAGGGCAAGGAGGATGCTTTGAATCCGTCCCAAGAACTTGTTCTCTCGCTTTATCGCACGATGGTCGAAATTCGAGAGTTTGAGATGAAAGCGCGGGAAATTTTCCGCTCCGGGAAGATGCCGGGTTTCATTCACGTGTATGTAGGCGAAGAAGCGGTGGCGGCGGGGGTTTGCGCCCACTTGCGCAAAGATGACTACGTGACCAGCACCCACCGGGGCCACGGGCATGCGCTGGCCAAAGGTATATCGCCACACGAAGCGATGGCGGAGCTGATGGGAAAGGTAGGCGGTTGTTGTGGAGGGCGTGGTGGAACCATGCACCTCTACGAGCCCGCCGTGGGCTTTCTCGGAACCAACGGCGTTGTGGCGCCGGGTATTCCCATGGCGGCGGGAGCTGCCATGGGCGCCAAGCTGAGAAAAAGCGGCCAAGTGACGGTTTGCTTCTTTGGGGACGGAGCGGTGAATAACGGCGCCTTCCATGAGGGAGTGAATCTGGCCGCGACGTGGAACTTGCCAGTGGTCTTCGTTTGCGAAAACAACCTGTACGCGACCGAAATGCCCTGGAAAAAGGCGACGAAGAACACCAATGTGGCCAGTCGTGGCGCCGCTTACGCAATACCGGGCGTCCAGGTGGATGGTAACGATGTGCTGGCGGTATATGAGAAGGCCGGAGAGGCCATTGACCGGGCGCGGCGGGGCGAGGGACCGACGCTGATCGAATGCCTCACTTATCGTTGGTTTGGGCACCATGAAGGTGACCCCGGAATCTCGTACCGAAGTAAGGAAGAGATCGAGGGGTGGAAGCAGCGTGATCCTGTCAAGAGACTGCGCGAGCTGGCCCTCACCTCCCATTGGGCCGAGGCGAAAGACTTCGAAGAAATCGATGCGGAAGTGCGCCAGCTTATAGAGAAGGCAGCAGAGTTTGCCGTCAGCTCCCCGGAGCCCGAGGTGAGCACCGCGCTGGATCATGTCTATACGAGGTGATGTAGGGGCGGTTCGCGAACCGCCCCTACCCAAAGAGAGGCGGCATCTGGAGGGAGTGGAACCATGACAGGTGAAGCAAAAGCAGCGGCCGAAGGGGCGGTCTCGCAGGCGCAAGCTCCGGAGCGGATTATCAGCTATGTGGAGGCTGGGATTGAAGCCATCCGTGAAGAAATGAGGCGGGACCCCACCATTTTTTACATCGGGCAAGGGATAGGACCCCGGGGAGGCAACTTTCAGCAGAGCCGGGGGTTGTGGGTGGAGTTTGGCGAAGAGCGGGTGCGCGATACCCCCATCTCCGAGTTGGGGCAGACAGGATTGGGCATTGGAGCGGCGATGTCCGGCTGTCGACCCATCGTGGACATTGTCTTCCTCGACTTCATGCTGACGTCGCTGGACCAGATCGTTCAGCAGGCTTCGACGATCCACTATATCTCCAATGGCAAATTCACGGTTCCCGTGGTGATCCGTGCGGCCATGGGCGGTGCACGCAGCACCGGCCCGCATCACTCCCATACCTTCTATTCCTTTTTCATGCACATCCCAGGGCTGAAGGTAGCTGTTCCTGCTATGCCGTACGACCTTAAAGGCCTCATGAAAACGGCGATTCGGGATGATAATCCGGTTCTCTTCATCGAGCACAAGGGGATTTACAGCACGAAAGGCCGTGTGCCTGCTGAGGAGTACACCATTCCGTTTGGACAAGCGGTGGTCTGCCGCCCTGGAAACGACGTGACCTTGGTTGCGGTGAGCCTGATGGTGCTCCGGGCTTTGGAGGCAGCCGAAATCCTCGCGCGACAAGGGATCTCTGTAGAAGTGATTGACCCGCGAACGGTCGCCCCGTTGGACAAAGCTGCCATTCTTCGTTCTGTGGCCAAGACAGGGCGCCTGGCAGTGGCGGACGAGGCCTACGCTACCTGCGGCTTTGCCGCCGAGGTTGCCGCGCTGGTCTCCGAAGAAGCTTTAGATGACCTGGACGCGCCAGTGCGACGAATCTGCGCGCTGCCAGCCCCCCATGCTTTCAGCCCCACACTGGACGATTATCTGCGGCCTTCCGTAGATAGGATTGTTCGGGAAGTGACGGCGCTTGTGAAGAGTTGACCAAGGTGAAAAGGTGACGCTGATGTTCTACTGATGTGGGGCAAGGATACGCCATGGACATTTCGGTTGTGATGCCTCAGCTCGGCCTGACTATGACCGAAGGCACGGTTACGGCGTGGTTGAAGAAACCTGGCGACAAGGTTGCCCAGGGCGAGATGCTCTTTGTCGTTTCCACGGACAAGGCCGACATGGAGGTGGAATCGCTCACGGAAGGAACGTTGAAGCAGATTGTCGTCGAGCTTGGCCGGACGGTGCCCGTGGGCACCGTGATCGCCTACCTTGAAAAACCCGGCGGGGAAACCGTCGTGGGAGCGGCTCCGGTTGCGGCTGCCCCTCCGCCCCCACCGGTCCAGGCTTCTCTGGAAGAAGTCAGCGCTCCGATGCCCGAGATTGCGCCCGCGGCTGCGGAGGGAGCGCGACGCGAAGGTCCTCCTGCTTCCCCGCGAGCGCGCCGGCTGGCGCGAGAGCTGGGAGTGGATCTCTTTACCGTGAGGGGGGCCGGCGCGGGCGGGCGAATTGTTGAAGAGGATATCCGCAAGGCCGCCGAGGGAGCGCGTGTGAAGCCGCTTGCCCCAGACCTCCGTCGCCGGCAATTGATTGCGGAGAAAATGACCAAGAGCATTCAGACGATTCCGCACTTTTCCGTCAGCGCGGAAGTCAACGCCGAGCGACTAATTTCCCTGCACGAGAGCTTGAAGCTGCCGATCGAGAAAGCCTCCGGGTTAAAACTGACTTTTACGGACCTGTTGCTCAAGGCGCTCGGGCTCGCCCTCAAGGAAACTCCGGAAATGAATGCGGTTTGGGAAGAGGGCGCTATCAACCCACGCGACACGGTGGACTTGGGGCTGGCCATCGCGACGGAACGAGGGGTGGTCGCCCCGGTCGTGAAGAATGTCGATCGGCTCGACTTGGCGGAAATAACCAGGCTTCGGAGCGAGCTGGCAGAGAAGGCGCGCCAATCGCGGCTCTCCCTGGCTGACCTGGAAGGCGGCGTCGGGACGCTGAGCAATCTGGGCATGGCCCGGGTGGATCACTTCCAGGCCATCATCATCCCTGGCCAAAGCTTCGTCCTGGCAGTGGGTCGAATCGCCAAGCGGCCGTGGGTGGAGAACACGACGCTTACGGTACGGCCGACGGTCATGCTCACGCTCTCCGTGGATCACCGCGTGGCCGACGGCGCGGCAGCGGCGCAGTTCCTGGGGAAAGTGGCTGAAATCGTTGAAAACCCTTACCGGATCCTTAGGCGACAGGACGAGTCCGGTTCGCAGTAAAGCACGAGGAGGACTTACCGATGGGCACGCTGGCCAGAACGATTGCGGAAGAGAAAGTAAACAAGGGCTGCTTGGCCGTGTACTGGCTTTCCCAGGCTGGATTTGTCTTCAAGACCTCTGCAGGCAAAATCGCCTATGTTGATCCGTATTTCTCCGACCTCGTGGAGAGGCTGGTGGGCTTCAAACGAATGATGGCGTGCCCCATTGCTCCCGACGAAGTCGTGGCGGATCTGGTCGCCTGCACCCATGAGCATCCTGACCACCTGGACACCGATGCCTTGCCGATCCTCGCCCAGAGCTCCCGCACGCATTTCGCGGGACCGCTCGAATGCGTCAAGGAGTTCAAGAAGGCCGGAGTCCCGGACGAGCGCTGTCATCAGTTGGAGGCTGGAAAGGAAATCACCTTTGACGGCATCGAGGTCAAAGCCGTTTACGCGGACCACGGAGAATATGCTCCCGACGCCGTCGGGATCGTTTTCGATTTCGAGGGTATCAAGGTTTACCACACGGGCGACACGGCTTACCGCCCGGAGCATTTCCGGCCAGTTGTTGAAATGCGTCCCGATATCTTGCTCCCCTGCATCAATGGACGCTACGGGAATTTAACGGCGGAGGAGGCGGCGATGTTGGCGCGGGACATCAGCCCTCGGCTGGCCATTGCTTCCCATTTCTGGATGTTCGTCGAGCATAATGGTGATCCTGCCTCCTTCCTGGAGAGTTGCGCCAAGCTAGCCCCTGGGGTTGAAGCCGTGGTCATGAAGCCTGGCGAAAGGTATCTGTTCCAAAAATCGTGAGGCCAGAAGCCTCCCTGGCAGGTTGCTGAAGAACACCCCGGATGTCATGCTGCTCCGTCAGCCGACGGAGAAGCATCTCAGCCTTTACTGACATGCCATAAACTGTTTTTCAGGAACCTGCTAGCGCATCCTGGCAGGCGAGATAAGTCCATATGCCAACGTTTCTGGGAGCTATGGTGGTTGCCTTGGGCGGGCTCGTGATGGGCAGCGCAGCCTGGCCCATGAAGGTCATGCGGAAGTTCCAGTTTGAGCACTTCTGGTTTGTAGGGAGTCTCGTCGGATTCCTCATCATGCCCTGGACCATCACGCTGCTCTTTTGCCCACATGCGTTCGCCGCCTATGGGACTGTGGATGCGTTGCAGCTTCTCAAGGCTAACGTTTTTTCGCTCGCGTGGGGCGTGGCCAACGTCTTGTGCGGGCTCTGCTTCATGCGGATTGGTTTCGCTCTCAGCAGTGGGGTTCTCACGGGGCTCGGTGTGTCGGTGGGGGTAACCCTGCCGATGATTGTGAAAGCTTCGGGCTTATTCAGCAGCGCGCCCAATTTGGGTTCTCCGGCTGGGCGGATGGTCTTGGTCGGAGTGCCCGTCATGCTGGGGGGCGTCGTTTTCGTTTCGCTGGCGGGTTTCGGCAAAGACCGGGCGCTCGGGAAGGTGCAGCGAACGTCCGGGAGTTTCTTGGGCGGCTGGATTATGGTCGTGGTCGCAGGGGTGCTTTCCGCCGGGATCAGCTTTGCATTCGTCTATAGCCAGGGCCCGATTGTTGCGGCGATGAAGGCCCAAGGGGCCGGGGATATTCCGGCCAATTTCGCGGTGTGGGCAGTTGGCCTGGTCGGCGGCGCACTCGTCAACATTTTTTATCCCATCTATCTGCTGACCGCGCACCGGTCGTGGGGCGTCCTGCGAGAGTGCTGGAGGGATTTTGCCCTGGCGGCCTTGATGGGCATCAACTTCTCGGTAGCGGTTTCCCTCATGGGTAGAGGAATGCTTCTCCTGGGAGTGCTGGGTGCATCCGTCGGGTTTGGCATCCAGCAGGCCATGCAGATGTTGGGCAGCCAAGGCGTGGGTTTCGTCAGCGGCGAGTGGCGCGGTGTGTATGGGACGCCCCGGCACCAGATGTATCTCGCCATCGTCATCCTGATCTGCGCGGCGATCCTGATGGCCTATGGGAACACGCTTGCGAAGGCCTGATCCCCACGCGCGGCGCCCTTGCTTGCGACTAGGAGGTCAATGATGCCCGAGCGTCTCATCCAGGTCTTGAACGCCGTAGGTAAGCCGACTGAGTTCTACCGGAGTCCGGACGGCTCGATCGCCCTCGTGTTGCCGTACGGCGGTCGAGTCCTCGGGTTGTTCGCTCCCCAAAGTGAGGAGAATTTCTTCTGGACGCATTCCGCGCTGGCCTCTCGCGAGTTGGCGCAAGCCTTCTATGATGGCAACCAGTGGCACAATTCAGGAGGGGATCGCACCTGGCTCGCACCCGAGGCCGACTTCTTTTTCCCGGACTTCCCCAGCACCAACAAGTATTGGCAACCGCGGGAGCTCGATCCGGGTAACTACCAGGTGGCCAGGACGGGCGATACCCTGAGTCTGGTGAATCGGCTGGCACCCAATTTGTCACGCTCCAAACGGAAGGTCGCACTGGAAATTACTAAGGCACTGACTCCGGCGCCCAACCCGCTCCGGTACGAACGCAGTCTGCCAGATCTAGCGGGGACCGAATATGCCGGCTATACCCTTCAGACATCCCTGGAGTTGCTGGAAGCGAAGGACGAGGAATTTGTCCAAGTGGGTTTATGGAACCTGCTGCAACTGCCCCCAGGCGGCGAACTCTTGGCGCCCACTTACGCAAGGACCCAACCCAAAATGATCCTCGGAACGATTCCTCCGGGCGATCTCACGGTCGAGGAAAACCTGATCCGGTACAGGATGCGCGCGGCCGGTGTACAGAAGCTTTCACTTCGGGCTGTAACCTCGACGGGCAGGGTGGGTTATCTCTATCCCACCGGCGACAGATTCGCGCTGGTAGTCCGTAACTTTTTTGTTAATCCCTCGGGAGAGTACATCGATGTGCCTTGGGATGACACCGGCGACCTGGGATACTCGATCCAAGCCTGCCGCGTCGACAACGAGTTCGGTAACTTCAGCGAATTGGAGTATCACATGCCGGCTATCGGACGAGGGACCGGCCGCCGACGCTCGGAAGATACCTCTCAGGTGTGGGCCTTCCGCGGGTCCCGGGAGCAGATCCGCTCCATTGTGAAGACACTGTTATCGGTGAGTGCCTAGTCAAACGTATCTGAAATTCTCCACGCTCCTGAGCCAGTCGAAAGTCGAAAAGGGCCATGGCGCAAAAATGTGTGCGACGAGTGCCGTTCCAACTTGATCCGTCTACGGCCCGGATCAAGACAAGGCTGGATCGTTGGTGGGCTCTCGAAATCGGTTTTAGTCAAGATGAGTTGGAACGGTACGAGCT
>Ga0315279_10008480_pt1 | contig 12443 bp, 15 predicted proteins | sample YL17G06_20_MG_FD_203694 | JGI IMG/M metagenome (GOLD analysis project Ga0315279, IMG submission 203694) | Sediment microbial communities from Yellowstone Lake, YNP, Wyoming, USA - YL17G06_20 | ecosystem: Environmental > Aquatic > Freshwater > Lake > Sediment | place: USA: Wyoming | collected... | reverse complement strand
GCTCGCAGAGACCCCCGACCGGAGCTTCGGTATCGTCGGCTGGTCTGCTGACAGCAGAGAGGTCTATGTCAGCGAGACAGACCGGACTTCCAACCGCATTTTCGCCGTACCGGCGGGCGGGGGAAAACCCCGTATCCTGACACCGGGAAGTGGCAACTACACTGGTGGATCGTTCGCAGCCGATGGCAGCACGATGGCGTTCATCCATCAAACCTCGGAAGTCGCTCCGGACGCGTACGTGACGAGCGCGAAGAAATTCGAGCCAAAGAGACTTACAACGGTGAATGCAGATTTCCCGAACCTCCCGATAGGAAAGACCGTGGTGGTGAAATGGAAATCAAAAGAGGGGTGGGAAATTGAAGGTCTGCTGACGTACCCTGTCAACTACCAGGAAGGAAAACGTTATCCGCTGATTGTGAATATCCACGGCGGACCCGCTGGTGTATTCACGGAAGGCTTCACGGCGTCCGGGAATGTCTATCCGATGCAGGCATTCGCCCAAGAGGGGTACGCGATCTTGCGACCGAACCCGCGCGGGAGCAGTGGATATGGGGCTGAATTCCGTCGGGCCAACATCAACGACTGGGGTTTCGGCGATTTTGACGATGACCAAGCGGGCGTCGACAAGGTCATCGAGATGGGTGTGGCGCATCCTGACAGTCTGGTCATCTGCGGATGGAGTTACGGTGGCTATATGACGTCGTTCACTGTGACGAAAACGAAGCGATACAAGGCGGCAAGCGTCGGAGCAGGTGTGACGGATCTCGTGAGCTTCACGGGAACCTCGGACATCCTGAGCTTCCTCCCCTCATATTTTGGCGGGGAATTTTGGGACAGATTAGAGACATTCACAAAGCATTCGGCGGTGTTCAACATCAAAGGGGTCTCGACGCCAACGCAGGTTATCCATGGGCTGAGCGATGTCCGCGTACCGACGTCGCAAGGGTATGAGTTCTACAACGCGCTCAAGCGTCAGGGTTGTCCAACAGAGATGATCGTGTATCCTCGAACACCGCACGGCCCGCAGGAGCCGAAGTTCATTCAGGACATCGGCGAACGAATGATCGCCTGGTTCAACAAGCATCTTGGCAGAAGCAGTCCGGTGAAGGCTATCGGCGGTAAGTGATCGAACCCTCATCCGCCTAGCCTCCGTTTCTCCCCATGGGACAGCGGGTAGGCGAGGTGGGATTGAGGATCGAGAAAGATGCGCACGTGAACTCAAAGCTCGTCATCACCTCGCGACTGAGCATCCCGATGTCCGAGATCGAGTTCCGGACTTCGCGCAGCAGTGGGCCCGGTGGACAGAACGTCAACAAACTCGAAACGCGCGTGGAGCTGCTGTTTGATGTCGCACGCTCATCGAGTCTGACTGACGAGCAGCGGAACCTTTTGTTCTCGCGTCTCAAGTCGAACATCGATAAGGAAGGAGTGCTTCGAGTTGTCTCGCAGGAATCGCGCAGTCAATGGAAGAACAAGCAGGAGGCAATTAAGAAATTCGTCCACCTCCTCCGAGATGCCCTGAAACCACGCAAGATCCGGCGTAAGACGACGGCAACGCCGCTCTCACGCGAGAAACGCTTGATGGAAAAGAAGCGTGTGAGCGAGAAGAAGAGCATGAGGAGGAGTCCTCACGACTGAAGGAAATTAGCGTGATCGATCAACCTACGGATAGTCTGAAGGGGAACCCGTTCAAACGAAGACGAGTGTGGTGGACCGAGCCGGGTGCCATCATCTTGATGCTCGTCCTTCTGACCATCGGAGCTGCTCTTGAATATGAAGTGTACCACCTTCGGTACACGAATGTCCTTATCGTTTTCGGGGTCTTCTGGCTGATTCTGATGAGCCTGGCTCTGATGCTTTACAAGCGATCTCAATATGAGGTGGGGAGCTATAGCGACCGATCAGTTGTAGACAAGACGAAGGAGGATCTCGACCGGCACCGGCGGGAGACGCTGCAAAAGTTTCATGCGACGGAATCAGAGATTCTGAATCGGGGTGAGAAAACGACCGTGCTCGATGCGTGGCGACTTGACCCTGTGTACCGAGATCGCCATCGGTATTTCTCCCAGATCGAGCTCTCCGAGATTGATCCCGCGAGCAGAGAATTCCGCCTGCGCATTCAGGTTGGCGAGGATGTCGGAGCAAAAGCCGATGCCGGCCGGTTGAAGACGAGCCTGCTGGCAGATCTCCTTCAGTTTCTCAAGCTCATGTCGCGGGATTCCGACCTTGAAGCCATCGCGCGGTTCTTCGAGACGATCATCCTTGAAATCTATTCGCTGAAAACGGATGAGCTGAACCGGGATGTGCCGTACTCGTTCTTGAGCCTTGAGATGAAAAAATCCAATCTCCTCAAGGTTGCGTCGGGTGGGAGAGTCACGTTGGACCAGCTTCGGAAAATGTGCGATGTCCGGTTCGACTCCGGAAGGCCGATCGAGCCGCATCGCGGCCTTGAAGCCCACGGATCCAGAGGTGCAAAATGACCGACTCAATGAATCAGAGACTTGGCCGGCACTACCTTGCGTATTGCCGGCGGCGGTTAATGAAAGAGTATCTGCCGCGAATTCAGCGCTGCTTGAACGAACTCTCGGAGGACGATGTCTGGTGGCGGGCGCACGAGACGAACAACAGCGTGGGGAATCTTCTCCTTCATCTCTCCGGAAACGTACGGCAGTGGATCATCTCAGGAGTCGGAGGTGCGGCAGACATGCGCAATCGGTCGCAGGAGTTTGCCGAGCGTGACCGCGTTCCAAAGGATGCTCTTCTCAAAAAGCTTGAGTCCACGCTGTTGGAAGCGGACAAAGTCCTCGAGCAGTTCGATGTCTCGAAGCTGATGGAGGTCCGACATATCCAGAAGTACGATGTCACCTGCCTTGATGCCATCTCGCACGTCGTAGAACACCTCGCACAACACCTCGGCCAGATCATCTACATTACCAAGCTTCGCACTGGAAAGGATCTGAAATTCTACAATCTCTAACTGGACAGATTCCTGCAGACTTGGGGACTTCCATTGGTGCAGATTCCCGAAATCTTGTGGATTTTGGGAGTCTCTACCCAGAACTGTTGAAACTTCCGAAGGCGAATTGTCGTAGGCAGACGTGTCAACATGTGTCCGACAAGGAGGTTAGCACAATGTCAAAAATGACAAGAGCTTTGGCCGTCGTCATACTCAGTGTCGTTAGCATTTGGGTTCTGGAGGCTCAGGATACCAAAGAGGTGCGAAAATCCGGTCCACTCAGCGCCGACGGTACCGTGCATATCGACACTTACAAAGGGAGCATAACTGTTACAGCGTGGGACAAGGCTGAATTCGAGGTTTATGCCAGAATTGAGTCGGATGAATCGGACCGGTACGCGGAGGAGAAAGTTCAGGATACGGAAATCCGGATCGACGCGAGCTCCTCGTCGGTTCGCATCAAGACCGACTATGATCGTGTGAATCGACGGCACCACAGCTTCTGGGATCTCTTTGGTGGAGAATCCGGCAACCTTCCACTTGTTCATTACACCATCAAGATGCCGCGCACTGCTCGTCTCGTCATCAAGGACTACAAGTCGAAGACTTCTGTCGCTGATCTTCGCTCGGATGCCGAAATCGAGACCTACAAAGGCAGCGTCGAAGTGACCAATCACGACGGATCGATGACCCTCGAGACATATAAAGGTGAGGTATGGGTCGGCTTCGCAAACTTGGCGCGCAATAGCCGGTTCGAGACCTACAAAGGAGAGATAGAAGTGAAGCTGCCGAAGGGAAAGGGTTTCGACGTTGACGCCGAGATCGGCCGACGTGCACGTTTTGAATCTGACTTTGATCTCGCCGGAAAGTACCGTGGCAGTAGGCACCGCGACTATGACATTCGTACTTCGGTGAACGGTGGTGGACCTACTCTCCGGCTGAAGACGGAGAAAGGGACCGTCCGCTTGGCGGAACGGTGATGCAAGAGAGAGCATGTCCAAGGAGAAATCATGAAGCGCCTCTATCGATCTGGTACCGACAAGAAGATTGCAGGAATCTGCGGCGGGATGGGCGAATATCTGGACGTCGATCCGACCGTTGTCAGACTCGTCACGATAATCCTGGCGCTGGCAACAGGATTGATTCCGATGACCATCGGCTATATCATTGCGTGGTTTATCATTCCCGAGGCCCCGCGAACATCACCTCAATAATGTTGGACCTGTTGAGTTTTACCTCCAACAGGAAACTTCTGGTGTGTGTTGAGATGTTATAAGTGATGATTCGTCTAATCACTTGTCAACCATCACACCAGGAGTTGTCATGGTACGATCCGCAAGTCTTTTCGCTGCTTTAGCCCTCACCGTAGTCACTATCGAACTCTTCGTTCAGCCAAAGGAGAAGCCCGCAGTGCAATCCAAAGGAGTCCATAGCTTCACGATGAAAACCATTGACGGGAAGGAGAAATCGCTGTCAGAATACAGAGGAAGTGTCTTGCTGCTGGTGAATGTTGCCTCGTTCTGCGGCTACACGCCTCAGTACAAAGACCTCGAAGAGGTGTACCGCAAGTACAAGAGCCAGGGCTTTCGCATCCTTGCCTTTCCGGCGAACAACTTCGGTCAGCAAGAACCTGGTTCGGACGAGGAGATCAAGGAGTTCTGTGAAACGAAATACAGCGTCACATTTGATCTCTTCTCGAAGATCAGCGTCAAGGGTGAAGACCAGCATCCACTGTATCAGTACATCACGAAAGAATCTCCATTCCCGGGTGAGGTGAAATGGAACTTCCAGAAATACCTTGTCGACAAGAAGGGCGAAATCGTAGCGATGTTCCCCTCACGCGTCAAACCGACGGACAAGGGCGTCGTTGAAAAAATCGAGTCGTTGCTCAAGGACAAATCCTAAGGATTCGAGGCGGATCGTTCCACGACAGACAGCACTTTGTGCGAGGCGACGATTCTGCGCCAAGCGCGCACCAGCCTGTGGTTGAGAATCGCCGCTTTGAATTTTCAATGCTCAGGAGCGTCGCTTCTGGGCATTTTTGTTTCGGGTTGACCACGCAACGCTGACCAGCGTCGTGACCCACCTAATGTTTCTGCAGGTTTGATCCACTCGTGAAACAACCACGACTCAACGGGTAGTGGGTCCGATCAAGCCGGTCTGTCCTTCTCATGAACGTAATTTGTTGTATATTCTTGCGACATAAGGTCTCGGAGGAGATTCCATGAAGATTAGCATTGTCGGTTCCGGATTTGTGGGGAGTGCTACGGCGTATGCCATGGTGCTGCGGAGAGTTGCCAGCGAAATCGTGCTGGTCGATGTGAATCCGACGCTTGCACGGGCACAAGCGGAGGACATCCTCCACGCCACGCCGTTTTCCAATCCTGTGCAGATTTCAGCCGGCGACTACCCAGACCTCGCTGGAAGTTCGGTCGTCGTGCTCGCGTGCGGCGCGAACCAACGGCCCGGGGAAACCCGTCTGCAGCTTCTGGAGCGGAATGCGAAGATCTTCGAGCAGGTCACTGCCAAAGTTGTTCGGCATGCGCCCGAGGCAATTCTGCTGGTGGCATCCAATCCAGTCGACGTTATGACGCACGTTGTGATGGCGGTCGGCGGTCTTCCACCAGGTCGCGTGATCGGGTCGGGCACGATTCTCGACACCGCACGGTTTCGGGTGCTACTTGGGGAGCATTTCGGTATCTCGTCCCAATCCGTCCACACCTACGTGTTGGGTGAGCATGGCGACTCGGAAGTGCTCATCTGGTCGAGTGCGAAGATCGGTGGACTTCCGCTTCCGGAATTTGCGGAACAGACCGGCAAGCAATTGACGGCTGAAACCAAGGCATCGATTGAGGACGGGGTACGCCGCGCGGCCTACAGGATCATTGAGGGCAAAGGGGCGACTTACTACGGTATCGGTGCTGGACTTGCGCGCATTGCCCAGGCCGTCCGTGATGACGAGCGTGCGGTGTTGACGGTGTCGAACGTCGGCCTCAAGGGAGACGAAGGAGTGTGTCTCTCATTGCCGCGCGTCATTAGTGGAGTCGGGATCACGTCAACCCTTCAGCCTTCACTCTCGGCGGAAGAACACGAAGCCTTGAGCAGAAGCGCAGACATCCTGCGTAATGCGGCGAGTCAGATTGGGTATTGACAGAGCACGCTGTGGGCGCATCACAGGAGAGAGGCAGATTGGTGTGCAGGATAACGAAGATGACATAGCTAAGAGGGCGAGGCGGCGCCGGAGGCTTTACCTTTGAGCAACCGGCGGCTGATGAATAAGGTGGTGAAGATGATGAGAGATTTTGGATGAAGTGTTTCGGATTTCAGGAAATCTGGATCTCAATCTCTGCCAGAGTGGGACAGGGTCCTCTTCGCCCAGCGTATCCTTATTGCCCGGCGACATATCGTTAACCCCGCAGATATTTTGCACGAAGTTGAAATTCAATCGATGTCTCTGTAGGTTTATTCATACTAAAGTCATGCACGGAAAGATAATGTCCGCGCTTCGTAGACTCTACATTCGTTTCAAATTGCTGCTCCCCGATCCCATTCGAGATGCGCTGAGTGACATCAATCAGCGGTTTTTCGCCAGAGGGACACTGCAGCGAAGGTACGGAGGCTGGTTTGAGGTTGACTGGCGCAAGAAATTTCGAGCGCTCTCTGATGAGGAGTGGAAACGCGCATACGATCAGGCGTGGAGGCATCGAGCGAACGACTGTGTGGAGGAAACGGATGCGGCGATGATTCTCGCTGCTTTGGGCGATCGAGGGACAGTGCTCGAGGTTGGGGCTGGCATCGGGACGCTGGCAATTCGGCTGGCCAAGGAGGGCTTCCACGTCACCGGATTGGATGTAAGCTCAGAAGCTCTTCGACGAGCACGAGGACGGGCAAAACAAGAGGGTGTTTCCGTTGAGTGGAAAGAGGGATTTGCCGAAGCATTGCCGCTTCCGGACAAGTCATTTGACTATGTGACGTGCTGCCACACGCTCGAACACGTGAAGGACCTCGAAAAGGCAGTCGGTGAACTCAAGCGAGTCGCCAGGAAAAAGATTGTCGTCCTGATCCCAAAGCAGAAGTACCGTCTCTACGCCGAGAATTATCACACCCAGTTTTTCGAGCGACAGGAGCAACTGAGCGACATATTCGGCCTCGCACACTTCGAATGCTCGGAGATCGATTGTCTTGACCACAAGAACGAATTTCAGGGAAAAGCGTTTCTCTACGTTGGACATCTCTCCTGATCTCATCGAATGAAGCTCGTCATCCCACTGCATCATCCGACACCGGACGCGGAGGAGTTCATCGACATCCTGATGGGCAGGAAGCGTCAGGTTCGGACCCCGCTCGTCGAATACATCGTTGACGATGTCGTCTTGAAGCCGATTGTGGAAGAGCTGCTTGGACGGCGTTGGGTGCCGTACGGCCCGGATCGCGACTCCCAGAAGGCATATCTCGACAACTTCATCGAGTTCTGGCACAGGATGGGGTACGATTTCGTGCGGTTCGAACAGAGTTTGAGCTTCGTTGAACCCAAGCTCGTGATAGAAGACACTGCTCCCGGGTCGACAAAAGCGCGTGAATGGGCGGATGAACATCACGGCGCATTGAAAAGTTGGGAGGATTTCGAACGGTTCCGATGGCCGAAGGTTGAGGAGTTCGACTTCTTTCCGTTTGAGTATCTCAATTCTCACCTTCCTGAAGGCATGGGACTCATCAGCTCGCACGGCGGCGGGACCTTTGAGCATATCACGTGGATCATGTCGCTCGAGGGCTTCTGTGCGACGCTGGTCAGAGACCCACCGCTGGTCGAAGCCGTTGCAGATAAGCTGGGCGAACTCATGACTGACTTCTATCGGCACTTGCTCGACCTGGATCGTCTCGTGGCAGTGTTCCCAGGCGACGACATGGGCTACAACGTCGGCACGATTGTCTCGCCTTCGGACCTCAAAGAATATTTCCTTCCGTGGCACAGGCGCTTTGCCACGATGGTGCACGAGCGGGGACTGCCGTACTTCCTGCACTCTTGTGGCAACCTGGAGAAGATCACGGAGGATCTCATCGACGACGTGAAGATCGATGGCAAGCACTCGTTTGAGAACAACATCATTCCTGTCCAGGACTTCCAGGCCAAGTATGGAGACCGCATAGCAGTGTTGGGGGGACTGGATCTCAACATACTCGGCGCCTCGTCTCCGGACGAAGTCAGAAAGCAAACCCGATTCTTGATCGAGACCTGTGGTTCACGAGGCCGGTACGCGATAGGTTCCGGCAACTCCATACCGAGCTACATTCCCGCCCAAAACTACCTCGCTATGGTGGATGAGGCAGTCAAAGCCTCTTTCACTCCATCGTTGACCCAGCGACTGCGTTCGTAGTGCATGCTCTGTCTGGCACTGCCTGCCGAGTTAAGCTCACCCTCGTTGCTTCTCAAAACTGGCAAAACGCGGAACTGCTCTCCATCACGGCAAACCTCGATGCGACGGGATCTTCGGCCGATAATTGACTTTGGGAACGCGTTGAGGTAATTTGGTGATCGTGCGATCAGTGCGCTCACCCCTCGGAGATTGTGCTGATGTCCACCACCGACCGTAAGCGTGATTCAGATGAATCACTGCAAGAGGAGGTCGCCCGCCTCAGACGCGCCGTCGAAGAGCTCTCCGTCCTCAATGACCTCGCCCGGAGTATCGGAGCCTCCCTCGATTCGCAGCAAGTCATGCGGACGATCATCCAGCGGTCGCTGCACGCCGTTCAGGCCGAGCAGGGCGTCATCACGCTGGTCGCCAGTGATCCGGTGTCAGACACCACGACGCTCATCCGCACGCAGCTCAGCACCAGCGAACATCCCAAATTCCATCTCGACCGGGCGCTTCTTGGCTGGATGTACCTCAACACGAAGCCCCTTCTCGTGAATGACCCGCAGCACGACGAACGGTTCCGCGGAGTCCACTTCGATGCCTCCGTCCGCTCCATACTCTGCGTGCCTCTGGTGGTGAAATCGGCGCTGAAAGGTGTTTTGACCGCGTACAACAAGAAAGACCAGCAGGGATTCACGCCCGGAGATGAACGATTGCTGGCGATCATCGCAGCACAATCCGCTCAAGTCGTCGAGAACGCTCGCCTGTATGAAGAAGAGAGGCTTTACATCAAGATGAAGGAGGAGTTGAGACTTGCCTCCAGAATTCAATCCGATCTCCTTCCAAAAGAACCTCCGCAGATTCCGGGCTATGACATTGCCGCAACGACGATCCCTGCCGAACAGGTTGGCGGCGACTACTACGATTTCATCTGTTGCCATCAGAACCGACTTGTGGTGTGTTTGGGTGATGTTTCCGGAAAAGGCTTGCCGGCATCTCTCTTGATGGCAAATCTCCAGGCGACGCTTCGAGGGCAGGCTCTTCTCACTCCAATTCCTAAAGAGTGCTTGGCTCGCGCCAATCGCCTTCTATTCAACAGCACAAGTCCGGAAAAGTTCGCAACGCTTTTCTACGCTGTTCTGGACCTCGAACGCCAGAGCTTCTGCTATTCCAACGCTGGCCACGAGCGCCCGATCTTGGTGAAAGCAAACGGCGAAGCGTTGCGGCTCTGTACGGGTGGACTTCCTCTCGGAATGGTTGACGAGTGGGTCTACGAAGATGAGAGCGTGGATTTTCACTCGGGCGATTTGCTTGTCGTCTTTTCCGACGGCATCGGCGAAACCGTAGATGAGCAAGGTGAGCATTTCGGAGACGAGCGCGCTCTCGAGGTTGTCAAAGCGAATGCACATTTCTCCGCAGGCGGACTCATGGAGAGAATTCTCGATGCTGTTCGCACTTACAGCGGCAATTCCTTGCAGTCGGATGACAGGACCCTCGTTGTTGTGAAGAGAATGTAGAGTCGGACCCGCCTACCGTGGCCGGCAAGGTATGCAATCCAACGACTGATCGACCAAGAGTGGAATCCAGCAGAGAAGAATCTCTCCAGGGTAGAATGACCGTGAAATGCCGAACAACTACGCAGGGACGATTCGGTGCTCTCGCCGCTCTGTTGTTTTGTGTTTTGCTTCCTGCTTGCACGCCCTCAACAGAGAGTCAGCCGGGTGTGGTGGAGGAAAGCTACCTTCACATACGGCCAAGCTGGTCCTGCGACGGCAAAACCATCGCGTTTACCTCGATGATCCAAAATGCCATTGGCGTGTACCTGGTTGATTCGTCTGGAGCAAACGTCCGCCGGCTCGTCGAGGGCGAAGGAGTTGGCATAACATGGTCTCCTGATAGCAAATGGCTGTGTTTCTCCCGCGCGGGCAACTTGCACACAGTAAAGCCAAATGGCGACAGCCTCACTCGGCTCAACACGTACATCGGTTCCATAAGGCCGTCGTGGTCGCCGGATGGAGGGCGAATCGCGTTTGTTCAACGCGACCCTCCGGACCTGAGCGGTGTCTGGTTATACGACGTTCGCACAGAGACGGCTTCGCAGCTCGTGAGCTTTGGAGACTATCCGTCTTGGAATCCCTCGGGCAATGAGATTGTGGTTCTCGACGCGCAGGTTGACCCGGTATCGGGCGGCCTCATCTACAGGTTTCTCGCAATCGCAGTGGTAAGCCTTTCTGTTCGCAGCATCAATGTCTTCGGCTCAGGAGCCGATTGCGGCTTCTGCTCGGTCAACCCGCAGGGGACTGCAATTGTCTACGGACTTAAGCCTCTGAATGACCTTGCGCAGGTTTGGAAGTTCGATATTGTGACGAATCGGCACGTGAGGCTGACGGATGACGGCGGCGACTACCCGGCCTGGAATCCGGACGGGAAAATGATCGTCTACACGCGAACGACAGCAGGGGATGGCGGCCTCTGGATCATGAATGCGGATGGAACGGGCAAGCGAAGGCTGACGAAGACGTAGTGGCACACCCTCACCCCCGCCCGAACGCCGCCCGCTCGAACGACGGAGTCGGGCGAGCAGGCGAGCAGGCTCGGTCCCTCTCCCACAAGTGGGAGAGGGATGTCACGACGGTAGTCGGGACAGGGTGAGGGTTAACAAGCATGATCCAACACCATACGCCCACTAGATTGTTGACTTGGCACGAAAGCTTCGTCGGAACGCCAGTCCAGCAGGGCGGCTGCTTTGGCAACATCTACGTAAGCGCAGACTTGGTGGACTGAAGATCGTGCGGCAGCACCCATTCGGTCGATACATTGGGGATTTCCACTGTGCCGAGTTGAAGCTCGTCGATGAGATTGGAGGAAACGTGCACCCCATAGCACAGGGTATCTTCTGGCAAGTGGTTCAAATTTGGAGCGGTTCTCTGCCTCGTCGACGGTTAGGATGGCTTGACATTGATGTCGTCATTTATTGTGATATATGACGACAACGGCAACGGTGATCTCTATGGACTATCAAATTCCGTATATGTCAAGGCTCCTTTCCGCGAGCACTCTGTTCAAACAAAAATCCCAGTTCCTTCTCGGGTATGAAGAGTTCCTTGATGCATTGTGGGAAGGGGAATTCAAATGATCGGCCAAATTCCAAAATTGCCCACGAGTGATTCTCAACGAGTGGCTGCAATTTTGAGAATCCCGACTGCTTTTAGTCGGGACCTGAAAATATAGCTCTATGATCGGAACAACTATATCTCACTACAAGATCCTCGAGCGCGCCATTGCTTTGAAATTTCTCTAACAGGGTGTTGAAATGGGCATGCATTATCCCAAAGAAGTGGTGTCAGGACTTCCGTCCTGACACTTCAGTGCAGGATTCCGAGAAACTATGCCTGTTAGCGTCAGGAGGTAACTCCTGACGCCACCACAAAATCCGTTTTTCAACAACCTGCTAAATTCATTTCCTTTTCATGATGATCCGGAGGTGTCAAAATGAAAAATCAAAACTCATCTGATGCCTATGTTCTCTTGAGCATGATCAGTCTGCTCTTCGTTCTTCAGTTTGGGGCAGTTCCAGTCTCGTATTCGGGCGTCCAAGACAGACCACAAAAGAAAAATGAAAAGGGAAGACTGGTTTCGACCGGCCCCGACATCATTCTCTACAACGCTCGTGTACAGACCATGGATAGCAGCAAACCGAGTGCCGAAGCGATCGCAATCAAAGGGAATCTTCTGCAAGCGGTTGGATCCAATGCGCTGGGGCTCCTTGCTCGTTTCGTATGACAGCAGCACAGTGGCCATGGCACTGCCTGACCAGCACGATTACTGCGTTTCCGCGAACGGATCGGTCCAATTCAACGAACCGGGCATACATGCTACCGAGGAGGCGACGGTAACGTATGAAGATGCGGCGGTATTTCATCCCGGGAAACTACGCGTTACCCAGATGACATCAATGTGGGCAAATGATCCTCTGCTTCTGGTGCACCATACGATCACGAATGTCGGATCGAATCGCTTGAGCGGAATCTACCTCGGACAGCTCATGGATTTCGACGTCGTGTCCCGGGGAACGAACAAGTGCGGATGGGATGTCAAGGACGGTCTCGGATTCTGCTACATCTATAACGCGG
>Ga0315279_10008479_pt1 | contig 12444 bp, 10 predicted proteins | sample YL17G06_20_MG_FD_203694 | JGI IMG/M metagenome (GOLD analysis project Ga0315279, IMG submission 203694) | Sediment microbial communities from Yellowstone Lake, YNP, Wyoming, USA - YL17G06_20 | ecosystem: Environmental > Aquatic > Freshwater > Lake > Sediment | place: USA: Wyoming | collected... | reverse complement strand
CGATCCACCACCGTAGCTGCAGACCTTCAGGTCTGCTCCTGGGACTGCTCTCTTGGCAGGGCTGAAGCCCTGCAGCTACGAAGCGCTACCCAGGAGGGTGTAAAGATAATTCCTTTAAGGCCATAAGGCTGGCCTTTGGGAACCAACCCTACGGGTGCCTTAGTTCGAAGACACCGAGGCAAGAGTGAGCACACTGGTCAGGAGTAGAGCTGAGTTCGCACCGGGCCTTTCCCTGAGCGCCGTCGAACAGGTGTCGGCGCTGAAGGAGGAGCCGCAATGGATGCGAGAGCGGCGCCTGGAGGCCTGGCGGCGCTACGAAGAGCTTCCCGGCCCCACGGGCCAGGAGGAGGAGTGGCGCCGTACCGACCTCTCGCTCTTGCGCATGAACGACGCACTGCCCTACGCGGTGTCGCCCCTGCATGGACAGCCGCCATCAGCGTGGCCGCGGTCCCTGCGCTCCCTGGCCTCAGAGCAAAGCGGGCTGGCCGGCTCCCTGGTGCAGCACGAGTCGGAGACCGTCCTGGACGTCCTCGACGACGAGCTGGCCTCTAAGGGCGTCGTTTGGTGCAGCCTCGACCGGGCCGTGCGCGAGCACCCCGACCTGGTGCAGCGTTACCTCCTCTCGCGAGAGGTGCCCGGCCCGCACGAGAAGTTCATCGCCCTTCATGCCGCTTTCCTGAGCGGCGGCACCTTCCTCTACGTGCCCCGCGACCTGGACGTGACGCTTCCCCTGCGCTCGACGGTGACTATGGCGGCGCCGGGTCTGGCCGTCTTCCCTCACACCCTGGTGGTGGCGGAGGCGGGCAGCCGCGTCACCCTCATCGAGGAGCACTTCTCGGAGGAGGCAGAGGAGATCACCTTTAGCAGCGCCCTGACCGAGATCCACGCTGGCGAGGGGGCCAGCGTGCGCTACGTGCACATCCAGCGGTGGGGAGGGCACGTGCACAACTTGAACTTCCTGCGCAGCTTCCAGGAGCGGGGGAGCAGCGTGACCACGATAGTAGTCGGGCTGGGCGGGCGTGTCAGCAAGGGCCACGTGGAGGCCTTCCTCCGCGGCGAAGAGGCGTCGAGCAAGATGCTCGGTGTCTTCCTGCCCAGCGGCAGCCAGCACTTCGACTACGTGACGCTCCAAGACCATCTGGCGCCCCGCAGCGTCAGCGAGCTCCTCTACAAGGCCGCTGTCAAGGACCGGGCGCGCTCCCTCTACTACGGCGTGACGAAGGTGCACAAGTCGGCCCGGCAGTCCAGCGCCTATCAGGAGAGCCGCAACCTCCTGCTGGACGAGGGCGCCAAGGCCGACGCCACGCCGGTACTGGAGATCGAGGCCTTCGATGTCCTCCGCTGCGGGCACGGCGCCACTGTCGGCCCCGTGGACGGGGAGCAGCTCTTCTACATGATGTGCCGTGGCCTGCCCGAGCGGGATGCCGAGCGCATGATCGTGGAGGGTTTCTTCCAGCAGGTGCTGGAGAACATGCCCGGCGACTCTGTTCGCGACAGGGTCACGGAGGCGGTGCAGCAGAAGCTGGCGGCCTGATGGAATAGCAGCCGGAGAGTTGACCGACTATGGAGAAGACCTCTACTGAGTTCGTGACGCTCGCTAAGGCCTCAGAGGTGGTGCCCGGCCAGGTGAAGGTGTACGAGGTGCAGGGGCGGCGCATCGCCCTCTGCAACGTCGACGGCACCTTCTACGCCATCGATGACGTCTGTACCCACGACGGTGGGCCTCTGGACCAGGGCGAGCTGGTGGGGCACCAGATCGAGTGCCCGCGCCATGGGGCGCGCTTCGACGTGCGCAGCGGCCGTGCCTTGGCCCTACCCGCTGTCATGCCGGTTCGCAGCTACCCTGTTCTGGTCGAGAACGGCGTGGTGAAGGTGGGCCTCGGGTAGACCACGTGGAGCACGTCGTAGGGACAGAGCTTCAGCTCTGTCCGCCCGACCGAAGGTCGGGGAAGAGAAAGGCACTAGCGGAGTGACATCGAGAGCCTTCGCACCGTGGGTGGAGCCCGTCGCCGCCCGGCTCCGAGAAGGCCGATCTCAAGTTGTGGACTTTGCCCGCAGCATCCCCCTCGCGGCGTGGAGTCGCCCCAGCCCGAACCCTGGCTGGACGTGCAAGGAGCTACTCGCCCACCTGGCCACCGGAGATTGGGCCTTCCAGAGCGGGCTCCGGGTCGTGATCGCCAAACAGCGGTTGGACATTGCCCAGTTTGGCAACGTCAATGAAGTCAACGCCCGCTTCGTAGGAGAGCGCTCTGGCCGCTCCATCGAGGAACTCATCGCCGAGGTCGAAGCGGAGGCAGAGGAGACCCAGGAACTGCTCACCAAGCTGAAGGAAGACGACGAGCGGCATATGCCGGACAACGCACCCATGAGCCTCGGTGAGTACCTGCGCCTTTTTCCCGAGCACGATCGGACACACTTGGAACAGATGCGCACGGCATTGGGGTAGACGGGAGACGGTCGTGAGACCGATTGATGTCGACAGCACGCGCAGGGACTTCCCCATTCTTGGTCGCACCGTGCACGGCCGGCCGCTGGTGTACCTGGACAACGCCGCCACTACCCAGAAGCCACGCGCCGTCATCGACGCTTTGGTCCACTACTACGAGAACTACAACGCCAACATCCACCGCGGCATCCACGCCCTCAGCGAGGAGGCCACCGCCCGCTACGAGGAGGTGCGTCTCAAGGTAGCGCGCTTCATCGGCGCTCCGGCAGCGGAGACTATCGTCTTCACCCGCAACACCACTGAATCCATCAACCTGGTCGCCCATGCCTGGGGCCACAAGTACCTGCGTCCCGGCGACGAGATCCTCCTCACCGTCACGGAGCACCACAGCAACCTCATACCCTGGCAGCTCGTGGCCCGGGCCACCGGCGCCGGGCTCCGCTTCGTCGACATCGACGACGAGGGGCGGCTCCTCTGGGACGACTTCGAGCGCCTCATCGGCCCCCGGACGCGCCTCGTCGCTGTCACCCACATGTCGAACGTCCTGGGCACCATCAACCCCGTCAGGGACATCGTCGAGCTGGCGCACAGCCGGGGCGCCCTGGTGGTGGTGGACGGCGCCCAGAGCGTGCCTCACCTGCCGGTGGACGTATCCGCCTCAGGCGGTCTGGACTGCGACTTCCTGGCTTTCTCCGCCCACAAGATGCTCGGCCCCACCGGCGTCGGCGTGCTTTACGCCCGCCGTGGACTGCTGGAGGAGATGGACCCCTTCCTGGGCGGCGGCGAGATGATCAGCCGCGTCCTCCTAGAGGAAGCGACCTGGAACGACGTGCCCTGGAAGTACGAGGCCGGCACGCCCAACATCGCCGACGTCATCGCTTTCGGCGCTGCCATCGAATACCTCCAGGGACTGGGCATGGACGCCGTGCGTGCCCATGAGAAGGAGATCACGGGCTACGCCCTGGAGGCCCTGGCGGCGGTGCCGGAGGTGGTCATCTACGGCCCGCGCGACCCGGAGGCCCGGGGTGGCGTGGTGTCCTTCAACCTGGGCGATCTGCACCCTCATGACGTGGGCACGGTGCTCGACCGCTACGGTGTCGCCGTGCGTGCCGGCCACCACTGTGCGCAGCCCCTCATGCGCCGGTTGGGCTGCGTGGCTACGGCGCGTGCCAGCTTTTACGTGTACAATCGATTGGATGAGGTGGATGTCTTGGTAGAGGGTGTACGCGAGGCGGATCGCTTTTTTGGCCATGTCGGTACCCGAGCCTGAGCTGGATGAGCTCTACCGGGAGCTCATCCTGGACCACTACCGCAACCCCCGGAACCGCGTTCCCCTGGAGTCGCCGGCGGTGGTAGCGGAGGGGTACAACCCCCTCTGCGGCGACGAGGTGGAGCTGCGGCTCAACGTCGAGGGGGACATTGTCAGCGACGTGAGCTTCACGGGGCGCGGCTGCTCCATCAGTCAGGCCTCGGGCTCGATGCTGACGGAGGCCATCAAAGGGAAGACGGTGGCCCAGGCTCGGGCGCTCATAGCTCTCTTCACACGTATGATGACCGACCCAGATTTCGTGTCGGAGGAGGACGTGGGGGATTTGGAGGCGTTGCAAGGGGTGGCGAAGTACCCGGTGCGCGTCAAGTGCGCCACCCTGGCCTGGCACGCGCTCCAGGATGGCCTCGACCGGCACGACGGCGCCGCCTGAGGCGCTGACGGAGGAGGGTGATGAACCTGGTGTCCAAAGAGCTGGTGATGGAGAAGCTGAAAGACGTCTTCGACCCTGAGCTGCAGATTAGCATCGTGGAGCTGGGTCTCATCTATGACGTGGAGATCGATGGCGACACGGTCAAGGTCATCTACACCCTGACCACGCCCGGCTGTCCCCTGGCCCCCGTCATCAACGGCCAGATCCAGGATGCCCTGATGGACATCCCGGGGGTGCGCTACGTGGACCCGGTGCTCACCTTCAGCCCACCCTGGGACCCGCGCACCATGGCCAGCGACGACGTGAAGATGGCCCTGGGCATCTGGTAGCTCACACCCCTTGCCTTCGCGCGCCCCATCTGCTATGATGCAAATAGGTCACTTTTAGGGGCAAGGGGTTTAGCCCGCGGGGGCAGGGAGGCTCTCGCGATCGCTTTGGCACCTCCGGCTTGCAGGATGCAGGCCGGAGGCTTCTTTTGGGTATGTTGCAGCGCCTTTTCCTGGTGGAACTCTTCGAGCCGCGCTCCCGCACGGTGGACGTGGCCGTGTTGGGGGGTGGCCCTCCTTCTCGCCTCCGACTCGCCAGCCTAAAGGCTGGCCTTCTTGCTGTGAAAGACGCTGGTAGTCCAGGCTGTCTTGCATCGTCTCCGCCCTCCGGTCTAGTCTGTAGGTGCAGCGGCCGCAGACCCAGAGCGGTGGAGGAGAGCCAGCGATGAGCTACTTGCAGATGGAGGAGTCTCCCAGCCTGCGGTCGCCCGTCCTTGTCGCTGCCTTCGCCGGCTGGAACGACGCCGCCCAGGCAGCCTCCAGCAGCGTCCTCTACCTGATGAACGGCTGGTCGGCCCGCCGCTTCGCCCACATCGACCCCGAGGAGTTCTACGACTTCACGGAGGTCCGCCCCATGATCCGGCTGGGCCTCGGCGACCAGAGGGAGCTGGAGTGGCCCAGCAACAGCTTCTACTACCACATCGACCATACCCTGAGCCGGGACGTGGCGCTCCTTCTGGGGATTGAGCCGCACCTCAAGTGGCGCACCTTCACCGAGTCGGTGCTGGAGTTGATCCGACAGTACAGTGTCAGCACCCTGGTCACCCTGGGGGCACTGCTGGCCGACGCCGTACACACGCGGCCGGTCCCCCTCACCGGCTACTCCATGGACCCCGAGCTGGCGGCTCGCCTCGCCTCCATGCGCATCGCTGGCACCCGCTACCAGGGCCCTACGGGCATCGTCGGCACCCTGCACGATGCCTGCCGGCGCAGCGGTCTGCCGGCGGCCAGCCTCTGGGCCAGCGTGCCCTACTACCTGGGAACGACGCCCAATCCCAAGGCCTCGCATGCCCTTCTCTCCGCTTTCGGCACGCTCCTGGAACTAAACTTCGACCTGGCGCCGTTGGACGAGCAGGTGTGTGCCTTCGAGCAGCAGGTGGGCGAGGCGGTGGCCAGCAACCCCGACGTAGCGGCCCACATCCACGAGCTGGAAACGCGCATGGACGCTGCTCTGGTCGAAGGGGTGGGGGAATCCGAGGCCGGCGAGCTGCCGGCCAGCGACCTCATCATCAAGGACCTGGAGGACTTCCTCCGGGGCCAGCGTCAGGACGGGGAGGGCGAATAACCTCAACGGGCGCCCCTTTGTTGAAGGGACGCCCGTCTCTGTGGCAGCCTGGTGGCGCCGCTACTGGCCGGCGGTCAGGACGATGGCCACCTCCGTGTAACCCTCGTAGTCATCTGATGGGGAGATACTGAATATAAGCTGGGCAGCCTCGCCCTGGTTCTCGTAGGTGAGGAAGACTTCCCCGTCGGAAGACAGGCGGCTTGTCTCTGACCAGCCGTTGCCCGGGACCTCCCCACCGTAGAAGTCCGCGACGGCCTCCGGGTCGTCCTTCGTCAGATAGTTGACCGCAAAGGAGGTCTGGCCGCCGGTCGTGAAGGAGCTGGCGTCAATAACGCGGGCTCCGTCGGGAATGGGAGCCACATCGGACGGGTAGTCGTCCGGCAGTGCCACCTCGTCCGGCAACTCCGCCTGGGCCGACGGTTCTTCTTCCTGCGGCGTTGCCTCCTCCTCTGGTGTCGGCTGCTCCTCTTCCCCGACCTGATCGGTGGGGGCCGCGCCGGCGCCTTCACCCACGAAGACGACAAACATGGTCTTGTCGTCGCTGCTGGAGACGGTGACGAGGCCACCGAAATCCTCGTTGTCGGCCCGGGTGAAGGTGATCATGGCACCTTCGCCGGTGGTGACGACGCCGCTCGTCTTCCAGGGGTCCTTGTCCAGCGCCTCCTTGTAGAAGTCCGTCACCTCTTGCGTGGAGGCGTCGGTCTCCCAAGTAGCGAAATAGCCAGTCTGTCCCTCCTGCTCCCCCGTCATGGTTCCGGTCAGCTTCGCGCCCTCGTAGATTGGGAAGTCATCGGGGAAGTCACTAGGCAGCTCGCCGCCGGCCGTTATCTTCACGTCACCGCCATCGCCCGGTATGGTGATCTCCTTCTCGTCGCCGCCGCAGGCCGAGACTACGGCCAGCAGGCTCAGCAGGCCTACCATGAGCAACAAACGCTTCATGAAACTCTCCTTCCGCGCGAGGTCCGCCTCGCGCCGATTGCTGGCCGCATTATACAGGCTCGTTGCCGTCTTGCGTATCGATATCCTCCCGCGATCTCATGTCCAAGGATCTGGACGACTTCCTCCGTGCTGGCCGAGGAATACAGGGCATAGATCGAGCCTCCTTTCGCCTAGAAGGAAGCGCGCAGGGAGCACGGCCCCAGGGCGCGCAGGCGGGCCACGGCGCCCTCGGGCGTGTTCTCCCAGGTCGCGTCCTCCGCTTTCCCTTCGAAGGCGATGTGGCGGGCCGGCGCCGGCTCGATCAGCCGTACCTCCAGCTTCTGGGGGGCTTCCACACGCAGAGACACCTCAACTTCGTTGCCGCGGCGCTTTGCCTTCACGTCTATAGGGTGCTGCGGGTCGAAGAAGCGGAGGCGCGCCTCGTCCTGTACCCGCACCTGGATCTCGATGGACTCCCATCCGGCTAAGCCGGACTGGCCGACGTGGTCCATGACTGGCGCCAGGGGCAGCAGCGAGTCGCCGCGCACGTAGAGAGGCAGCCGCTCGATGGGCACCGAGGCGGACAGGTAGCGGGGCCCCTCCACCACCGTGCCGTCCCACCAGTCATGCCAGCGGCCGGGCGGCAGGTAAACGTTGCAGCGGCCCTCCTCGTTGAAGACGGGCGCCACCAGCAGGTACGGCCCCAGGAGGTACTGGCGGTCGACGTAGGGGGTGTGCGGGTCGTGCGGGTACTCCAGCCAGAGGGGCCGGACCATAGGCAGCCCGGTCTCGTGGGCTTCGTGGGCGAGGGCATAGAGGTAGGGCAGCAGCCGGTATCGGAGGCGGGCGAACTCGCGCACCACCTCGACGGCCTTCTCGCCGAACTCCCAGGGCTCCCGTGGGCCCACGCCGTGGAACCGGGTGTGTGATGAGAGGAGACCCCACTGTGCCCAGCGGACGTAGAGAGTGGGGTGCGGCGGCTGGAAGTTGTCGGGGTTGACGAAGCCGCCGACATCGTGGCTCCAGAATGGGATGCCGGAGAGGCCGATGCTGAGGCCGCCGCGCAGGGCTCCCGCCATGCCGTTCCAGGTGCACTGGCTGTCGCCCATCCAGTTGATCGGGTAGCGCTGGGAGCCGGCGTAGCCGGAGCGCCCAAAGAGGAGGGCCTCCCCGCGCTCGCGCTGCATGACCTCGAAGACGGCCTGGTTGTAGAGCAGGGGGTAAAGGTTGTGCATCTGGAGGCCGCTGCGGCCGTCGCTGAAGACTGCCTCCTCGGGCACGCCCTCGCCGTAGTCGGTCTTGAAGGTGGGGACGCCCATGCGCAGGAGGGGGACATGCTTGCGCTGCCACCAGCGGCGGGCGCGGGGGTTGGTGAAATCGACGATGACGGCGTCGCCGTTGTCTATGGTGGTCGCTGGGCTGCCGTCCGGCAGGCGGACGAGGTAGCCCCGTCGTAGCGCCTGGCGGTATGTGGGGGTGTCGCGGTAGATGTAAGGGTTCTCCCAGAGCGAAAGCTTCACTCCGCGCTCGCCCAGCCACTGGATGAAGCCCTGCGGGTCGGGGAAGGCCTTGTGGTCCCAGATGAGGTCGCAGGCGTCGAGGATGTGCTTCTTTCGCTCCTTCATCCAGAGGGGGTCCAGGTGGACGACGCCGAGAGGGATACCGAGTTCGCGGAACCGGGTGACCACCTCTTCCACCTCGGGACGGTTGCGGTACACGCAGCGCGACATCCAGACGCCGAACGACCACAGGGGGGGTACCGGCGCTCGACCCGTCAGGTCCGTGTAGCGAGCCAGGATCTCCTTGGGGCCGGGGCCGTAGATGAGGAAGTAGTCCAGGTAGGGGTCCTCCACCCGGAAGGCTCCCGTTTCAGCCGAGGGCAGGCCGAGCTCGTAGACCGACCGGGAGGTCTGGTTGACGAAGATGGCGTAGCCGCGGCTGCTCATGAAGAAGGGTGTGTTGTGGTAGGTGATGTCCGTGGTATTAACGCCGTAGGGGTCACGGCTCCAGGCGACGTGGCGCTGCCCGCGCTTGTCCAGGGGGCCGTAGTGCTGGCCGAGGCCGAAGAGGTGCTCGTCGGGGGCCAGCGAGAAGCACTCGTGGAAGGCGATGCGGCCCTCGGCGTCACGCGAGAAGCCAGGAGGAAGGGACACGTGGAAGACGATGGCGCGGTCCTGCACCTGCTGCCGGTAGACGGTCTTGCCGGCGGCGTCCTCCACGGTCATGCGCCAGGGCTGGCGCCGGACGGTCGCTTTCAGGGCGCTGCTGCTGAGGGTGATGGCCTCCTTGTCGGCGCTGACCTTGAAGGGCACCGCTGGCCGCCTCTTCTCCACCAGCATGGGCGTGCGCCGTGGCGGCGGCTCCGAGAGGAAGGCCTGGACGCGCAGGACCTCCGGCGTGACGAAGGCCAGCGTCACCGTCACCGACTCGCCGTCGTTGGTCACGGCGTTGAGGCGCAGGCCGGCGCGGGTGCGACGGAAGGAGCGGCACTCGCTCAGGTACTGGTAGTCGCGGTCGGGGTCGGCGAAGATGGGCACCCACTGGCGACCCAGGCCGACCAGAGGGCTGTTGGACTTGGTCATGGTGTCCTCCTTGCAGCGGGCTGCTGTCGGGCTTCGAAGATGTAGCGGCCGGCAGGCGCTTCCAGGCGCAGCGAGCGCCCGGCGCCAGCGGCGGCGATGCCGAGCCGGTTCGGGCGGGGGATGCCGTCCTTCCAGACGGGTGTGCCGTTGGCTTCCAGGCGGGCCCAACGGCCGCGGGCGGGCGGCGGTATCAAGACGCGGGCCCGGCAGCCGGACGGCGCCTCTACCTCCAGCCGGAACGAGCCCTCGCCGTGCTCCCAGACCACTGTGATGTCCCCCCCCGGTGAGGGAAAGACCCCTCGCGCCCAGTCGAGGCCCGCCGGGTGCGGCTCGACGGCGAACAGGGCGAAGCCGGGCGCCAAGGGCCGCACCCCCAGTACTTCCGTGGAAAGGTCGAAGGTGGGGGTAGAGGACCAGGCATGGCACTGGCTCTCCTCGCCGTGCCAGTGCTCCCAGAAGGTGGAGGAGCCGGCCTCCAGCATGGCCCCCCAGCGACGGCGAACGTTGTCCAGCAGGTCGCGGTGGCGTCCGGCGGCGGCCAGGGCGCGGTGTATGAAGTGCATGAAGAAGGGCTGGGCCAGCACCACTTCGCGCTCCTCGTCGAAGGATGCGGTGTCAGGGCCGCCGAATTCGGTCGAGGTGGCCCTCAGGCGCGACTCGTCGAGGACGTAGGCCAGCATGCGCGGCCAGCGAGCCCGGGGCGCCAACCCCAGGGCGATACAGGCGGCGTTGGCCTGCTGGCTTACCCGCCGGCATTGCTCCCCTTCGATGCAGGCATCGACGTAGACGCCACGGGCCTCGTCCCAGAGGCGGGCGTTGAGGGCGTCGCGCACGGCGCGGGCGATGGCACGGTAGTGACGGGCCAAGGCCGGCGCGCCGGCGAGCCGGGCCAGACCAGCAGCGCGCTGGAGCGCGGCGTAGTAGAGGGCGTTGAGGGCGGTGCACTGGCCGCGGCGGTCCACCTCCGCCCAATCGATGAAGATCCAGCCGGGCACGTCGTTCAGGAGGCCGTGCTGGTCGAGGTGGGGCTCGAACCAGGTCAGGGCGCGGGCCACGGCTGGGAAGAGCTCTTGGGCCAGGGACGTATCGCCGCTGTAGCGCACGTACTCGCCGAGGGTCATGATCCAGGAGAAGCAGTAGTCGGTGATGAAGGAGCCCCAGCGGAGTGCGTCGCCGGGGGTAGCCATCTGGGTCATGCCGTCGGGGCGCTGGGACTGGGCTACCTGTCGCAGTAGCTTGGCGGCCAGGCGCGGGTCACCGAAGGCGGCGAAGTCAACCAGCATCTCCACATAGGCGTCGCCCACCCACTGCCGCTGCTCGCGGGAGGGGCAGTCCTCGTAGCCGTCGTGCATGCAGAGCTGAAGGGTGTAGGCGCCCGCCTCCCAGAGCCGGTTCAGGAGGGCGTCGGAGCACTCAAAGCCCGCCGGCGGCGGGCGGCGTTGCACCGGGTAGGAGGTGAAGTTGATGCTGGCTGTCCGTATGCGCAGGGGGTGTTCGGCGTTGCGAACGGTGAGCTGGAGGTAACGGAAGCCGGCCCACTCAAAGCGCTCCCACTCCTGAGGCCCCTCTCGCAGCACGTAGCGGTCGGCGTTGTGAGTGCCGACAGGCTCATGACGCTGGATAGGGACACGCCCGTCGACCAGTCGCTCACCGTAGGCGAGGTCGACGGCGGCGCCATCGGGCCCTTCGAGCCGCAGGCGCGGATAGCCGGAGACCACCCGCCCGAAGTCGATGATCAGGACGGCGGCCTGGCCGGGCGCCGTCTGCACGGTGGCCGCCTTTGACCCCGCCGATAGGAGAGCCTCGGCGTCGGCAACACGGCAGTCGGCCAGTCGCTCTAGCCCCTCGCCGGCGAGTTGGTCGGCCGGGTTGACGTTGGGTGGTGCCTCCGCCGTCTCCCCCACGGCGACGATGGCCTCGGCGAAGCGCTCCTCCTCCAGGAGGAACGGTATGTCCCGCGGCACCAGGTGCGGGAAGGGGCGTATCTGGGGTCCCCGGTTCAGGCCGGGCCGGCGCAGCACCACGGCGGGCCGCCAGCCGGCGTCGTCAAAGGCGGGCTCTCGCCAGCCGATGGGCTCGCGGCGGGCGTCGAAGACCTCGGGAAAGCCGGGGCCGCCGCCCGGCAAGTCGCGCTCCCAGGCCTGGGCCAAGGTGTGGCGCCAGGACTCATCGCTGTGCAGGGCCACCTTCGAGCCTCCGGGCCTGCCCGCCGCGGCGGGCAGGGCGACCTCGCACTGGAAGAAGAAGCCGCCGCAGGCGAAGACGCGCGACCACTCGGCGCGGGGGAGCTGGTACCAGGAGGTGTCCTGCCCGTAGGAGTGGACAAGCACAGCCACCACGTTGCGGCCTGGTCTCAAATGAGGGGCGATGTCGTAGCTGTCGTAGTACTGCCAGAGGGGGTCGCAGCGGGCCGGCCCCCGGCCGACGTAGGCGCCGTTGACGAAGAGGCGGTAGCGGCCGTCGGCGGAGACGTGGGCCAGGGCTTCGCGAGGGACCGCCGCCAGGTCGAAGGTGCGACGGAAGTAGACGTACAGGTTACGGTCCTGCTTGTAGTCGGGCTCGGGCCAGGGGCCGTCGCCGGCGCGCAGGGGTGCGCCCGGGCGTTCCCGCCAGATCCATTCTGCTCGGCGTTGCAGCGGTTCGGGCATGGTACCTCCTACTGGAAGCTGGCGAAGGCGCCGCCGTCCACCACGAGCTCGGCGCCGCTCATGTAGCTGGCGTCTTCGGAGGCCAGGAAGGCCACCACGCCGGCGACGTCGTCTGGCTCGCCGAGGCGGCCCAGCGGTATGTGCTCGATGGTCTGGCGGCGGTGGTCAGGGTCGGATAGGAAGGGGCGGTTCATGTCGGTAAGGACTGTCCCCGGCAAAACGCTGTTGCAGGTGATGCCGTGAGGCCCCAGCGCTGTAGCCATGGACTTCATGAGCAGGTTGACCCCGGCCTTGGCGGGGCAATAGTGGGCCTGGATGATACCGCCCACGTAGGAGGCGATGGAACTAATGCTGATGATCCGCCCGTGGATGCCCTGTTCCACCATGTGGCGGGCCACGGCCTGTGAGCAGAGGAAGACGCCCCGCAGGTTTACGTCGTGGGTGCGGTCCCAGGCCTCCTCCGTGATGTCCAGGAACTCGGCGAAGGGGCAGATGCCGGCGTTGTTGACGAGGATGTCGATGCGGCCGAAGCGTTCGAT
>Ga0315279_10008478_pt1 | contig 12444 bp, 7 predicted proteins | sample YL17G06_20_MG_FD_203694 | JGI IMG/M metagenome (GOLD analysis project Ga0315279, IMG submission 203694) | Sediment microbial communities from Yellowstone Lake, YNP, Wyoming, USA - YL17G06_20 | ecosystem: Environmental > Aquatic > Freshwater > Lake > Sediment | place: USA: Wyoming | collected... | reverse complement strand
GGCTATCTCCCCGAGGAGCGAGGGCTTTACAAGAAAATGAAAGTCCGCGACCTTCTCCGTTTCTACGGGGAGCTGAAAAGCGGCGGCAAGGTGAATCGGGAGGTGGAGGATTGGCTGGAGCGGCTCGGCCTGAGCGCCGGGGCGAACAAGAAAATCGAAACGCTCAGCAAAGGAATGGCTCAGAAGGTCCAATTCATCTCGACCGTCGTGGCGAATCCGGAGCTGATCATCCTCGATGAGCCTTTCACCGGGCTGGATCCGGTCAATCTGGAAACGATCAAAGACGCCATCCTTGACCTGCGCGGCCGGGGCGCGACGGTGATCTTCAGCACCCACGATATGAACGCGGCCGAAAGAATGTGTGATTTCATCTTCATGATCTTCAAAGGCCGCAAGGTCCTTGACGGGACGCTAGCCTCGATCCAGGATGAATACGGCAGCGACCCCCTCCGCTTGCGAGCCGAAGGGGGGATCTCCAGCTTGAAAAACCTGGACGGCGTGGAAAAAATCGCGGATTTCGGGCGGCTCCAGGAGCTTCAGATTCAACGCGAACGTCCTTCATCCCAGGGACGGGGAGAACGCATCTCGTCTGACCTTTCATGCCAAGAACGCCGCCGTGGATCCCGTCCGCGGCTGGCTGAATAACGTCATCAACAACGACCTGCGCAAGTTCCGCATGTCCGAGGCCGGTATCGACATCGCGCGGGCCGACGAGATCCTCGCCTGGATTCAGGTCGAGCCGCTCGGGCTTCTCTCCGCCGACGCGGCGACGGGCGAAGTCCGGGAAGCCCGGAAGAGCAGCGAGGCGGAAGCCATTCTCGTCCCCCTAATCCTCTTTTTTCTGATGTTCATGATGGTCATGATGGGAGGGATGCCCCTTCTGAGTTCCACCCAGGAAGAAAAAACCCAGCGCATCGCCGAAGTCCTCCTCGGATGCTTGAAACCCCACGAGTTCATGGCCGGTAAAGTCCTGGGAAGCTTGGCCGTTTCTTTAACGGGCGCAACGGTTTATGTGGCGGGCGGGCTGATCTCCCTGAGCGCGTTCGGTCTGGTCGGATACATCCCGCTTCGCGTTATTCCCTGGTTTTTCATTTTTCTCGTATTTGAAATCGTCATGGTCGGGTCTTATTTGGCCACCCTCGGATCGGCCTGCAATGATCCTAAAGACGCCCAGAATCTGATGTTTCCGGCCATGATTCCGGTCTTTCTTCCCATATTTCTGGCTATGCCCATCCTCCAGGAGCCGACCAGCCCGTTCGCCACCGGGATTTCTCTGTTTCCACCGTTCACTCCGCTGCTGATGCTTCTCCGAAAAGCCGCACCCAACGGGATTCCGGCTTGGCAGCCCTGGGTCGGTCTGGCGGGGGTCCTTCTTTTCACGGCCTTCTCGGTCTGGATAGGCGGCCGGATCTTTCGCGTCGCCATCCTCATGCAGGGAGGCCCACCCAAGATTTCTAAAATCCTCCGATGGGCCATCCGCGGCTAGAAAAGAGGAAAAATGAATAGTCCCATGCGACAAGAGGTGCGACGGGCCGTTGTTTTGGCCTTGATGGAATTTCGATCGGAAAAAACGATCCCGGCCCTCCGGGAAGCCTTGATGGACACGGATTTTGAGGTCCGGATATATACGGAAGAGGCGCTGAAGAAAATTCGAGGCGGGAAATGAATCGATGGGGGGCCCTGACGGCCGGGGCGCCAATGCTCGGTATCGCCGCGATTCTCAGCATCCGCTCCGCCCGGCGGAAAAAACACGCCAGAGCCGTCCGATGAGTCCGCGCCGGTTCGACCCGTTAGCATCGTTGTCTGGCGCAGGTCATCCAGAATGAAAGAGAGATTGACAATGAATACGAAGACGCTCTTGTGTTTCAGCCTGCTTTCGATCGTCTCCGTATCCGGTCACATTAACACGGATCAGCGGCTCTCTTCCGAGGCCTTCGGCTGCACCATCGTCATGGCGGCCCGTAACGGCCTCGTCCTGGCCGGAAACAACGAGGACCGCAATCACCTAAAAACGATCGTGAATTTCATCCCGGCAAAAGATAAGTATTACGGCCGGGTCATTTTCGGATATGACGATGGTCCCTGGCAGGGCGGGATGAACGATCATGGGCTGTTCGTCGACGGCAATGCCCTCGCTCCGACGGGCTGGACGCCCGACCGGGACAAACCGATGATTGCAGGAAACATCATGATGGTCATGCTGGCAACGTGCGCGACCTGCGAGGATGTCAAAGCCGTGTTCGAGAGATCCAATGTTCCGGGGCTCGGCCAAGCGCGGTTTCCCGTCGCCGACCGTTCGGGGGCTTCCATGGTTGTGGAATACGGCCAAGGCCGCGTCCAATTCGTCAGGAGCGCCTCCTGGTACCAGATCGCGACGAACTTCGTCATGTCCAACGTCGAGAACGGGAATTATCCCTGCTGGCGCTACCGGACCGCGGACCGGATCCTATCCGGCGCCAAGGAGTTGAACGTGGAGCTCATCCGGGACGTTCTCGAAAAAACACGCCAGGGAGGAAATAGCCTCACCGTCTATTCCAATATCTACGACCTGAAGAAGGGGACGATCCATATCTATAACCTCGGGAATTTCGACGAGGCCGTGGTCTTGGACCTGGCCGAGGAGCTGAAAAAAGGCCAGAGACGCCTCGAGCTGTCCTCGCTCTTCAAATAGGTTCCCTAATTTCGGTGACAGTGAACTCCACCCGTAAATTCAATTAACCGAAGCAGAGGATTCATGGGGACAAAAAGAAAAGAATTTCGGTATTGCGAAGTCCGTTATCGAAATTATTAAAAGATTGAATATCGGCCGCCCGTCATCACCCTCAGAGCGCGGCCGGCGGGAAATTGGAGATCGACCGAGACGATTTCGATCCGAGGCTGGACGGCCGGGATGTAGATGCGGTCGAGGTGGATGACCGCAGCCGGGGAGGAAAAGGCGGCCGGGCCGACGGCCCCCCCGAAATGATCGCTCCGGCCGAAGGCCACGTGCAGGCCGAGTTTCTCGTCGAGAAGAATCTCCCCGACCGGATCCAGCCCGAAATCGCCCAGGACGCCAAAGCCAAGCTCGGCTATATTGCCGTAGGCCGGCTCGGACAGGAGATGCACCCGCTCGGCTTCGGCCCTCGGACCGACGCCCTCGACGGCAACGACCTTGTTGGCCTCGATTGTGAAAAGGACGATTTCGCCCTCGATCTCGACGGGCAGGATGCCGCAAGTGCGGCTGGGCTCGCCCTTCTCGCCCTCGTAGGGGACGATGTAGGTCTCGCCGCTCGGAAGGTTGCCGGCCATGCCCTTCTCGGGGAAACGGCCGCCGCTTTCGTGGGCGGCGCGGAAACGCAGGTCGAAGACCATGGCGAGCGTCTCGCGGCCGTCGACCAGGAATTCGACTCGGGCTTCCTCGGCTTCGTCGAGCAAGCCTTTGAGCAGGCGGCAGCGCCGGCCGACCTCCGCGTAGTCGACCCGCAAGGCCGGGATCATCGAGGCGGCGAAGCCGGGCATAGTAGCGGCCCGGAATTCGAAAACGCGCCCGGCGTTCTTGAGCGGGGCGGTCGTCGAGAATTCGGTCGGAGCCAGGATGATCTGGAACGACCCGAAAACCTCGGCGAAAAGGATCGGGCGGCCCGACGACGGAAGGTCTTCGGCCTTGGCCGGCAGCGGCCCGTCGACAACGTAACCCAGCGTGGGGAGGTCGGCGTTATTCGAATCAGTATCGGGGTAGGCGATCAAGGAGACCTCGTCGAGCGGGATATCGGATCTTCCCTCCTTTAGGCTCGTGGCCCAGGCGGCGGCCATCGAGCGGCGGACTTTCCAGGGATCGTTATCCTTGGCCGGGTCGCGGGGGATGTCGACGAATACGGCCAGCCGCTTATCGGTCTCGAAGCGTGGAAAAGCGGACTGGACCAGGTTGACTAGGTCGCGGGTCGTCAGCGCGTTCATAGGCACCTCCGGAAGGAAACACGAAAAATAATAGCTTTGGCTCAGATTCAAAGTCAACGGACTTTCCATAAATCACAGTTAAGAGGGAATTTTCTCTTGACACCCGTCGAACGGCGACGATAAACTCAATGCGATCCAAAGGGATAAGGGCCAAACGCATCGGGAGGAAAGATCAAGTTCAACAAACGAGGAGTCCGGTCAATGAAAAATAACCTGGAACGGTTTCTGCGCATGTTTTTTGTTATCCTTGTCATGCTTCCCTTGGCTATTTTTTGCCTGCCCAATTCGCCGGAGGCGAAGAGGCCGGCGCGGCAGGAAAGTCCGACGCCGATTTCGCCTCAGACCGAAGGCCGGTGGGACGTCAAGCCTCTTGTCGTTAAAGATATGCCGGCTCCCGAGACGGCCCGAAAATTTCTTGAATTTGGCGACGGATACTGGCTGGATTCCGGGATCTTGCTTTTTTGGGGCAAGTACGGCCCCCAAAAAACCAATCAAGCGCTGTATTCATTAAAAGACGGACAGATGAAGAGGCTCATCGTCGAGAACGTGCCTTTTAAGGAGCCGGATGATATTGAAAAAAAAGTCCGGATCACGGCAAACGATGATGTCTTCAATACCCATATATTAAGCTTCGGACGGCTGGTCTATTTGGAAATTCCCAGTGGCTATGACAGGACGATCTACGCCTGTGACGGCGAAAGGCTTGTCAGAGTCCTCGGGAAAGACGATCAAATCACGATCGGCGGCGTTCCTTATCTCGTGGGAACGGCGTCATTTGCCAATATCGACAACGGTCGAGTCTCGATCAATTTCAACACCAAAAAACCCGCGAATATCCGGTGGAAAGCCTGGCACGACGGCGCAAACCTGACGCTTCTATGGACGGACGGCAGGCGTCTTCCGGGGATTGAAAATGCCACGATCAAAAGCATCTGGCATGTTGTCAGTTTCCCCGATGCCGTCCTGGCCTTATTGGATATGACCGACCAGGGTACGGCCCTTTTCCGGATCACGTCCGAATCCACGGAAAGAATTATTGGAGTCGGAGACAGCCATCCCCTCAATCCGGAGAGAGAAATCGTGGCCTTTTCCGGCAGTAATATTGTTTTTTACCCCTATTTTAAAGCTTCAAGCCTCAACGATTTTATTATTAGAGTGGTGACAAATAAAAAGACGGCGGCGAAGTCTAACTTGAGCGGCAGGGACACCCACTTTCTTTTATATAAAAGCGGAAAATGGATAAAATGGGAAGAGAATATTTCATTACTCCTGAAATGGTCTTCTGTCGAATTCAATAAAGTCGGGCGTGAGCTGTCAGAGCTGGAATATTTATTCGATCCGATCGTCATGGATGGAAAGTTGATCAAGAATCCGACATTTAGAAACACCGCGGGAAAACGAATATCACTTCTGGATGTGATCGGCTGGAAGTCGGCCACGGAAGCCGTCGTCAGGCTTTCCGATGGCTTTTATCTCATCAGCCGACAGTAATCCGACGAACTCCTCGACTTGATTTGTCGGGGGGGAGTCGCTCTAAATCTTGACCTCCGGGGACGGGCTCCGCTTGATGACCACAAGGGTGACATCGTCTCCCTGTTGACCCCCGCCGGGGAAGGAACAAGAACTGGTCATGGATTTATCGCGTTTTCTGGTTTAAAATCGAAGGCAACCGTGATTCGTCAAACAATCTATTACCTGCGCAAAAAAGAGATTTGGCTGTTGGCGGCCGTGCTCGTATTGGGCGGCATCCTGCGCCTAAATCATCTAGGGACGATCTTCTTCAACGGCGATGAGCCTTTATTCCAGGTCCGGATTTCCTATCAGCCCCTCGGATACGTTTTGAGATATAACAGCGGACCCTTGTTTTCCATCCTGGTCCATTTCCTTCTTTCTCTCGGTCGTCTGGAGGTCATGGCGCGCCTGATGTCATTCTTTTCGGGCGTTCTGGCCGTCGTCGTGACTTACCTCCTGGGAAAAAAAATGGCCTCGCGGACGACGGGATTGTGCGCCGCTCTTTTCGTAGCGAGCAGCCATCTCCTGATCTTCTATTCCCAAAATAGCCGGCCTTACGCCCTTCTCACGTTTCTTTTTCTGCTCTCGACCTACTTTCTTTATCGGGCCGCCCGCGACGGAGCGCTCAGGGATTGGGTCCTCTACGGAATATCGTTGAGTTTGTATTTTTATACCCATATCATCGCTTTTCTCAGCCTCCCGGCGTTCGTGCTGTTCATCGGCGTCGTCTGGGTTCAAGGGCGAAAACAAAGGAAGGGCGAAGGGATCGCCGGCCTGCGGCCGAGGCCCGCCCGAAACTTTCTCATCGCGACGGGAGCGGCCGCCGTTGCCTCGGCATTGCTTTATGCTCCTTGCGCTTATGTGACGGACATGCTCTTCGGAACGCTCCGGCGAGGGCTCGCGGCTCCGGTGGATACGGTCACATTGTCGCTTCGCGAAATTCGGAACATCCTCCAACTTGAAATTTCGCCGCTGAACGCCGTCATCTTCGCCCTGACGATGGGATTTTTTATCATTGGATTGTTCGCTCGATTCAAGACGTTCAAGCGCGAGTCGATCCTTCTTCTCGGGGCCATCGCCATCCCGTGGTCGGCCTTTCTCCTGGGCAAACCACGGACGATCGAGGTTAATGCGCTTTACCGATTCCTTCAACATCTCTTGCCCTTGATCTTCATCGCAGCCGCCCGAGGGATCGAATTCCTCGGGTCCGCTATGGGAGCGCTCGTCGCCCGGGCGCGGCCCCGCCTTCGCTCCGTCATGGCCGGCACTCTCTGCGCGGTCCTCGCGATGGTCCTGGCCGGAGGATATTTCTCCAACTTGTCCGGGTACTATTATTCCGATTATTGGCGGGAAGGCTCCTTCGCTTTCGACCCCGATGTCAAAATATATCTGAAACAGCACGCCCGTCGAGACGCCATATTGTTTGTTGACGCTTACCCCGTGTCCTCGACCCTTCTGATCATGAATCCGCTGGCGAAGGACATCGGCCCGGACGATGTCATCACCGAGATCCGCGAAGATTATGTTCGGCCCCCCGGCCGCGGCGACGTCATCATTCATACCATGGGCTGGTCGCGTTTTTACTGGACCGTGACCGCGGCCCGTATCGAATTATGGGCAGTGACGCCCAAAATCCCCGCCAATTCCTCGGCCTGGCGCTCGAGACAAACGGCCCGGCCTGACCTCGAAATCATAGACCTCGAGACGTCCACCCTGATTCATTTTAAAAAAGATGCCGCTATGATCTCCGAAAAAATGGCGGTTCTGGCGGACATGCTGGTCGCGGCTCCCGAGGGAGACGCCATCGCCAGGCGACAGAGGCTGCTCCTCGCCGCCCGCGCGTATCTTATGACCCGCGAAATCCCGGAAGGTGTTCGCGTCCTGCGCGAATTCGAGGCGGTCGCCGTGGACGAAAAAACCGACGCGGCAAACGGCGGCTCATCGTTCGATCGCGTCCTCGGCCGGCTTCTCGGCTTCACCCCACGGAGTCTTAGAAACTTTTATGAACGCCGCGCCTTGGAGGAGATCCAGTCATTGCTCTACAAGCTCGGCAACGATTTGTCGGACGCGCAGCGGCTTTCCGAATCCGCGCGCGCTTATGACGAAGCCTTGCGTTTAGGCGGCATCCCCGACCCTCGAGTGATCGACAGCCTGGTCGCTCTCGGTGACCGCTTCGAGAAAGCGGGAGACCGGGACCAAGCGATAAAGGCTTGGAAAGTGGCCGCGAAACTCGATCGGAATCGCAAGGACATTGAAGCCCGGATCGCCAAGGCCCGCGCTTTGAAATAAGAACTCCCGACAGGAGGTCGACGACATGAAAAACCCGAAGAATGTTGCTTGGATCATTTCCGCTTGTTTATTTATTCTGTCCGCGAATGATACAACGCCGAAGGATCAGAATAACATCGGCCCCCAACTGGGAAAAGCTCCATTAAAAGACGTCATCGCGGCCATGACGCTCGAGGAAAAAGCCGGCCTCGTCGTCGGCGCAACGATAAGAAGGCCGAGCGCTCAGCCGGGCGTGGGCGGCGCGGGCTCGACGGCAGCTCAAAATCCGCCGCCGACGGCCGGCACACCCGCCGCCGGACAGTCCCGAATTTTAGTCCCCGGCGCCGCGGGAACGACATTTGCCGTTCCGCGTCTGGGCATCACGCCCATGGTGCTCGCCGACGGGCCGGCCGGATTGAGAATCAGTCCCACGCGGGAAAACGACAAGGCCACGTATTATTGCACCGCTTTCCCGATGGCGACGATGATGGCTTCGACATGGGACGTCGACCTGGTTACTAGGGCCGGCCGGGCCGTGGGCAATGAGATCCGCGAATACGGCGTCGATGTCATCTTAGGCCCGGCGATGAACATCCAACGCAATCCTTTGTGCGGCAGGAACTTCGAATATTATTCGGAGGATCCCTTGGTGACCGGGAAAATAGCGGCCGCCATGGTGAACGGAGTTGAATCCCAGGGTGTCGGGACATCCCTGAAGCACTTCGCCGCCAACAACGCCGAAACGAATAGGACTTCGCTGAACACGATCGTCAGCGAACGGGCGCTGCGTGAGATCTACCTCGAAGGCTATCGGATCGCCGTGCAGGAATCCCAGCCGTGGACGGTGATGTCGTCTTACAACCTGATCAACGGGGTTTATACCTCCGAAAGCGCCGACCTGCTGACGAACATCTTACGGAACGACTGGGGGTTTCAAGGATTCGTCATGACGGACTGGGGCGGAGGACGAGACCCTGTCGCCCAGATGACCGCCGGAAACGATCTTCTCATGCCGGGAAATCCCAACCAGATCCAGGCCATCATAAAAGCCGTTCAGGACGGTAAGCTGGACGTGAAGGTGCTTGACCGAAACGTGGAAAAAATCCTGAATGTTCTGGTCCAGAGTCCCCGGTTCAACGGCTATAAATACTCCGATAAACCCGACCTAAAAGCCCACACTCAGGTTTCGCGCCAGGCGGCCACCGAAGGAATGATCCTCCTGAAAAACGCGAATTCAGCTTTGCCGTGGACGAATGACGTGAAAAAAATCGCGACCTTCGGGAATGCCTCCTACGAGACCATCGCCGGCGGGACGGGGAGCGGCGATGTCAATAAGGCTTATCGTGTTTCGCTTGTCGAAGGCCTCATAAACGCGGGTTATTCCGTTTCTGACGGGCTACAAAATCTCTATGCCGCCTATCTGAAAACGGTCAAAGACGGCCGTCCGCAACAGACCCGCGGATTCATGGCCGCCCAGAGACCGGTGGCGGAAATGAGCGTGAATCCAGACTTGGTGAATGGCATCGCGAACGTCGCGGATGCGGCCGTTGTCACCATCGGCCGAATCTCGGGCGAAGGCCGCGACCGGACCAACGAAGAGGGCGATTTCAGGCTTACCGGACCGGAACGCGAACTGATAAAGCTGGTGTCGTCCGCATTCCAAGCCAAAGGCAAGAAGGCCATCGTAGTCCTGAACATCGGAGGGGTCATCGAAGTCGCCTCCTGGAAAGACCAGCCCGACGCCATTCTGCTGGCCTGGCTGGCCGGTCAGGAGATGGGCAATGCCGTCGCCGACATTCTCAGCGGGAAGGCCAATCCGTCCGGCAAACTGGCGACCACGTTCCCGGTGAACTATGAAGACGTGCCCTCGGCCAGGAGTTTCCCCGGGAAAGAGATACAAACCGAGCCGGCGGCCCAGGGTCAAACGGGAGGATTCGGCCGGACAAGACCCGCCGCCGTCACGTATGAAGACGGGATTTACATGGGATACAGGTATTACGAAACGTTTGGGGTAAAACCGGCTTATGAATTCGGCTACGGTTTGTCCTACACGAATTTTACTTACGGCGATTTGAAATTGAGCTCGACGACGTTCGGCGGCGAATTATCGGTGACCGTGGAGGTCAAGAACGCCGGGGCCGTCGCGGGGAAAGAGGTCGTTCAGCTCTACCTCTCGGCTCCGGCAAAAAAACTCGATAAACCCTCGTTGGAATTGAAGGGCTTTGCCAAAACGAAACTGCTGCAGCCTGGCGAGTCGCAAACGCTGGCATTTATCATTGACGGCCGCACCCTTTCCTCATTTGACGCGACGAGTTCGTCGTGGATCGCCGAAGCCGGTTCTTATGAAGTGAAAATCGGCGCGTCGTCCAGGGATATCAGGCGGAAATCCTCATTCACCCTCGAAAAAGACCTGGCGGTCAAGACAGAGAACGTGGCTTTAATGCCGAAAGAGAAAATCAACGAGATGAAACCCGTTCAGCCCGGTCAGGCGGCCGGACCCGGACGAGGGGTCGGTCCCGGGCCGGCTCCCGCTCCGATATCCCCGGAAATCCTTCCCGACGGGCGCGTCACATTCCGGCTTCCCGCCCCGAAAGCCGCCGAGGTCACGGTCAATGGGGACTGGGAGGGAGGGAACGGAATCGCTATGGCCAAAGACGACCAAGGCGTATGGTCGGCGACCGTCGGGCCCCTCGCGCCTGAACTTTGGGGTTACACCTTCAGCGTGGACGGCGTCAAAACTCTGGACCCCAGAAACTCCAGCACGAAGCGGGATGGATCCAGGATCGACAATATCCTGCTCGTCCCCGGCCCGCAATCCTCTCTATATGAATTAAAGGATGTTCCCCACGGCGCGGTGACGATGGCCTGGTATCCCTCGCCGACACTGAAGCTGACGCGCCGCATGTACATTTACACACCGCCGGGATACGAACGCGGCGGCGGCCGCTATCCGGTCTTTTACCTTCTTCACGGGGGCGGCGGCGACGAAGACGCGTGGATGACTCTCGGCCGGACGAATCTAATCCTGGACAACCTCATCGCCCAGGGCAAGGCCAAGCCGATGATCGTCGTCATGCCCAACGGAAACGCCAATCAGGTCGTCGGCCAAGGTTCGGCGCTAGGCCCTGCGCCCTCTCGCGGCGCGGTTCCGGTTCCCTCCACGCCCGCTGCGCGCGGATCCGTCCCACAAACGGCCTTTCCCGAAAGCCTCGTGAAGGACATCATGCCTTATATCAAGAAGACCTATCGGGTCAAAGCGAACAAGGACAACCGAGCTATTGCGGGATTATCCATGGGCGGCGGACATACGATCTCGGCGACCAACAATAATCCCGGGACATTCGGCTATATCGGAGTATTCAGCGCCGGCGCCAGAAACGTGGACGAGGCCATGTCCAAGCAGTTCGCCGCCCTCAAAGCCGGCGGCGTCAAGCTGTATTACGTTGGCTGCGGAGTCAAAGACCAACTGGCGTATACCGGGTCGCAAGCCCTGGTGGAGCTCCTGAAGAAACAGGGGTTCAACTACAAATTCAACGAAACGCCCGGGGGCCACTCCTGGTTCAACTGGCGCATTTACCTGGCCGACCTCGCTCCCCAGTTGTTCCGCTGAGAAACAGACTTATTGAATTTAAAAGGCGCCGAGGTCGGGCCGGAAGGAGCCGATCGTGTCCCGCAGCCTGCGCCGATCCTCGCTGAGGATCAGCAGATCGGAGTGATGACCGGCCGACTTCAGCACCGCCGAGTGCATGCCGACCCCGGGGTGTTCATAGAAGACGTCTTGAATGAAGAGCACTTTGGCCATGGCGGTCTCAGCTTGTCACGGCGAAGCGGGATCGCCGGCCTCCGCCCGGGTGGCGTTCCCAGCCGGCAGCGGGCCCCGCGACCGACCGTCAACTTCCGGACGCAGGCGGTAGGTCGTCGATCGTGACCCGCCCCACGTCGCCGTCGACGGTAACGACCTGACCGTTCGCGACTCGGCGGCTGGCGACGCCCGTTCCGATGACCGCGGGAATCCCGTACTCTCTCGCCACGATGGACGCATGAGAGAGCACGCAGCCGATGTCGGTCACGACGCCCGCCGCCATCGCGAGCAGCGGTGTCCAGGCCGGGGACGTCATCGGCGCGACCAGCACATTGCCCGCCTTCATCCGATCGAATTCCTCGAACGACCGCACCACTGACGCGGGAGCGGTCACGCGTCCCGGGCTCACCGGGATGCCACGGATTCCGTTGCCGGCGCCCGCCGCGCCGAACTCAGGCATCCAGCGGCTCAGGCGAAGGCCGAAGATCTTGAACAGACCCGGGAGCAGGGCGGGCGGCTTCAATGCCTGGTTCTGCTTCCAGCGTTCGCGTCTCTCGTGCACGTTCCGCTTCATCTGCTCCGCATCGACGTCGGGTTGCGCGCGGAACGCCTGATGGATCTCCTCCGCGGTGACGAAGAACACGTCCGCCGGATCGTCGAGGAAGCCGGCGCGCACCATCCGGGCGCCGAGCTCGAGAACGAACCGCCGGACGACCGGCCAGCCCAACCCGAGGAAGAACAGCACGTCCTCGCGGAGCACCTGGCCGTAGTCGAGCAACGCGAGCATCAACGACACCACAGCGCGGCGCACCGGGCCGAGCGAGGCCTTCAACCGGGCTTCGGCGGCGAGCCGGTCGCGCCGCGCCTGCTCGACGCGCGGAAGCCGCGCCTCGTCGGCGAGGAACAGTCTGATCCTCGCGAGCACC
>Ga0315279_10008477_pt1 | contig 12446 bp, 13 predicted proteins | sample YL17G06_20_MG_FD_203694 | JGI IMG/M metagenome (GOLD analysis project Ga0315279, IMG submission 203694) | Sediment microbial communities from Yellowstone Lake, YNP, Wyoming, USA - YL17G06_20 | ecosystem: Environmental > Aquatic > Freshwater > Lake > Sediment | place: USA: Wyoming | collected... | reverse complement strand
TGGGCGCCGCCACAGCCAGCCGCTCTCCCCGCTCCAGACGCGCTTCGATCCCCGCGCGCGCCACGCGATGATGCTCATGCCACGTGCAGACTGCCGCAACCATGCAACTGGTATCGAGCATGAAAACAGGCATCGGCATTACCCTCGGGCGCCGCGGCGGGTCAGCAGGCCGCGCCGAGTCGCCTCGACGGTCGCCGTCCGGAGCGCCGGCACTTTCGTGGCCGGCTTTGCGACCAGCAGCCGTCCCTTTCGTTCCAGCGTTACAGCAAGCGGTTGTGGCTCAATCTCGACCACCCCGTCGCGGAAGCGCACTTCTAACGGAGTGCCAGGCTCCAGTGCGGCTTCCCGCCGGATCTCCCTGGGAATGACCAATCGGCCGGCAGCGTCAATGGTAGATTTCATGGTAAATATTCTACCATGGCTTCCCGGCAGCCGGTGGCGGGCGTTTCACAGCCTTCTTGGCGGTGTCGGCGTTTGTTGGAGTTTCAGATGGGTGGAGGTGAGGCGACCATGCCGCCCTGCAAAGTGTAACCCTTGGGGTTGCAATTCGTTATCGTAAAGGCTACACTCTCCCGGTGATCAGGAGCTTTGCCCACAAGGGCTTGGAGCGCTTCTACCACGCCGGCGGCAAGTCCGGCATCCAGGCGAAGCACGCTGGGCGATTGCGGTTGATCCTCTCGAACCTCGATCAAGCTGAGGATCCAGAGGACATGGATTTGCCTGGTCTTGCGTTACATGCGCTGAAGGGCCAACGCAAGGGTGTTTGGGCCGTCAAGGTCAGCGGCAATTGGCGCGTGACGTTCCACTTTGTGGGCCGCGACGCCGAAAGGGTGAATTACGAAGACTATCATTGACGAGGTCACCCCATGAACATGCATAACCCCGCCCATCCGGGCGAGATTCTCAAGGAGCTGGTGATTGAGCCTTTGGAGCTGTCGGTCACCGAAGCGGCCCGTCGCCTGGGTGTGAGCCGCAAGACGCTTTCCAAGGTGCTTAACGGGCGCGGGGCGGTGACGCCGGAGACGGCGCTACGGCTGGAGATGACTTTCGGCAAACCGAATGCGGCACACTGGCTCAGGCTGCAAAACGCCTACGATCTTTGGCAGGCCCGGCAGCGCTCCGCTGATATTCGTGTTTCGCCTGTTCACCGGCATGCGGCTTAATCTCTCTGTGTGGATTGGCGATATGACCACCATGGTGTGTTGGAACAGGGTCGCCGAATATGCCAAGTGGAGGCATATCTTCGGCTCCCACGCCAAGGCGCACCACGAAGCGGGCCTTAAGCTCATCCAGCTTTGGCGCACAGTCGATCATCCTTTCGGGGTGCACGACATCGAGGAGGCCCGCGCGTTCGTGAACGCGCCCGGAAGCGCGGAGATCGCCAAGGATGCCAGCGTGCTCGGCGGCGCCATATCGTTCTTAGAGGACCTGGCTTGACAAGTCGCTGTCGGCGGCCAGATTATGGGCGGAGTCGCGGCAACCGTGCCCGCGGCGTGCAGTTGGCGCTGCGCCTCGCGTTCTAAGTTACATCGAGGCCAAATGTGGCGATAGCCGCGCGAGACCTGCTATTCTGAGTCGTGAAAACACAGAATTGTGGAGGTGTGACGTGGCTGTTTTGACGTTCGAAGGCATCGTCGAACACGGTCAAATCCGGCTTCCTGACAGTGTCACCCTGCCTGAGCGCACCAAGGTTTACGTGGTCATTCCCGATGTTGCGAGCGCGCCGCGGGCACAGGTCCGGAGTCCGCACCTGGCGCATCCAGAACAGGCCGCCGATTTCGCCAAGCAGATGATCGAGGTGTCACCTGATGCCGGAATATGATGGCTTGCACTTCGCTCCAGCGGCGCCGGTTGCTCGTGTGGAGTTGCGGAACCCGCTGAATGGATCGATGGCCTCCGACGTGCTGTTGCTTCTGGACACGGGGGCAGACGTCACCTTGCTGCCCCGTTCCGCGGTCGAGCAACTTGGCGTCCCGCCCTTGCCTGATCTACGCTACGAATTGGTGGGCTTCGACGGGAGCAAGAGCTTCGCGCCGGTCGCGGTGTTGGACATGCTGTTTCTAAAGCGGGCCTTCCGAGGCCGGTATCTGCTGACCGGCGAAGAGCACGGAATACTGGGTCGCGACATTCTCAACCATGTGAGCCTGCTATTGGATGGTCCGCGTCAGCAATGGGCAGAGCACTTGCCGTAGCTGGCAGGAAGACCGGGACCCAGAGCTCCGGCGCGTGCAGTTGGCGCTACGCCTCACGTTCTAGACAGAGCGCCGAAAATCGTTGCACGAGACAGAACAACGGCAGCAAATTTGGGCCGCATGGACTTGGCCGGGCCGCACGAATCGGGCAGCGGGCAGGCCACATAGGGTCGCCCCAAAATGCAAGTCGGTGGAGACCTGGAGTGCCCCGATTTGGCGACACCAGGAGTTAAAATAAGGGACATGACACTCAAAGCCCCTTTCGACCGCATCACGATTGAGCCGGGCAAGATGGGCGGCAAGCCCTGCATTCGGGGGCTGCGCATTTCCGTGGAGAACGTGCTGAACATCGTCGCCAGTTATCCGGATCGAAAGGAACTGTTCGAGAACTATCCCGATCTGGAGGAGGAAGACCTCAGGCAGGCGCTCGCTTTCGCGGTGGCCAGTATGGACGATCAGATCGAGATCCTCGATTTGTTGCCCGACTCCCCCAATGTTCCGGCTGCTTCTTGACGAGAACCTGCCGACGCAAGCCGCCGCGGTGTTGCGCTCCGGAGGATTCGACGCCGTCCACGCGCGAGAGGTTGGCCTGCGTTCTGCCCCGGACGAAGCGATTCTGGCGCTGGCAGCCTCCGAGGGGCGCGTGTGCGTAACACTGGATCGGGACCTGCATCGAATTCTCGCCGAAAGCGGCGCTTCGAAACCCTCGGTGATTTTGCTGCGCGGCGTGCGACTGCGGCCGGTTGAGGCAGCGGCCTTGATCCGTAGCGCGTTGGAGCAAATCGGCGGCCAGCTTATGGCGGGGGTCGCTGCGACCGTGACACCCCGAAGCATTCGGGTGCGAAGATTGCCGCTTCGGGGCATGCGCGCTTGAACACTGCCGGGGCCTGTTGTTGGGTCCATTGTGATTCTGCAATGAAGAAGATTCCTTTCATTGTGCTTTGGGGGGGCGCGTTGCTCGCCTGGGCGGCCCCGCCGGTCTCTCTGGAGCAGGGCTTTCGCAACCCGCCGCCCGAGGCGCGCCTGCGCTGCTACTGGTGGTGGCTCAACAGCAACGTAACCAAAGAAGCGATCACGCGCGATCTGGAGCAGATGCGGGCGAAAGGCTTTGCCGGCGCGGTCATCGTCGATGCCGGCGGCGCCGAGCAGCGCGGCAACTCGCAGGTGCCTGCCGGGCCGATCTTCGCCGGGCCGCAGTGGCGGGAGCTCTTCCGCCACGCCCTGAGCGAAGCCAACCGGCTGGGACTGGAGCTGAGCCTCAACATTCAGAGTGGCTGGAACCTGGGCGGGCCGACCGTGAAACCCGAGGAGGCGGCCAAGCTGGCGACCTGGTCGCGCATCCAGGTGCGGGGCCCATCGCGGCTCGATCGCCTGCTCGACACCCCGCCGAACAAGCTTGGTTTCTACCGCGACGTGGCCCTTCTGGCCTATCCGTTGAAGCACGGCCCCGGGCCTTCACGGAGTCCCATCCAGCAACTCGAATTGAAAACAGCATCCAGGGAGTTCGGGGGCTCCACGCCCGACACCAGACCACTGTTGACCGACCTGCCTGCCCGCCCGAGCGAAGAGGACACGGACTCGAGCCGGGTGCTGGACCTGACGGCCCAGATGCAGCCGGACGGCGGGCTTGCCTGGGCGGTCCCGGAGGGCGATTGGGAGGTGCTGCGCTTCGGCTATGCGGCCTCGGGCGCGCGCGTTTCCACCGCCAGCCAGCCGTGGCAGGGGCTGGCCCTCGATTATCTGGACCGCGGCGCGTTCGAATCGTACTGGCGGCAGGTGGTGGCGCCGCTCATCTCCGATGCCGGCCCGCTGGCCGGACGCACTTTGAAGTACCTGGTCACCGATAGCTGGGAACTGGGCGGTGCGAACTGGACCGCCAACTTCCGGGAAGAATTCCGCCGGCGCCGGGGCTACGATCTGCTGCCCTACCTCCCCGTCTTTGCCGGACGCCTCGTTGACAGCCGGGACGTCAGCAATCGCTTCCTGAATGACCTGCGGCGCACCATCGGCGACCTTATAGCGGAGCGGCACTATGCGGTCTTCGCCGAGATGGCAGGCCGGCACGGGCTGGGGATTCATCCGGAATCCGGCGGCCCCCACGGCGCCCCGGTTGACGCCTTGCTCAACCTGGGGCTGAGCGCCTTCCCGCAGATGGAATTTTGGGCGCGCGCGAAAACACACCGGATTCGCGATGAAGATCGCTTCTTCGTGAAGGAAGCCGCCAGCGCCGCCCACATCTACGGAAAAACCTTCGTAGCCGCTGAAGGGCTGACCACGATTGGTCCGCAGTGGGAAGAGTCCATCTGGGACAACCTGAAGCCGAGCTTCGACCGGGCCGTCTGCGAGGGGCTGAACGTGCTGGTCTGGCACACATTCACCTGCTCGCCGCGCGAGATGGGCAGGCCGGGCCAGGAGTACTTCGCGGGCACGCATTTCAACCCCAACATCACCTGGTGGGAGGAGTCGCCCGCTTTTCTTTCCTACATCAATCGGATCCAGTTCATGGCGCAGCAGGGCCTTTTTGTGGCGGACGCCCTGTACTACTACGGAGACCATGTTCCTAATTTCGTCCGCCTGAAGTCCTCGGATCCCGCAGGAATTCTGCCCGGCTATGACTATGACGTCTGCAATGAGGATGTGCTGCTTCGCCGGATTAGCGTCAAGAGTGGACGCATCACGCTCCCCGACGGGATGAGCTACGCCCTGCTGGTGTTGCCCGATCTGGAGGTCATGTCGCCTGCGGCGATGCGAAAGATTGGGGACTTGGTGCGCGATGGGGCCACGGTGATCGGCAGGAAGCCGCAGCGCAGCACGGGCCTGCACGGCAATGAGGAGGTCGCCCGCATCAGCGCCGAGCTTTGGGGCGGGCAGCGAACCGGCAAAGGACGCGTGATCGCGGACCGCACCGCCCGCCAGGTGCTGGCGGCCGACGGCCTCGAGCCCGACTTCGAGTTCACCGCCCAACCAGGCGCCAACCTCGACTACATCCACCGCCGAACGCCGGAAGCCGACATCTACTTTGTCAGCAACCAGGGGGACCGGGCGGAGGCAATCGACGCGATCTTTCGCGTAACGGGGAAGGCGCCCGAGTTGTGGTTCCCCGAAACAGGAGAGATTTGCCGACAGGCACTGTTTCGGGTGACCGAGGACGGCCGCACCGCGCTTCCCTTGCGGCTCCACGCCTATGGATCCGTATTCGTCGTCTTCCGTAAACCCGCTGGCGAGCACTTCATTTCGCTAACCAAGGACGGACGTCCGGCGGCGGTGGCCGTTTGGATTGACAGCAACGGTGCGGCGAGCTTGGTGGACGCGGAACCCGGGCGCTACAGCCTGACCGACTCTGCGGGCCGTTCAGTGACGGTGACCGTTTCGCCGCCTCCGGAACCGCGCGTCATCTCCGGCCCCTGGAACGTGCGCTTCCCTCCGGGGCTGGGTGCGCCGGCGGCAGTGGTGTTCGAGAGCCTGGCCTCGTGGACGGAGCACGCCGATGCGGGAGTGAAGTACTTCTCCGGCACCGCGGTTTACGAGAAAGAAATCGAGGTTGGCGCCGAATTGCCGCGGCCCTACCAGGCCCTCGAACTCGACCTGGGCGACGTGCGAGAACTCGCGGCGGTGACCCTGAACGGCAGGAACCTGGGCGTCCTGTGGAAACCGCCGCGCAGGGTTGACATTACCGGCGCAGCTCACCCCGGCAAGAACCGGCTCGAGGTTAGGGTGACGAACCTTTGGCCCAACCGCATCATTGGCGATCAGTTCTTGCCCGAGCACCAACGCTTCACACGGACAAACATTCGGAAGTTCACAAAGGAATCCCCGCTCCTGCCATCCGGATTGCTGGGCCCGGTGATGCTCCGCAGCCTTCCGCGAACGAAGATCCTCCTGCCTTGGGAAGCGCATTAGCGAGCATTATTCGTGAAGCGATTGGTCTCGGCCGGCGTAAGCGCCGGGTCTATCAGCCTCCGCCGCGGCGGACGCACTGAAGCGCGCTGCTCATGAATAATGCCGATTACAGACAGTGCCAGACGGGACGGAGGCTGTCGGCCACCTTGGCCAATTCGGCATCGGGGCAAGTGCGGGCGAAATACTCCAGGGCCCCGTGGCCGCTGGTGGTGTCCACGCGGGCCACGGCGCGCAGGGCCGCCTTGCGCAACGCCGGCGCCAGGGTGGTTTCGCCGGCGCAGTCCAGCAGGCATTCAACCGCCGCCTGCGTCTCGATAGCTCCCATGACGGCCAGCGCCTTTTCCAGCAGGTAGGGCCGAAGGCCGGCCTGTGGCTGGCGCACCAGGCATTCCAGGAAGGGAACGGCGCTCGGTTCTTTCAGCATCAGCAGGTCGTCGAGGGCGGTTTCCACCAAGTTGGGCTTGAGCGACGGAAGGGCGCGCGCCAGCACCACGCCGCGCGCCAGGGAGCGGGTTTTGATCGCCGCCTGCACGGCCTCTCTCTGAACGCGCTCATCCTCGTGGGCCAGGGGCCCATCGAGGTGCTCCAGCAGCGCGGGATCGCCCAGGTCGCCCAGCAGTAGCACGGCGTCACGGACGATGTACCAGCGGGGATGGGAGATTCGCTCGAACAAGGCGGGCGCCGCCGCCTTGCCCAACCGCCGCACCAGATGGTCGATACGCAGGCGCCGGGCGGCCACCGGCTCCTTTTCGAACACGGCCAGCAGTTCCCGCGCCGCCTGGTCACCCACCCGCTTGAGCAGGGCGGCGATCCCGCGGCTGGCCTCGTCCTGCTCCTTGTCGATCCAGGCAACTACCAACTGCGACAGCGTTTGGGGCTTGAACAGGCGGGGTTGGATGTCGCGGGCGGCCCGGCCGCCGATCGATGGCTGCGAGGCCAGTTGTGCCACGACCGCGGCCCCGGCGGTGGCCAGCGGCAACTGCCGCCGTTGCGCCGCCGCGTCAATCACAACCGCCAGCGTGTCAGCCAGCGTAGTGGCCACCGGCAGACACCGTTCCTGCTGGAGACGGGCCACGATGGCGTCCTGCAACTGCCGCGCGTTGGCAGGCAGGCCGGCGCTGCACAACTCGGTCAGCGCATCGCGGGCACGGCCAAGAACCGTGAGCCGGTCGGCGTCCTCCGCCGGCCCCGCGGCGGTGAGCAGTGCCAGCAGCCACTCGGCTGCCAGATTCATTCTCTCTCCGGTGGTGGCGTTCTCGATTTCCACCAGCAGCCAGTAGTATTCCTGGGTACGGGCTTTTAAGGTGCCGAGCCGCGCCTCCAGGGGTTGGCACATCCATTCCGCGTATTCAGTCAGTCGCTGGCGCGCCCCCGCGGTCAACGAGCCGGCGGGAAAAGCGTCCAGCAAACGGCGGGGGTCCTGCTCCTGGGCCGCGAGGCCGCGCAACATGCGCTCCGCTTGCGCGACATTACCCTTTGACGCCGCCAAAGCGGCGTTCTGGAGCAGCGCGGATTTCAGCAACTCCGCGCCGTTCGTCCCGGCGCCCGCCGCCGCGTCCCGCAGCATCTGGGAAACGGCGGAGGGGTCGGCCTGGCGCACGATGTCGGTCAGCAACTCCTGCACTTGGGGGAGCAGGGCACGCTGTTCGGGCGTCAGGGACGGGTCGAGGCCGGCGGCCAGCGCCTGCAATTGCTCGGGACCGACCGTCACGCCTTGCTCCGCCTTCGTCTGTTGGAGCGCCTGCAGCAGCCACCTGGGCACTTTGGCCATGGCTGCCGCCTCCTCCGCGGAGGTGACCACGGCCAGGCTGCCTTCGTCCGCCGCCGTCTGAATGGGGACGATGCGCGCGTGCGCCAGCGGGTTATTACGCAAGAAGGGACCCAGGCCGCCCTGCTTCTCGATGGTTTCCGGGCTGGTAGCCAGCACCGCGATGGCCCGGCACAACTCGCCCTCGTCGATGCCTGCTGTGAATGACATGAAGCCGACACGCCTCTTGGCGAGCTCGCCGGCCAGAAACGACAGCGACGGATCGCTGAGCGGCAGACTGTTGAGCAGCACGTTATTGAACTGGAAACCGACGGAAAGCGTGGTCGTTTCCTTCAGCACGGCGTGGAGCGCCTCCAGCGCGCGCCGGACCAGCGACTGGGCTTGAGGATGCTCTGAGGAATAGAGTGCGAACAGGCGAAGCGCGCCCTGCATCATGCGCACGAACTGAATTCCCTGGCCGCGCAAGATGCTGGTAACGGGCGTTTTCGCTTTTTTTGCTGGGCTCATACAAAACACGGAGCGCCGCGCAGCCCGCTGCGAGCTGGGCCGCTATGGCGCTGCGGCCTCTAGTGTCGCGTTGCAATTGGCGTTCCGAAGGATTAGTTGCTTCTTATCAATCAGTTAGCCCCGCATCGGTGCGGTTGCGCAAAGCGCCGGTGGGGAAGTTTTGTAACGCAATTCCGGTACCCAGGTACCACACAGTGGACAAATCAGTCACCTGTTGAAGACAACCACGCTTCCCCTGTAGGATGCTGGAGTCAGGAACCAGGAGTCAGGAGAAGCCGGAAGAAAGGGGGACCGACAGCGTTTTGGCCGCCGGCCGGACAAGGCCATTCTGGCCTCCTACTATGCGTGAAACGTTGCGAAAGATGTTCATGCAGGCGCTATGGGAATTGGACTTGCCGGCGCGCATGAAGGAGCGGATCTGGGCCAAGGGCACGGTCCTGGAGATTTCAGGCGACCTGTACCCGTTCGACCGGCTCCGCGATATCCGCGTGATTGCCTTCGGGAAGGCGGCGGCCCGGATGGCGGCGACTATCGACGAAATCCTGGGCGCCGGGCGGGCCCGGGGGCTGGTGGTGCCCAGCGCTCCGCCCCGCCAGCCGCTTCCCAACTTTCAGTACATCGTCGGCGGGCACCCCTACCCGAACGCACACACCGTCGAAGCCGGGGAGGCGGCGCTGCGGCTGGCCGCCGGAGCCACCCCCGACACCATGTTTCTGTTCCTGATCTCCGGCGGCGGCTCGGCGCTGCTGGACAAGCCCTTGTTCGACGACATTTCCATCGACGACCTGGCCGCGTTCAACCGCGTGCTGGTGACCTGCGGCGCCAACATTTACGAGATGAACGCGCTACGAAAGCACTTCTCGGCGGTCAAGGGCGGACGGCTGGCGCTGGCCGCCCGGCCAGCCAGGCAGGCGACCATCTACGTTTCCGATGTGCCGGCCGACAAGCCCTCCAGCATCGCCAGCGGCCCGACCATGCCGGATGAATCGTCGGTGGCCGAGTGCCAGGCCATCGCCGCGCGTTATGGCATGCTCCAGCGCCTGCCCGCAGCGTATGCTGCCCGCTTGCATTCCGGGGACTTGCCGGAGACTCCCAAGCCCGGTGATCCCCGCTTCGCCAACAGCCGTTACTATGCGGTGCTCTCCAACCAGGACGGGCTGGAGGCCTTGAAGCGCTTGGGCGAGCGGCAGGGCTGGAAAACCGAGATCGACGTGAACTGCGATGACTGGCCGCTGGCTCGCGCCGCCGACTATCTGTTGGAAAAGCTGCGCGGTCTGCGCCGGCAGGCCGGCGGCGCAGTCTGCCTGATCAGCGGCGGGGAGCTGAGCTGTCCGGTCACCGGCTCCGGCATCGGCGGGCGGAACGCCGCCTTCGCGCTCTATTGCGCGACGAAAATCGCGGGCCAGCCCATGGCCGTCATGAGCGCGGGCACCGACGGTATCGACGGCAACAGCCCCGCAGCCGGCGCGGTTGCCGCCGGCGACACGGTGGCCCGCGCCCATGCCCTGGGCCTGGACCCGGCCGAGTCGTTCCGCCAGAGCGATTCATACACCTTCTTCGCCGAACTCGGCGATGAAATCGTAACCGGGCCGACGGGCAATAATGTGCGCGACCTGCGAATGCTGGTCGCTCAGTGAGAAAGCCGGCCGCCGGCCACCTCGTAGCCCGTAGCCCACAGCCTGCGGCCTACAGCCTACAGCCCCTGCAGCGTGTATAGGCCATGCATCTGCCTCCTATTTGGTGTAGAATGCGCGCGGGTTCCCAGGGTGACCCTTAGGAGGGGGGGTGTATGGCGGGGCCGGAGCAATTCGATTTCGTGGCCTTTGGCGAGAGCTTACGCGGGCTGCCGCGCCAGGAACAGCGCGATCAAGTGCAGGCCGAGCTGGCGCGGATGCACGGCATGGTGGTCCGCGAGCCGAGCCTGAAGTTCAAGCAGCATATCTACCTGCGTCGGTTGGAACGGCTAGGCCGCTTCCTGGCGGGGGAGGAAGTGTCGATGGAGTTGACGCCGACGGAGATCGAGGCCTACGCGCTGATTTCCAGCCCCCCGGAACCGCCGCCAGCGGCGGCGCCCCCAGCGGCCCACCCCAGTCCGGCGCCCAGCGCGCCAGTCGCTCCCGCGGCGGCTCCCTTGGCGGCTGCGGCGGCCGCCGAAGCCCAAGCCGGGGGGGCCGAGCGGCGGAGGGCGCGCCGCATCCAGATGCGCACCCGCGCCCGCGTTCGCCGCTTGTCCGACGGCACCGCCGAAGTGCTGGAGCCGGTCAACGTCTCGCGCGGCGGAATCGCCTTTCGCAGCAGCCGCCTCTATGTCCTGCACGAGAAGGTAACAGTCAACATGCACTATCGGCCAAACCAGCCGGAGGGTGACCTCATCGAGTCGCACGGCATGATCGTGCGGGCGGTTCCCGAGTCCGGCGTGCAGTTCTATTCCTACGGCGTCAAATTCCTGGACTGACCCGCCCAGTCCGCAGATTTCGCCGACTTTCGCAGATTGATCTGCGCAACCTGCGACATCCGCGGACTCGCCTATTTCACCAGTCGGCGGGCGCGGCCGCCCAGGAGCAGGTATTCGGTTCGGCCCGATGATCCCGGCACCAGGGCCAAGCGCGCTCCCCGGCTCGTTACGAAGCGCCGGTCGCCGATCTTGTTTACCTCGACCTCGCCATCGCTGCGCTTGGCAAACAACCTGCCGTCGCGCGCGAAAATCTCGACCCTGTCGCCGGCATTGGCGTAGACACCGCAATAGCCGGCCATTTCAGTGGCCGTCATGGGAATCGGTTTCGGCTTCTCCTCGGACACCGGCTGGAGCGGAAGCACCAATTCCAGGGCGGTTTCCGCGGTCTTGGGCAAGCTGGCGCCGCTGCGATTGCCAAGGATAATCACGGCGACGCGCTGCTCGGGAGCCATCATGACCATCGAACCATAGCCGGTGCGCGATCCGCCGTGCCTCAGCAGCCGCACGCCCCGGCGCCGGGTGACCATCAAACCGTAGCCGTATCGCGCGTCCTCGTCGCCGTATGTCTCAACGTAAGGCTCGGACAGCCTGGTGATCGCTGCCGGCGAGATGGCCTGCTGGCCCTCGATTCTCCCGCCGTTCATGAAGGCGATGGTGAACCGGGCAAACTCCTCGGCGCTGGTGAAGACCGAGCCGGCCGGCCAGGCGCCCGCATAGTCGGCCGCCGGCCGGATGATCTCGGGCGCCTGTCCGGGGGGCGACCCGTGGCCCTGGGCCAGCGGCCAGGTCATGGCGATTGTCAGCCGTAGCGTGGAGCGCTTCATCCCCAGCGGCTGGAACACCCGCTCGGCCATCATGTCGGCGTACGGCTTGCCACCCACTTCTTCCAGCAGCAGGCCGGCGAGCGTGTAGCCGGGATTGGAATAGGAGAAAATCCGGCCCGGCTCGAAGATGATGAAATCGTCGGTCCAGCCGCGCACGCGCGCGCCCAGGGCGGAATCGTCGTGCGGGCCGTGCATGATGGCCTCGTCCCTCAAACCGGCGGTGTGGGAAAGCAGTTGGTGGGCGGTCAGGCGCGCAAGCCCGGGGCTGAGCCCTTTGACGTACTTGCCCACCGGTTCATCCAGCTTGAACCGGCCTTCGTCGGCCAAGCTGACCAGGGCGGCGGCAGTCATCACCTTGGTGGTCGAGCCGAGCCGGAACAGCATGTCGGGCGTGGCCGGCGCGCCGGTCTCGACGTTGGCCAGCCCGAAGCCCTGGGCGAAAATCACCTTGTCGCCTTCGACGATGGCGACCGCGGCGCCAGGCGTATTGGTCGCCTTCAGTTCTTCAAGAGCCACCTTCCCCAGTGCCGAAAAATCGGCTTTGCGTTGGGCGGCGGCCAAGGGCGCGAACACCGCCAGCAGAATGATCAGGCATGTGATCTTGCGCAACATGCGGGCGATTATATGACAGTTCAACGTTGCCGGTGAACGGGAATGGGACGCGCAATTCCTCCGATCCGATCTGCGTAGCAGTCGTACCATTCGTTGTTTTTTTAGCAGCGAAATGGAGGCCCGACCAGGGGCCGGCGGGACGCCAGCGCTCCATAAACGGCCGCCTATGGAGCGCTGGCGTCCCGCCG
>Ga0315279_10008476_pt1 | contig 12447 bp, 10 predicted proteins | sample YL17G06_20_MG_FD_203694 | JGI IMG/M metagenome (GOLD analysis project Ga0315279, IMG submission 203694) | Sediment microbial communities from Yellowstone Lake, YNP, Wyoming, USA - YL17G06_20 | ecosystem: Environmental > Aquatic > Freshwater > Lake > Sediment | place: USA: Wyoming | collected... | reverse complement strand
CTTCGTCCCGATGTACATCGGGACTACGGAGCCAGTCCCCTCCCCCCGCCCCTCGCCGGACAGAACTTCATGTCCGCACGAGAATCTACTGAAATGCGTATAAGCCCGCAACCACTGTCCGATTGTCCTGAAAGGCCGGTCTTATGAATGCTCGCCGACGGCGGCTTCTGCAAGGCGTCCTATCCTGCCCGACAAGCCCGTTCTGTGAGCGGGCGGTCATCGAGTACGCGCGCGACTGGGCCTTGCGGTGCGGCGCCGCCTTTGCCCAGGACGCGGCCGGAAACGTGCTGCTCGGCGCCAACGGCGCTACGGGCCGCCGCGCCAGAGGCGGGGGCCGGGCGCCCAAGGCGCCGACGTGGGTCTTCACGGCCCACATGGACCATCCCGGCTTCGTCGTCCGCCGCGGCCGGGGCTCAAGCGTGTGGGCGGAGTTTCGCGGCGGGATCGCCAAGCAGTACTTCCCGGGCAGCCCGGTCAGGCTGATTACCGCCCACGGCGAGTTCGCCGCAACCGTGGCGGCGGTCCGCAAGCCCAAGGGCCTCGGCTGCCTCGAATGCCGGCTGGAGCTGCTTGGCGCCCGCGTCGCGGCCGACGTGCCGCCAGGCAGCATCGGCATGTGGGACGTGCCTGCCTTTGCCAGGCGAAACGGGCGAATCGCCGCCCGCGCCTGCGACGACCTGGCCGGCTGTGCCGCCGTGCTTGCGGCCCTGGAAGGAGTCATCTCCCGCGGCGCGGACTCAACTGTGATGGGCCTGCTGACGAGGGCGGAGGAGGTCGGCTTCGTCGGCGCCCTGGCCGCGTGCCGGCTTGGCACGATACCCGCCGGGGCGCTGGTCGTCGGCATCGAGACGTCCAAGGCCCAGCCGGCCGCCAGAGTCGGCGGGGGCGTGGTCGTCCGCGTCGGCGACAAGTTGCGGACCTTCAACGAGTCCCTGACGGCCCACATTTCCACGGTTGCGGCCGGGCTGTCCAAAACTAAAAGAAACTTCCGGTTCGTCCGCCAACTCATGCCCGGCGGCACGTGCGAGTCGACGGCATTCTGCGCCCTTGGCCACGTGGCCGGGGCGCTGGCGGTGCCGCTGGGCAACTACCACAACCAGCACCCGCGAGGCGGGATCGCGTGCGAGTTCATTGACGAGGGCGACTTCGACTGCCTCGTCGACCTGCTGGTGGCGCTGGCCTGCGACAAGCGCACCCCTGCCGACACCGACGCCGACCTGCGCCGCCGCCTCGACGGCCTGTTGAAGTCCCGGCAGAAGACCCTTGATGAGCCGGGCCCGTGGTCGCCAAGGCGGTAGCCGGCGCAGCCCTGCGTAGCCGTAGGCGAAGCAGGGTAGCCGGGAAAAGAAGAAGCAGATTACCGCAGAGACGCAGAGGCACAGAGGGGTAAGAGGAATAGAAGAAGAAACAGAAGAAGAAACAGAAGAAGCCACAAAAACGGGGGGACCGGGAGCGGGGCGCCGGCAACCGCGGCGCCACGCCTTCGGCGCTGGCACCACACGGAGCCTTCCGGTAAACTCACCCATTGTCGGGTCTGGTTTGCATTGAGCATTTGGCATTCGGCATTTGGCATTTGGCATTTGGCATTTGGCATTTGGCATTTATCATTCATGGCACTAATGGCATTCATGGCATTTATCATTATCGGGCATTGAGCATTTGCCTGGGTGAAAGGCTACAGCGTATGAAGATCCTGTTGATCGGCGGCGGGGGGCGCGAGCACGCCCTGGCGTGGAAGATGGCCCAGTCGAAGCTCTGCGACCGCATGTGGGCGGCGCCCGGCAACCCCGGCATCGCCGAGTGCGCCGAGTGTGTCGACATCGACATCATGGACAACGACGCCGTCGTCGGCTTCGCCAGGCAGAACGGCGTCGGCCTGGTCGTGATAGGCCCGGAAGACCCGCTTGCCAACGGCCTGGGCGACGCGGTCCGCAAGGCGGGCATACTGTGCTTTGGTCCCGGCGCCGAGGGGGCCCGCATCGAGGCCGACAAGGCATACGCCAAGAACCTCATGCGCGCCGCGGCCGTGCCCACCGCCGAGGCCCGCGTGTTCACCGACCTGGACTCCGCGAAGGCGTACGTTTTGAGCCGGGAACACGGCGTGGCGGTCAAGGCGTCGGGCCTGGCCAAGGGCAAGGGCGTCGTGGTCTGCCCGGAGCCCTACCAGGCCGTCAAGCCTCTGGAAGAGATGATGCGCGACCGCATCTTCGGCGACGCGGGAGCGGCCGTGGTAATCGAGGAAATGCTCTTCGGCCAAGAGGCGACCGTGCTGGCTTTCTGCGACGGCAAGAACATCTACACCACCGAGCCGCTCCAGGACCACAAGCCCATCGGCGACGGCGACACCGGGCCCAACACCGGCGGCATGGGCGCCTACAGCCCCGTGCCGATAATCGACGGCGAGATGATGTCCCTCATCGAGCGCGAGGTCCTCGTGCCCATCATCGACGCCATGCGCCGCGACTTCGGCCGGTACGAGGGCATCCTCTACGCCGGCCTGATGTTCACCCCGGGCGGGCCGAAAGTCATCGAGTTCAACTGCCGCTTCGGCGACCCCGAGTGCCAGCCGCTGATGATGCGCCTCAAGAGCGACCTCGTCGAAGTCATGGTCGCCACGGCCGAGCACCGGCTCGACGAGGTCACCCTCGAGTGGGATCGGCGCCACAGCGTCTGCGTGGTTATGAGCAGCGGGGGCTATCCGGGCGGCTACGACAAGGGCTTCGAGATCACCGGCATAGCCGAGGCGGAAAAGGCCCCCGGCGTGAAGGTCTTCCATGCCGGCACCGCCATGAAGGAAGGCAAGCTCGTGAACTGGGGCGGGCGGGTGCTCGGCGTTACCGCACTTGGCGACAGCACCGCCGAGGCCCAGAAACTGGCCTACGAGGCCGTAGCCAAGATCAAGTGGCGCGACTGCTACTATCGCACCGACATCGCCGCCAAGGCGATCACGGCGGGGAACCGGTAGCCGAGGCTGTCCGATAGTTCGGCGCCTTGCGGCCCCTGAGGGGCCGACGAGTGTAGCCACGGGTGGAGCGAAGCCTGCCTGCCGCAGGCAGGCGTTTGGTTTCGCGCAACCCGTGGGAAGAGGCGATCCCAATTCCTCTCTTCGCCCCGGCAGGGGCGAAGGAGCTTTCCTCCGCCCCTGCCGGGGCGGGTGTTAAGAGAATCTCCTCTCCACGGGTTGCGCTTGTCCCCTCGGGACTTCGCTCCACCCGTGGCTACATTCAACCGCCCCATTCGGGGCGGGAGGGAATTATCGGACAGCCTCGGTAGCCGGTTGAAGACCGGCGGCTGAGCCCGGAATTCGGAACCCGGAACACGGAGAAGCATTTAACGGAATTGGTTTGCCGCAAATGTGACGCGCCGAGCCGGGACCCGGAAAACTGCAAGAGAAAGGAAGCGGACATGACCATGTCGAAGATCACGCGGCGGCTGTTGTTGGCATTGCTCGTTGCTTCGTTTGTATTGCCTGCGGCCGCGATGGCGGCGGACAACACGCCGGTCGATCCCGGCAAGTACAAGGAGCCGATCAAACTCGCCTGCGTGGGCGACAGCATCACCGCCGGCGTCGGGGCCGGCAAGGGCCGGTCCTGGCCCGACCAGGTCCGCGGCATGCTCGGCGAGAAGTGGGCGGTCAAGAACTTCGGCGTCAGCGCCACGACCCTCATGAACAGCGGCGACAAGCCGTATCAGAAAGTCGGCGCGTTCAAGAACGCCAAGGACTTCAACCCGGACGTCGTCGTGATCGTGCTCGGCACCAACGACACCAAGCCGCAGAACTGGAAGAACTTCAAGACGGACTTCGAGGCCGACTACAAGGATATGGTCAAGCAGTTCGCCGAAACGCCCGGCAAGCCGCGCATCTTCATCTGCTATCCGCCGTACGTCGGCAAGAAGGGCAACTATGGCATCAACGAACCGAATGTGCTTGAGGAGATTCCGGTAATCACCAAGGTTGCCAAGGACATGAACCTGGGTGTAATCGACGTCCATGGCGCCCTGAAGGGCAAAGACGGGCTTTTTCCGGACAATGTCCACCCCAACGCCGAAGGCGCGCAGATCATCGCCGCCACCGTGTTCAAGGCCCTTACCGGCAAGGAGGCGCCGGCGGAGGCCGGCAGCAAGAGCAAGTAGCGATCAGACATGATTTGATGGAAGTTCAGCATGAACCCAAGGCCCACGGCGCGGTAGAATCACACTGAGTGCTGACGGCGATCGTCGGCCCGAAGCCACGTGAGAAATCGAGGAGACTTCATTATGCGCCGCTTGGTCCGCCCCGGAACCTGCCTGGCGATCGCGTGCGTCTGCCTGGCCTTCATCGGCGGCGGCACCGGCGATGCCGCCGTGGCCGCGGAAGTCGCCGCCAATCCGTGGGAACCAGCCATCCGGGCCCTATGGGATTTGGAGTATGGTCAGATCGAAGCCGGCCTGAAAGGCAACAAACGGCCCGAACCTGGCAAAAAGGCCGGGCCCGGGAAGAAGGCCGAACCCGCAAAGAGAGTTGAACCCGGCAAGAACCCGCACGTGGTGGATGAGCAATCCCTGCTGCTTTCGGCGGACAAGGACCCGCTGGACGTTCAGCTCCGCCGCACGCGGGCGCTGCTGGGCAACCTGGGGAAAACGCAGGGCGCCCCTGATTTGCGGGCGTTTGAGAAGGCCGTGAACGACATCGCCGCCCGGGCCGAGGCCGCCCGGCAGTCGGGCGACGCGGCGCAGATCAAGGCGCTCTATTTGCAACTGCGCGAGGTCACGCGTCAGGCGGCGTTTTCCAACCCTCTGCTGGCCTTCAATGACCTTCTCTTCATGGGTTACATCAGGCCCGGCGGCGATAATCACATGGTGGACCAATACGTGGGATGGAACGCCCGCCCCGGCGGGGGGATATTCATCCTGCGGAACTTCAAGGGCAGCCCCGGCATCGCCAACGTGCTGGCGGAATCGGTCGTGAATAATGGCCGGTTCAAGGGCAAGAACCTCTCCGGCGGGGCGTTCCTTCGCCCCGATCTTTCATTCGACGCCCGGCGGATCGCATTCGCCTGGAACAACGTCGAGGACAAGTGCTACCACATCTTCAGCGTGAACGTGGACGGGTCAGGTCTCACGCAGCTTACCGACGGCGTGGTCAACTTCAACGAGCAGGCCCTCATGGACAGCAGCGATAACGACTTCGACCCGATCTGGCTTCCGAACGGGCGTATCGCCTTCATATCCGAGCGGCGCGGCGGGTATCTGCGATGCAGCGCGGCCCGCCCGCTCATGACATTCACCCTGTACTCGATGAAGGACGACGGCTCGGACATCATTCCCATCAGCTACCACGAGACGAACGAATGGAATCCCAGCGTCGATAACGACGGCAGGATCGTTTACACTCGCTGGGACTACGTGGACCGCGACGACTGCATCGCGCACCATCTCTGGACCTGCTGCCCCGATGGGCGGGACCCGCGCTCGCCGCACGGCAACTACCCGCTTCCACTCTCATACGCCGACAGCGACAAGCCCGACGGCCGGCGGCTGCGGCCCAACGGCGAGTGGAACATCCGCGCGATACCCAACTCGAGCAAGTACGTCGCAACCGCATCCGGGCACCACACTCATTCGTTCGGCCAGCTTATCATGATCGATACCAGCGTCGCCGACGACGGCATGATGAGCCAGGTCAAGGGCATAACCACCGGCCAGAGCACCTGGGCGGATACGGGGGGCGACTACGCGGCGGCGTGGCCTCTCAGCGAAGACTACTACCTCTGCACGTATCGCAATGACATCATTCTGCTGGACCGGTTCGGCAACAAGGAGTTGATTTGCCCCGCCGGCGCCATGCCCACGAAGGTTGCCCGCGTCATGCACCCGATTCCGCTGGCGCCGCGGCCCGTCCCGCCGATCATCCCGACGGCGACGTACCAGGGCGAGCGGGCGACCGCCGACGCCCCGCCCGCGACGATCAGCGTGATGAACGTCAACGACGGCGACATGCCCATGCCGGCCGGCACGAAGATCAAGTGGCTGCGGGTCATCCAGATCATCCCGCAACTAAACCCCGTCATGAACAAGCCGCAAATCGGCTACGGCACGGAGAGCCTGGCGCGGATGCCGCTTGGCGTGGTGCCCGTCGAGGCGGACGGCAGCGTGTATTTCAAGGCCCCCGTGGCCAAGGGCCTGTACTTCCAACTGCTCGACGAGCGCGGGCTGGCGGTGCGGTCCATGCGGTCCGCGACGTACGTACACCCCGGCGAGAGCCTGTACTGCCACGGATGTCACGAACCCCAGACGTCGTCGCCCAGGACCCGCTCGGAAGTCCCGATCGCCCTTCGCCGGGCGCCGTCCGACCTGAGTCCCGAAGTCGCCGACGGCGCCGTTCCCTTTAACTGGTATCGCCTCGCCAAGCCCGTTCTGGACGCCAAGTGTGCCGCTTGCCATACCAAGGAACGCAAAGGCCCGGACATGACCTACGCGAGTCTTGTCAAGTATGCCTTCTATTACCCGTTCTGGAAGACCGGCTACGCCAATGGTGAAGTCAAGGCAAGCGGTTCGCGGACCGTTCCGGGGAAGTTCGGCGCAATGGCGTCGCCGCTGCTGAAGTATCTGGACAAGTCGCACTACGACGTGTCCCTCTCGGCCGGAGAATTCCGCCGGATCACCCTCTGGCTGGACTGCAACGCCAACGAGTTGGGCGCCTACACCCAGGTGGCCGAGCAGCGCCTTGGCCAGATCGTCTGGCCGGAGATGGACGTTGACCCGACAAACCCGTTGGGCATTGTTCGTAGTGACGCCGTAAGGCGTTAGAGTCCCTGATATGCCCTGACGGGCACACTACGAACCGTCAGACATCGAGGTCCAGGTCGATGGGATGCTCGAAGCGGACCGCGACCCGGAAGGCGCCGTCGGCGGATTGGTCGTGGCGGACCACTATGGCCTTGGTGGTGAAGCCCTGCATGAGGAATGTGTTTGGCGTGCTGCGGGGCACGGACAGTTTCACGTCGAGGTGCTGGCCCGGGTTGGCGTCGGCCCCGGGCGCTACCGGCATAAGCAGTCCGCCGTCGGAGATGTCGACGGTCTTGCCCGAGGCCAGGTGCCTGCCGGTCTCATCGACCAGGCGCGCGGGGCAGCCCAGCGGGTGGCGGGTGTGCTGGCGGCGTTCGATGCTTGGCTTGGCCATAGTCCTCATCCCTCGTATTTTACCTTGCCGGCGACGATTGTGGCAACGGCACGGGCGGTGAGTTTCCAGCCGTCGTAGGGGCAGTTGCGGCTTCGGCTTCGCCACTGGTCCACCTTCACGGTCCAGCACCGATTCGGGTCGATCACCGTCACGTCGGCCTCGCACCCGACGGCGAGCGTGCCCCAAGGCCGGCGCAGGACGCGGGCGGGGTTGGCGGTCATCCGGGCGATCAGGGCGGGCCAGTCCATCGCGCCGGAGTCGATCAGCGCCTTGACGTACAGGCCCAGCGCGCACTCCAGAGATATGATGCCGAACGGGGCGAGCGAGAACTCCTGCTCTTTTTCCTCGGCCGAGTGCGGGGCGTGGTCGGTCGCCAGGCAGTCGATGGTGCCGTCGGCGACGCCCGAGCGAAGGGCCTCGACGTCCCTGGCCGAGCGGAGCGGCGGGTTCATCTTGTAGTTGGGGTCGTAGTTCATGCAGGCGGCGTCGGTCATCAGCAGGTGGTGCGGCGCGGCCTCGGCGGTAACGGGCAGGCCCTCGGCCTTTGCCTGGCGCAGCAGTTCGACGCTGCCGGCGCTGGAGACGTGCTGGACGTGGTATCGGCAGCGGGTCCGTTCGACGAGTTCCAGGTCGCGCCGGAGCATGATTTCCTCCCCGGCCGCGGCCAGGCCCGCCAGGCCCAACCGCACGGCGACCGCGCCGGAGTTCATGTGCCCGCCGGCCAGGTCCGGGTCCTGGCAATGCTGCATCAGCGCGGTGTCGAGCATCCTGGCGTACTGCATGGCCCTCTGCATGATCGACGAACTGGTGACGCCCTCGCCGTCGTCGGTGAAGGCGACGGCCCCGGCCTCGGCCATGAGGCCCATCTCGGCCAGTTCCTTGCCTTCCCGGCCCTTGGTGATGCAGCCCACCGGAAGCACGCGGGCAAGACCGGCCTGCCGCCCGCGCTGGATGACGTAGTTGATCGCCGGCTCGTCGTCCAGGGGCGGGTGCGTGTTGGGCATGGCGCAGATGGTGGTGAACCCGCCGGCGACTGCCGCCGCGGCGGCGCTCTTGATGGTCTCCTCTTCCTCGTGGCCGGGCTCGCGGCAGTGGACGTGAACGTCGATCAGGCCCGGGCAGACGATCATCCCGCAAGCGTCTATCGTCCGCCGCGCCTTGCCGCGAAGCTTGCCCACGCGGACGATCCTGCCGCCGGAGATCGTGACGTCCGCAACCTCGTCGAGGCCGGCGGAAGGGTCGATGACGCGGCCATTGGTTATGAATAAGTCGTGCATGGCGGTTTGTATAGGACTTATAGGACCTATGTCCTCTGCGTGCTCTGCACTCTCTGCGTTGAGTCCTTCTTCTTCTCAGCCGGCCTCGCCGGTCCCGTGCGTCTGCGTCACCAGGTACAGCACGGCCATGCGTATGGCCAGGCCGTTGGTCACCTGCTGGAGTATGCAACTGTTGGGCCCGTCGGCGACGTGCGAGGTAATCTCCACGCCGCGGTTGATCGGGCCGGGGTGCATCACCAGCACGTCCTTGCGGCAGCGGGAAAGCCGCTGCGAGTTCAGGCCGTAGACCTTGCTGTACTCCCGCAGCGACGGGAACAGGCTGCCGCCGAACCGCTCGAACTGGATCCGCAGCATGTTTATCACGTCGACCTCGCCCAGCACGTCGTCGAGGCTGTGGCTGATCTCGCAGCCCATTGCCGTGATGGCCGACGGCACCATAGTCGGCGGGCCGACCACCACCACCTCGGCCCCGAGCTTGCGAAGGCCCAGTATGTTGCTCCGAGCCACGCGAGAGTGGGCAATGTCGCCGACGATCGCCACCCGCCGCCCGGCCACGCCGCCCAGCCGCTGACGCATCGTGAATATGTCCAGCAGCGCCTGCGTGGGATGCTCGTGCGGGCCGTCGCCGGCGTTGATGACCGACGCCGCCACCTTGCGCGACACCAGGTGCGGCGCGCCAGCCTGGCTGTGACGGATCACGAACACGTCCACACCCATCGCCTCGACGTTGCGAACCGTGTCCAGCGTCGTCTCGCCCTTGGCGACCGACGAACCCTTGGCCGTGAAAATCATCGTGTCGGCGCTGAGCCGGCTGGCCGCCAACTCGAAACTCATCCGCGTCCGCGTCGAGTCCTCGAAGAACATCAGCGCAACCACCTTGCCGCGAAGGGCGGGAACCTTCTTGATCGACCGCGTCGAGACCTCGCGGAAGCTCTCGGCCGTGTCCAGGACGTGGACGATCTCCTCGGCCGAAAGCTCGTCCAGGCCCAGCAGGTCCTTGCGTGTCCAGACGAAAGGCCGCTGCTCGCCGGCGGCCGGTTCGGCGCCGCCCTGCCGCCCGCGAGGCCCATCAGTGCCTTGTGACGATGAAGACGCCTTCTTCGCCATCGTTTTCCTTCAGCTTGACCTGCACTCGTTTGTTGTCCGCCGCCGGCAGCCGCCGCCCGACGAAGTCCGCCGCGATGGGCAACTCCCGCCCGCCGCGGTCGATCAGCACGCCCAGGCGGACCACCGTGGGCCGGCCGAAATCGTGCAGGGCGTCCAGCGCCGCACGCACGCTGCGCCCCGTGTGCAGCACGTCGTCGATAAGTATGACGTACGCGCCCTCCAGGTCGAAATCGATCTCCGTCGCACGCACCAGCGGCGCGCCGCGACGCATCGCCAGGTCGTCCCGGTAGAACGTGATGTCCAGCACCCCGTGGTCGATGTTCCGGCCGGGCAAGTCGTCCCTCAGCCGCCGCACGATCCGCCCGGCCAGCGTTTCGCCCCGCGTGCGGATGCCGATAACGGCAATTCGGCCTTCGCGGGGAATGGATTTGATGATCGCGTCGTACAGCCGCGACAGGGCACGGTTAACCTGCTGAGCGGTCAGTAGCCTGTTCATGGTTCGTATGTGGCCCGTTTGGCCGAATGCCGGTTGCGCCGCGACTGGTCCGCAAGCCCGTCGGCACCGGCTGGCTCGACAGCAAATGCTACCGCCCGCCCGCGGCGAATGCAACGGCGAGACAAGGATTTTGGCCCGACATGCATTTGTGAAGGCACGCTTCATGCCTCATGGAGGCGCCGGGTGGCAAGGCGTGGCCGCCGTAATTTTGGAGTGCGGCGAGCCCTCGCCGCTTTTGCTCGGCAGAGGAGGAAGCTTTACGAAGAAGAGGGGTCAGGGACCTTTAGTGCCCTCGACCGCCTGAGGAAGATGCTGAAGAAGTGACGACAACGGTAAGAGCGTCGCTCCGCAACGTGTGAAAGCGGCGAGAGCTCGCCGCACTCCATATGGAGGGCAGGCTGTGGCGCAGGCCGTTTCTTCTGCCGGGTTCCGAGTTCCAGGTTCCGGGTTCCGCTTCTTCCGACCCACCGGCTACTGGCTCCCGACTACTGGCTACTGCCTCGGCGCCCGGCCGCGGTCGTACAGCAATGTCGGCAGGGACTTCCAGAGGCTCCTTGGGGAGTAGAGGCTTTCGACTTCTCCGCGGCAGTTGTACCAGCAGGCGGTGCAGGGGTTGTCGGCCGAGGCGGCGCGGAGGCGCTGGTGGATCACGGCGGCGGAGTCGCTGTAGAGGTTGGCGATGGGGCGGCCCTTGCGTTCGACGCAGATGGCGACCCCGCCGGCGGAGTCGATATTGAAGAACGCCCGCCCGGCCTTGCAGCCCGGCACGCCGCCGGCGAGGTGCTGGTCGAACCGCCGGAGGTAGTAGGGGTTGGACAGGAAGTTGGGCCAGCGGCGGCGCAGCTCGACCAGCCTGTCGCCGACGGGCCCGCTGTGGGCGAAGGCCCTCGAGCCGGTCTTGATCTGCCCGTAGGGCTGGACCATGAAGTACGCGTCGCGTTTTGCGGCCATGTCGAGAAGCGGCTCGATCTGGTCGAGGTTGTCGTTGAGCAGGACGCACATCACGTTCACCCGCTGCCACTCATGGACGCGTGCGGATGAGAGCAGCTCGACGGCCCGCCAGGCGTTCTGCCAGGCGTCGTCCATGCCTCGTGCGGCGTTGTGTCGGTCGGCCTCGGCGTAGTCGATGCTGACCGACACGCCCCAGACGCCGGCCTCCATGAGGTCGCGGGCGGACTCGGGCGTGATCAGCCAGCCGTTGGTCGTCACGAAGGGGAAGTGGTGCTCGCCGACGGCCCTGACGATGTCCGGCAGGTCGGGCCGGATCATTGGCTCGCCGCCGGCCAGGCTGACCAGCATCGAGCCGAAGGAGGCGAGTTTTCGGGCGCCGTCGGCGAACCGGCCGACGGGCGGCTCGGCAGCCAGGCCCAGCGGATCGTGCCAGTAGTGGCAGAACCGGCAGCGGAAATTGCAGCGGTAGGTCACCTGCCAGGCGCACCACAGGGGGTGCCGGGTGACCCAGGAGCGAAACAAGCGGACCTTCTTAGTCGTCGGGCAAAACATATTGGTTTTTTGTAGCCAGTAGCCGGTAGCCGGGAAAAGCAAAAAACGGAACCTGGAACCCGGAACCTGGAACCTGGAACCCGGAACCAAGGGATCAGGAACCGGGATCCTCGCTTTGTGCCTTGGGGCCTGCTCGCTTCAGCGAGCAGGGCGCCCTATTTGTTCTCTATTGTCATTCTCCTCATTCGTTCGCGAACATCTGCATACCCGCCCGAGAGGGGCGGGTCAAGGGCCGGTTTTAGCCGCACCAATCCTTGACAGGCAAGGTGCAGGTGGGATACTTAAGGATAATCTGAGATACTCGATCCGCAGCCGGGCCCGGCACGCCGCGCGTGGGGCAGGCCGGCCGCTGCCATTGCTGGTCGCCGAAAATGGACGAACCCCGGCCCTCGCGAAACCTGTTGCGATACGCGACGGTTGGCTTTGAGTTCTTTCTGACGTTTCTGATTTTCCTGGGGGCGGGCTGGCTGCTGGACCTTGCCCTCGGCACCAAGCCGGGGTTTTTCTTTCTCGGCGGGATTGTGGGTTTCGCGGCCGGGTTTTACCGGATCACGCGGCAGGGCTGGGGCATATTGAAGTGGGCCCAGAAGGAGCACGAGGAACAGGCCAAGCGGCGAAAGAAGGCAAGGAGCCGACGGCCCGACAAGAATTAGAAACCGGCGAGAGGAGCCTGAGTTGATTCTGACGCTTGGCAATCCGCTTTATCACGTGCTCGACGTGCCCTGGCCGGGATTCACCTTCCGCGTCTTGGACGTGCCTTTCACCGTGCTGAGCGGCGGGATCATCTCCATTTTTATCGCGGGCATCGCGCTGGTGGCGTTGATCGTCCCGGCCGCCAGGAAGCCCGGCGACGCGCCCAAAGGCATGCGGAATGTTCTGGAGGGGCTGGTCATATTCGTTCG
>Ga0315279_10008475_pt1 | contig 12447 bp, 10 predicted proteins | sample YL17G06_20_MG_FD_203694 | JGI IMG/M metagenome (GOLD analysis project Ga0315279, IMG submission 203694) | Sediment microbial communities from Yellowstone Lake, YNP, Wyoming, USA - YL17G06_20 | ecosystem: Environmental > Aquatic > Freshwater > Lake > Sediment | place: USA: Wyoming | collected... | reverse complement strand
CAGAAAGTACACGTTTCGCACAAAAAGATCGGCCTTCTGGCGGGGCTGGGCTGGATCGGCCGGAACAACCTGCTCGTCAATCCAGAGCTCGGATCCCGGTTCCGGCTGGTGACAGTTCTGACGGATATGCCGCTCGAGACTGGGACGCCGCTTGAGTTTTCCTGCGGGATGTGCCGCGCCTGCCTCGCGCCGTGTCCGGCCCAGGCCATTCACGAGAGGTCCCAGGATTTCGACCACCGCGCCTGTTATCAAAAACTGGACGAGTTCCGCAAGAAACACATCGTCAGCCAACATATCTGCGGGGTCTGCGTCAAAGCCTGCCGCGGCCCGAAATCCTGAGGGGATCGATCGGGCTCAGGCGCTTTAGAGCGATTCTTTAAGCTTTTCTGATTGAAAATCAATTTATCCGCCTGGGACATGAGCTCGTCGATGGAACAGGGATGGCTCGGACGGAAGGAGTTCATGCCGATGCTCACGGTTTCGATCTGAATGAGCCGTGTCCTGCGCCCTCATTATTTTCCATCGATATCCTGGCGGATAACAAGGCGTCCTTCCGCGGGGGTGATCCTGCCGAACGGAAAATCACCTCTTCTATCATCTGTTCAGGGGATAGACGGGAGGATTTTTGGTTTCATAATGTGCTTGAGGCTCATTGTGGAACGATGGTATTTCAGCGGGCGGCGCTTCGTCGAGGAAGATGATCATGTCGGAGAATCTCCCTAACCGGACGATCTTGGTCGCCGAGGATGATCCGATCTCACGCCGCATCCTGGAGAAAAATCTTAAGAGCTGGGGGTATGAGACCCTCCTCGCCAACGATGGGAGAGGGGCCTGGGAAGCTATTCAGCGGCCGGATGTCCGGCTTGCGCTTCTCGACTGGATGATGCCCGAAGCCGACGGCCCCGAGATCTGCCGAAGAATCCGTGAAGCGAAAAAGGGCAAATACACTTATATCTTGCTGCTCACCGCGCGGGACCAACCGCAGGATATCATCACCGGGCTTCAGGCGGGAGCGGACGACTATATGATCAAACCGGTCAACTTCCTGGAGTTGAAGACGCGGCTGCAGACCGGCCAACGCATTATCGACCTCGAAGATAAGCTCTTACAAACCCAGGCCCAAATGACGGAGCTCGCGACAAAAGACGGATTGACGAAGTTATGGAACCGGACCTTCATCATGAAGTTCCTGGATGAGGAACTGATCCGCGCCGGGCGAACCGGCTCTCCTCTCAGTCTTATCATGCTCGACTTGGATTTTTTTAAAAAGATCAATGATGAGCGTGGCCACCGGACGGGCGACGAAGTTCTCATGCGGATCGCGGAAATATTGACCAAAGGCGTTCGGCCCTACGACAAAATCGGCAGGTACGGCGGCGATGAGTTGATGCTCGTCTTGCCCAATTGCGATCGGGGAGACGCCGGCCTGATCGCCGAACGTCTTCGTCGGGAATGCGCCGCGGAACAGATCAGGGTTTATGGAAAGGTGATAAATGTGACGATTTCGGCCGGTTGCGCTTCTTCCGATCACCTCGTCCGGCCCACAGGAGACCGCATAATCCAGGCCTGCGACAAAGCTTTGTATCGAGCAAAAGCCGCCGGCCGAAACCGCGTGTCCGCTTTTCCTATCCGAAAGACGATGGCCAGGAGGAGGACGACATGACGGCCGAGAGGGGAATTCCCATGAATAAGGCCGAGGCCCTCGATCGAGTGGGCGGAGATAAAACCTTTCTTCAAGAGCTCCTGAATATGTACGCTACGCAGTATGCGGAAAAAACCAGTGCGATGGAAAACGCTATCCATGCCGCGGATTTCCAGGCCATCCGGGACCTGGGTCATAGTCTGAAAGGGAGTTCCGCAAATCTCAGCCTGCCTCGACTCCAATATGCGGCCTTTGACATGGAAACGGCCGGTCTGGAGAAGGACCTCGAAGGCGCCCTTAAAGCGCTAGACCGACTTGAGCAAGAATACCGCCGATTGAAAGACTATCTGGGGACGCCTTGATGCGGTCTGACGATTCGGGCCTTCGGACAACGTTGGGAAAAAAGGTGCAAAGTGCATTCCCGGGGGATTTTTTTCCTTGGAAGATAAATCGCCGACTCTTCCCGGCCCAAGGGATATCTACTGGATCCGACAAAGCGGAACAACCATGGACATGACTCTCCGTCGTTCGTCGAAAGCGAGGGATTTGGGACGAATCCGGCCGATTCTCGCCGCCCTCGCTTTTCTGGTTTTAGCTGATACGGCGTGGGCGAAAGCCGTTCTGCCCGATGAAGACATCCCGAACGATTTCGTCCATCTGACGATTATGGATGGTCTTTCGCAGGGGTCCGCGTTTTCGATTTTACAAGACCGGCAAGGATTCATCTGGATCGGAACAGAAGACGGGCTCAATCGGTATGACGGACGCGTCTTCAAGATCTACAGGCCGACGGCCGCCCCCAATAGCTTGAGCAACAACACCGGCCGGATTCTTTTTGAGGACTCCCAGGGCGTTCTCTGGATAGGAACTCTTGACGGCCTAAACCGGTACAACCGGCAAACGGATGATTTTACCCGGTATCTCAGCGATCCCACCGATCCGAACAGCCTCAGTCACAACGCGATCTATGCCATATGCGAAGATCAGGCGGGAACGCTTTGGCTTGGAACGGAAGGCGGGGGTTTGAATTCCTTCGATCGGAAAACGGGCAAGTTCACCCGCTATCTTCGCAATCGGGGCGGCAAAGAGACGGCCATAAAGCAAAAGATTATCTATTCCCTCCATGTCGACAAGCAGGGCGTCTTATGGATTGCGACCTATGGCGGACTGCACGCCCTTGATTTGAAAAGCGGGAAAATGAGCGTCTACGTCCATGAGCCCCAAAACGCCCTCAGCCTCAGCAGCGATCAAGTCCGGGTGATCTTCGAAGACCGGAAGGGAACGCTCTGGGTGGGTACGGACGGGGGCGGCCTCAATGCACTGGATCGAACGACCGAAAAATTCACCCGGTATTTGCATGATTATAAAAACCCGCGGAGTCTGAGCAACAATACGGTCTATGCGATCTACCAGGACCTATCAGGCAACCTCTGGATCGCGACCAATGAAGGCCTCAACCGATACGATGAGGAGAAAAATGATTTTACCGTCCTACGGAACGATCCGAGAAATCCCGCCAGTCTCAGCTACGACTATGTGGTCTCCATTTTTGAGGATCGGAGCGGCGTTCTCTGGATCGGAACGCGGGGCCGGGGGATCGATCAGTATGTTCGCGACCGGACGAAATTCGGGCTATACGTGCATCGGCCCGACGATCCGAACAGCTTGAGCTCCAGCTATATCCGGGGAATCGCCGAAGACGCCTCGGGAAATATTTGGATCGGAACCGAGGACAAGGGGCTTGACTTTGTTGACAGGAAACGCCGTGTCGTCGACCACATCAGGTACAACCCGGCCGATCCGGCCGGCCTGAGCATCAATTTCGTTTATTCGGTTCGGACCGATCCTTCCGACGCCGTCTGGATCGGGACATTGGGAGGCGGACTGAACAGATATGACCCCCGGACGAAGACATTTTTGCATTACCGCCATGATCCCGGGAATCCGGGAAGCCTGAGCGACGATCTGGTCCGGTGTTTGCTATTCGACAGCCGCGGGACGCTTTGGGTTGGCACGGACGGCGGCGGCCTGAACCGATTTATCCCCGAAAAAGGCTCCTTCGTCCGTTATCAGCCTGCCCCGTCCGTCCTGGGAAGCCTGAGTCATGCCAAAGTCCGAGCTATTTTCGAGGACCGCTCGGGCCGTATCTGGATCGGGACGTTCGGCGGCGGCCTCAACCGTTATGAAAAAGACACGGATTCCTTCACCGTCTTCCAGCATGATGCGGCCCATCTGAACTGCCTCTGCAACGACTTTGTGATGTCCCTGAACGAGGACTCGGCCGGAAATCTGTGGATCGGAACGGAAGACGGGCTCAACCGCTACGATCCGAAAACGGGGACATTCGACTGCTTCACGGAAAAGGATGGACTTCCGAACAACTCGATTTACGGAATCCTCATCGACGAATCGGACGATATCTGGATCTCGACGAATCGCGGCCTGGCCCGTTTCCGTGCGTCGACGAAGACTGTCAAAACCTTCGACGTCGCGGACGGCCTTCAGAGCAACGAGTTCAACGGCGGCTCTTATTATAAAGCCAAGAACGGAGAGATGTTCTTCGGCGGAACGAACGGACTGAATCATTTTTTCCCCGGAAAGATCAGAGACAATACCCATGTTCCGGCTGTGGTGATCACCGACTTTCAGATCTCCAACAAGTCCGTCGGCGTCGGTCAGAAAATTGACGGCCGCGTCGTCCTGGACAAATCCATCACGGAGTCCGACAGCCTGACCCTATCCTACGGGCACCATCTCATCTCCTTCGAATTCGCTGCGCTCCACTTCGCCGCCCCTAAAAAGAATCAGTGCGCTTACATTATGGAGGGGCTCGAAAAAGAGTGGAATTTCGTCAAAGACCGGCGATTCGCAAGCTATTCAAACCTGTCCCCGGGTCGCTATACGTTCCGGGTGAAAGCTTCGAACAACGATGGGCTTTGGAATGAAGAAGGAGTTGCCTTGAAGATCCGGGTTATTCCGCCCTTCTGGAAAACTTGGTGGTTCCTTGGATTAGCCGGCTTTGTGATCATGGCCTCCGCCTATTCCGTGGTCCAGAGCCGAATCCGGAACATCCGGAACAGGGCGGCCCTCCTGGAAAAGCGAGTTCAGGAACGGACCGAGGAACTCCAACAGCAGATCGCCGTCCGGAAAAACACCGAAGCGGAGCTCGAGCGGCGCCAGAAGTACCTGGAAGGCATCCTCTTCAATTCGCCCAATGCCGTCGTCACGACGGACACGAACTCGCTCATCACCGAATGGAGCCCGGGCGCCGAAAAGATCTTCGACTGGCGCCGGGAGGAAGTCCTCGGACGGAACATCGACGACGTCGTCATCCGGCCGGAATTCAAGGAGGAAGCCGTGCGCCAGCAGAAGGCCGTCCTCGTTGGAGAAACGGTCAGCGCGGCCGAGAGCATCCGCCACCGCAAGGACGGCACGCCGATCAACGTCATTCTGGCCGGCTCGCCCTTGGTCATCGGAGGCGAAATCGTGGGATCGATCGCCGTCTACACCGACGTCACCGAGCTCAAGCGAATGCAGGCGGAGCTCGAGCGCCGCCAGAAGTATCTGGAAAGCGTCCTGTTCAATTCCTCCAACGCCATCGTCGCCATCGACGCCGAGGCCAAAATCCTGGAGTGGAGCCCCGGCGCCGAGAAGATTTTTGGCTGGACGAAGGACGAAGTCCTGGGCAAAGATATCGACGACTTCGTCATCAAACGCGAGTTCAGGGAAGAGGCCCGTCGACGCTCGGAAGCGACCCTTTCCGGCCAGCGCGCCGAATCCGTGGAATCCGTCCGCCACCGCAAGGACGGCACGCCGATCAACGTTTTCATCTCCAGCTCGCCGATCTACGTCGGCGAGGAATTCGCCGGGGCCATCTTCGTCTACACCGATATCACCGAGCTGAAGAAGGCCGAGGAAGCGGCCCACGAAGCCAACCGGGCGAAGAGCGAATTCCTGGCAAACATGAGCCACGAGATCCGGACGCCGATGAACGGCATCTTCGGGATGACCGAGCTGGCCCTCGAGACCAACCTGACCCATGACCAGCGGGAGTACCTCGAGGCGGTCAAGGCCTCGGCCGAATCGCTGATGAACATCATCAACGACATCCTGGACTTCTCCAAAATCGAAGCCAAGAAAGTCGAGCTCGAAACCATCCCCTTCCGCCTCCGCGACACGGTCCACGCCATGATCTCGAGCGTCGCCCTCCTGGCGGAAAAGAAAGGGCTGGAGTTGGCCTACAATATCCCGCCCGACGTCCCGGACCGCGTCCTGGGCGACCCGGGCCGGCTGCGCCAGATCCTGACCAACCTCTTGAGCAACTCCACCAAATTCACCCAGAAAGGCGAAGTCGTCTTCACGATCGAGGCGGAAGAACAAACGGAAACGTCCGTCCGTCTGCACTGCCGGGTGCGCGACACGGGTGTCGGCATCGCCCCGGACAAGATCCAAATGATCTTCGATCCGTTCACTCAGGCGGACAGCTCGACGACGCGGATGTTCGGAGGGACGGGCCTCGGCTTGGCGATCACCTCTCAGCTCGTCGGACTCATGGGCGGGCGCATTTGGGTCGAAAGCGAACTAGACAAAGGGAGCACCTTCCATTTCATCATGACCCTCGCGCTCCAAACGCAAACCGAGGAGGAGTCCGTTCCCGTCCGGTACGAAGACCTTAAGGACATTCCGGTCCTGGTCGTGGACGACAACGCCACGAACCGCCATATCCTCCGGGATATGCTGTCTCACTGGGGTTTGAAGCCGACGCTGGCCGATAGCACGACGGCCGCCCTGGCCTGCCTGAATCAGGCCTATGACTCGGGCGGTCCGTTCCGAGTAATCGTCACCGACTTGAACATGCCCGGCATGGACGGTTTCGAGCTGGCCGCCGAAATCAAGAAGCGGCCGGAGTACGGAAATCTCATGATCATAATGCTGAGTTCCGCCGGATTCCGCGGAGACTCGGCCCGCTGTCGGGAACTGGGATTGTCGGCGTACTTGACTAAACCGGTCAAGCAATCGTTGCTGCTCGATGCCATCATGCTCGCCCTCGGCCCCGCGATCGAAAAAAAGGGAGGCGCCGCCCTGATCACGCGGCATACCTTGATTCAGTCCCGGACCCGCTATTCGGTCCTCCTCGCCGAAGATAACGTTATCAACCAGAAGCTGGCCGTCTGTATCCTCGAGAACCGCGGGCACCGGGTGTCGGTCGCCGCGAACGGCCGGGAAGCCCTCGACGCTTTGGCCAAGGACCGGTTCGACGTCGTCCTGATGGACGTCCAGATGCCGGTCATGGATGGTTTTCAGACCACGACCGAGATCCGGCGCCGGGAGAGGGATACGGGCACCCATCTGCCCATCGTGGCCATGACCGCCCACGCCATGAAGGGCGACCGTGAAAAATGCCTGATGGCCGGCATGGACGACTATGTCTCCAAGCCGCTCAAACCCCTAGACTTGTTGAAAACGATCGAACTGGTCGTCGAACAGATCGCCAAGGATCGCCGCGCCGCCGAATCCGACGCGAAATAAAGAGCGGCGATCATCGTCCGGCGTCTCGTCCGCCTCCGCGGAGATCTTCAACATGCTTTTGAGCGTAACCTCCGCCCGCTCTTCGGCCGCCATCAACGCAACCTCGATGAATACTGGGGAAGGTGACGGCTTCTCGGCGACAAACGTCAGCTTGAGATGGTCGATGACGCGGTCCACGGCGGCGGCATCTTATCGGCCATTCATAAATGCGTTTTTTGTCTTAAAACGAACAATATCCTAAATCCTCCTCAACTCCTTCTCGATCTTTCTGGTTTCCCTGCACGGATGATCGCAGAAAAGGCAATTACACGTGCAAGCAAAGGACGTCACTTTATTCATATCATCAACATCTCCCTCGCTCTTTTATAGAGCTTAAAATCTATTGCCTTTCTGCCGAGGGATGGTTAAGTTCGAGGAGCAGTATTCCTTTCTCCTCTTCAGATGTTAGATATTTCAATTTGATTTCAAGGCTATCCATATTCTCCCTCCCACGATTTTTATTCCCTTTAAATTATTTCGATATTCTTTTCTTTTAGTTTTCCTATTATTCCTTGTTCGCTGATTGGCTGATATTTTCCCACGATTTCTAATATCGCTTTTTCTATAATTTTGGTTTCCTTCATAAAATCACCTTTTCGCTTTTATCCCTTCGTTCTCATCAATTTCATTTATCAAATCTTTGATAAAGTTCTTCAATTCCTGTAATTCTGCCCTGCTGAGCATTGTAGCCATGTCAAAAACTGTTAGCACCTAAATCACCTTTTAAATCCCCCACATCTCCGCCGCCGTTACCGCATTCCCCCAGCCACAAGACACCCCGCTACTCTTCCCTCTCCTTCTCATCCTGCTGTTCTTTGGCCGCATAGCAATCTTTACAGATCATGCCGTATTCATAAAAAGGATCGTAGACGGCTCTGTGGCATTGATCGCAAACGAGCTTTCCACATCTTTCACAGTTTGAGAATGTTGGAGTACGATATCCGAATGTTTTCATATCCCGTGGCTTATCATTAGCGCCACAAATCTGGCAGATCGTAATTGGTTGAGTAGGTTCGGATTCCTCTTCGGCTGTATCGTCTAGTTCCTCCCTTTGTCGCTCCTCATCGCAATCAGGGCAAACGTAGCAAAGCCTATCGTCCCAACGACGGGAACTAAATTGTGGCCGAAGACTTGCGGGCTTTGCAGTCAATCTCGCGTGAAGAGGGCAAATATTTTTATGACAGCGATAGCAGCTTTTTAATAGCCTACTGTCTCCAACAAAAACGCCACAGACATCACATTCGAGGCCTTGCTTGCCATCTCTAGCTGAGTATTCCATTTTCTTCCTTGCCTCTTCTCTTTCGCGCAGGGATATCCTTTTTTAGCGATTCGAGGGCGGTTTCATATCGCCGAAGTTCTTTCTGAATCTGGATCAGCTCCTCATTTTTAGCTTTTTCTTCTTCCCTGAGTTTGTTCACTCTTTTCTCGAGCATTACTTCGATGTTTTGCCTTGCCATTTTGGCCTCCTTTACATGTCAGTAAAAATGTCAGTAATTTTGTCAGTAAATCAGGCTTAAAAGCCTATCTAATCCGTTTAATCTGGTATAATTTGGCTTAAGGAACGTGCCATCGAGACAAACGCCTAAATCGCAGGGTTTAATGAATTTACAGGGGAAAAAAGAACTGACCCGTATAGGACTCGAACCTATAACCCGCGGATTAAGAGTCCGCTGCTCTACCAATTGAGCTAACGGGCCACCGAAAGAGCGATTATTTTAAGCGACCCGGATGTTCTTGTCAAACGCGCGAGCCGGCGGCGAAGATATCAGCCCGAGACCTTTTCGAGCTCCGCGACCATTTCGGGCGTGGCGATGAAAACCAGAACATCCCCGGCGTTCAATTTCGTCGTCTTCGCGGGGTGGAAATCGAACTCCCTAGCTCCGCCCCGGCGCAGCGCGACGAGCAGCGCGCCCGTCTTCTCCTCGAGCCGGGTCTCTTCGAGGGTCGTTCCCGCCAGGGGGGACCCGGCCTTAACCGTCACTTCGTCGAACCGGAGGACGCGGTCCTTGGCGTAGAGCATCTGGTCGAGGAAGGACGTGACGGCCGGCCGGATGAGCTCGGAGACCATCCGCATCCCGCCGATGAACGCCGGCGAAATTACGCTATCGGCGCCGGCTTTTATCATTTTTTTATGGGACTGGGGGTCGACGCCCTTCGCTATGATGCGCAGCCTAGGATTGAGGCTTCGGGCCGTGATCGTCACGAAGAGGTTGTCCTCGTCGGTCGGCAGGCTGGCGACCAGCCCTTTGGCGTGGGCGATGCCGGCCTTTTCGAGGACGCTGTCCTCGGTCGCGTCGCCGTGGACGGCGAGGACGGTCCCGAGGCCGGCCAGCTTCTCGACCTTTTCCTTGATCAACTCGATCACGACGAACGGCTTTTTCGTCTCCACCATCTCCTTGATGATGGTCTGAGCCGTCCCGTCGCTGCCGCAGACGATATAATGGTTTCGAAGTTTCGCGATTTCCTTGTCCATTTTCCGTCTCCCGAGGATGTCCTTGAGCTGCCCTTCGACGACGAACGCCGAGATCGACGTCACGGCAAAGGCGATCGTGCCGAGGCAGAGGACGATGTAGATCGTACCGAAAATGCGGGCGGCCGGGTTGAGGCTCAGGTCGTGGACCTCGCCGTAGCCGACCGTGGCAAGCGTGATGACCGTCATGTAAACGCTGTCGAGGACGGACCAGTCGCGGCCGCCGAGGACCTTGAACCCGCCGACGCCCATGAGAAAGACGAGGCCGAAGATCGTCAGGGAAGCGATGATTCTTTTCTTGCCGCCCATCCGCGTGGTCGCATTTGGCGTGCCGGAATCGATCCTGCTCCCCGGCCTGCGCGACGCCGGGGGCGAATACATTGTTTTAGGCGCGCCGATATCATTCTACGCAAAGAGCGAAAGCATTTCAAGAAAGGGATAAGAATGCGGAGCGGGCTTATTTCTTGACGGGCTCTAAATAGCGGTCCAGTTTGACGGGGTCGACTTCGGGAACGCCCTTCATCTTTCGCATGGTCTGAAAGCCCCCGACGAGGAGATAAATGGCGGTATGGTCGAGCTTGCGTTGGTGAAAAAATTTATTAAATCAGGAACTCTTTGATCCTCGGGTCGTCTCGAACCTTTTCGAACTCTTTTTCCTTTAGGATCCTCTCCCAGGCTCGAAAGCCGGCCTGCTTGGCTTTTTGCAGATATTCGACGGTCTTTTCAATATTGCCCGTAGACGCGTAAAGCGTGGCACAAGAAAAAAACGTTTCCGCCATATCGAACTCCGCTGAGGAAAAAGCGGCGACGAATTCGCTGTGCTTTTCCAGATAATCGGGGTCAAGGGCGATCCCCTTGGAAAGATAGAGAGAGCCTTCTTCTCTCTCTCCCAGGTTGAAGAGAAGCATTCCCAGGCTGTAGTTGGCGGAGATAAGGTTCGGGGCGAGAGCCAGGGCTTTTTTGAACATCTCTTTGGCCTTCTTAAATTGAAGTTTTATCGAGCAGATCCCGCCCAAATTGTTATAGGCCGAGGCAAAAGAAGGATCCAAAGCCACGGCTTTTTCAAATTGTTCTCCGGCCGACTCATAATTCTTCTGCTTGAAATAGCAGAGTCCCAAATAATTATATGCTTGGGGGGAATCCGGATTCTGCTCTGCGGCCGCCCTGAATTGCTCCGCGGCCTTTTCGTATTCACCCTGTTCATAAAATAAAAGGCCTTGTCTCAAACAAAGATTGAAAGAGCGCGCTCCAGTCGCTGCGGCAGACGAGGAAGGTGCCTTTTGGACAGCGCAGGCGGATAAAAAGAGAAATAAAATGGCGACAATAAATTGAGTTCTCTTACTCATGGCTTATCCCCTTCATACATTCACACTCCAGAATATAAAAGCGGGATGAATCCATGTCAAGACCTACCTTTGGCTCTACGAATCTTCGAAAACAACACCGGAATCCATTTATTTGGATTCAATCCAACAAAATGAACGGTGTTAAGCTTATTAAATTAATAACTTGTTGATTCTGAATAATATCCAATTATATACAAAATGGCATGATTTTTGCTTATTAATCATATAAAGGATAGAGGAATTGAATTTTATTCGTCCCCTATAGAAAGGAGGTGAGAATTATAGATATACGGTTCGGATTTATTTGGCAGGGAGCGAATTATTAAAAAACTGTCGCTTCCGGGGAAATTGGCATCGTTATCATGAATGCCCTCTTCAATGATGGGGAGGCAAGGAAAAGGGAGAAAATATCGATGAGGAGAATTCGAGGTGTTTTTATTCTCGCTCTCGCCTTAACCCTTCTCGCCGGCACGCTGTCGGCGCAGAGAGCGACGGGACAGATTTACGGGAAGGTGACCGATAATCAGAACGAACCCCTTCCCGGCGTCAACGTCGAGGCGACGGGCTCACGGCTGGTCGGCAAAGCGACGGCCGTAACGAACGAGGCCGGCGTATATCGTCTACTGGCTATTCCTCCCGGAACGTATACGATCGTCTATTCCCTCGTCGGATTCAATAAGCTGACGAGAACGGATGTCATCTTGGAAGTCGAGAAAACGATCGCGCTCGATGTGACGATGACGCTGGGCAAGATCGAAGAGCAGATCACAGTCGTGGGGCGGTCGCCTTTGATCGACGTCAAGACCACGACGCGCGGGGCGACGTTGAGTCGCGTGATGTTCACACTTCTTCCCAAAGGCCGTAATTTCGATTCCCTGTTGACCACGGTTGCCGGTGTCGATAACGAATCTCTGCTGGCCGGGACCTCGGTCGACGGTGCGTCCGGCGCCGAGAACATGTACTACGTCGACGGCATCAGCACCTCCAGCATCATCAACGGCGCCAGCGCCCAAAGCGTGAACTACGACTTCGTCGAAGAGATCTCGTTCAAGTCGAGCGGCTATAACGCCGAGTTCGGAGGGTCGCTGGGAGGCGTCGTCAACGTCCTGACCCGCTCCGGAGGCAACGCGTACCACGGAGAGATCCTGGCCTATTATATCGACGAGGCCCTAACCGCGCGGCGTAGGGATCTTCTGAACCTGAACTACATGTCCACGACGAACTCCTTCGCCTATTATGCCTATGATGACTATGTCGGCAAGGACACTATGCATAATATCGAAGGGGGATTCAACCTGGGCGGCTTTATCATCCGAGACCGGCTCTGGTTCTTCGTCTCGGCCATGCCTCAATACCAATATGTGAACAGAACGTTGAATTGGGCGCTCCAGAAAGACCCCACGTTCTCGCGAGACCTCACC
>Ga0315279_10008474_pt1 | contig 12447 bp, 7 predicted proteins | sample YL17G06_20_MG_FD_203694 | JGI IMG/M metagenome (GOLD analysis project Ga0315279, IMG submission 203694) | Sediment microbial communities from Yellowstone Lake, YNP, Wyoming, USA - YL17G06_20 | ecosystem: Environmental > Aquatic > Freshwater > Lake > Sediment | place: USA: Wyoming | collected... | reverse complement strand
TGATAAAGTTGCGTCAGCCCCAGCCTATCGGCGTCATCCACAATCAAGGTGTTGACATTGGGCAGGTCCAGGCCGGACTCGATGATGGTAGTGCATACCAGCACATCTATCTTGCCCTGCGTAAAATTGAGCATCACCGATTCCAGAGTCTCCTCGGGCATCTGTCCGTGGGCGATGCCTATCCTGGCTTCAGGAACCAGCTTCTCCAGCTCTCTCGCTACCCAGCCTATCCTCTGCACGCGGTTATGGACGAAAAACACCTGCCCGTTGCGTTCCAGTTCTCTCAGTATCGCCTCGCGAATCATCCTCTCGTTGTAAGGGGCGACATAGCTCTTTATGGGCAGGCGTTCCTCCGGAGGTGTCTCCATGGTCGACATATCGCGCACGCCCACCAGCGCCATGTGCATGGTGCGAGGTATCGGAGTGGCGCTCAAGGTCAATACATCGACCTCTTTTCTCAAGTGCTTGAGCCTTTCCTTATGGGCTACGCCGAAACGCTGTTCCTCATCTATTATCACCAGGCCCAGGTTCTTGAAGGAGACATCCTTCTGCAGAAGGCGATGGGTGCCGATGCAAATGTCCACGCTGCCGTTGGCTAACCCCTGGATGACCTCCTGCTGCTCCTTAGTCGAGCGGAAGCGGCTTAGCAACTCCACCTTGACTGGGAATGCGCTTAACCGCTGACTGAAGGTAGTGAAATGCTGTTGCGCCAGTACAGTGGTGGGTACTAACACTGCCACCTGCACCCCGTCCATCACTGCTTTGAACGCTGCACGCAGGGCGACCTCGGTCTTGCCGTAGCCGACATCGCCGCAGACCAAGCGGTCCATGGGGCGTGCCCTTTCCATGTCTCGTTTCACCTCTTGCACTGCCTCAAGTTGGTCGGGCGTCTCAACATAAGGAAAGGAGACCTCGAACTCCTGCTGCCATACTGCGTCGGGTGAGAAAGCGAAGCCGGGTAAAATCTCTCGCGCCGAGTATAGTTCGAGGAGTTCTTTAGCCAGTATATCTGCGGCTTCCCTCACTCTCTGCTTGGACCGGTTCCATTCCTGAGTGCCTAGCCGGCTCAACGATGGGCTGTAACCGCCGGGGCCGATATAGCGGGTAACCCGGTCGATCTGCGTACTGGGCACATAGAGCTTATCGCCTGCGGCGTACTCCAGGACCAGGTACTCGCGCTCGCCGTTTTCGAGGGAGAGAGTGGCCAACCCTGCGAACCTGGCGACGCCGTGGTCTACGTGTACTACATAGTCGCCTGCTGCGAGGTCGTAGAGAAACGCATCGCGTCGCACAGGTCGCTTCGTGACTATCCGCCGCCTTTTGGCAAAGCCGAAGAGCTCGACGTCGCTGAGCAGTACGTCCCCGTTAGTCCCGTCCATCGTCCAGCCTTCGGCTATAGAACCCTGAACCAGCGTCACAGAGCCAGCAGGCGGCAGTTGTTCTATATCCGTGACCGGAAAGGCGGTTATGTCTTCTCCTTCGAGGAGCTCTGAGAGCCTCGTTGATTGCTGGGAGATAATAACAACCCTGCGCTTGCTCTCTATCATTTTCTTGGCCTCTTTGAGGAAAATAGGCAACTGGCCACTGTAGCTTGGCGCCGGGCCGAAGCCCATCATATAGCCGCCTGCATCGTCTCCCCATTGCTCCAGAGCAAGTCGCTGACTGAACCGGCCCAGCCTGTTCGCCAGTTCTTCCGGGGTGAAGTAGGGTATGGGGAAATTACCGGGCAGTTCGCCTCGCTCGATCTGGGCTCGGCGGAGCTCGTTTGCCTGCGTTTCGAGGTCTGCCAGCGCGGACTCGATAAGGTCGGGTTGGTCGATAACGACTAGGGTATTGGCTGGCAAATAGTCCATGAGAGCACCATCATTGACCAGAGGAGAATATACGTCGAGCCCATCGGACCAGTGTCCCAGAGCGAGCTGCTCTGTTTCTTTTTCTATCCTGTTCCTGGCCTCGGTGTTGAGGTTTGAGAAGTCAAGCCGCCCCAGGATATCCCCCAGTTCACTAGCCGAGATAATCATCTCCCTGGCGGGGATAATGCTTATCCGTGACACTACTTCAAGGGAACGCTGGCTTATGGGATCGAAGAAGCGGATACTCTCTACATCGTCGCCAAGGAGCTCGATGCGAGCAGGGAGGTCGCTGTGTGGCGGATAAATGTCGATGATGCCGCCCCGCCTGCTCACAGTGCCCGGGATCTCTACCTTGCTATCCAACTCGTATCCCATCCGTAGCCATTTATTCAGTGCCTGCTCCAGGTCGAGCTTCATGCCCTTTTCCAGGACGTAGCTGGAGGAGGCGAAAACCGCAGCAGGCATGGTTTTGCGCACTGCGGTATGGGCTGAAGCGATAACCAGGCTGGATTTGCCTGCATCGCTGAGGCTGGACAGCACTCTTAAGCGCTGTTTTACCGTGTAGGGGTCTGCTGAGATTCGTTCATAGGGGAGAGCGTCGGGCTCAGGGAACAGATGAATCGAGTCATTGCTGCCATACCAGACCGGTAGCTCGTCATAGAGCTCTTTGGCTCTCTCCGACTTAGGTGTTATCACCAGCATAGGCAGGCTGAGGCGGTGATATAGAGAAGCCACGAGATAGGGTTTGGCTGCATCAAGCACTGCCACCCTTTTTTCGCCCTTCGCTGCCTGCAAGTCGTTAATGAGCCTCTGGTAGCCGGGCATGCCTTCTATTAAGGGTAGAAGACCGGACAGATTCATACTCAACGCCTAAAGGGCTAGCCTAGAGGGCTAGCCCTATCTGAATTGTATCAGAAACACTTTCCCATGTCATTCCTGCTCCCTGATCAGGTCAGGGAGCAGGAATCCAGCCATTCCTCTCCCTTGACGGGAGAGGCTAGAGCCTGCCCTGAGCCTGTCGAGGGATGAGGGTGAAACAGGTGTCCTTCTCATTGTAGCGTCGTGACTCCTGTCACGACTGGTGCTGACATACGGATGTAGCAATCCGTTCACACTGATTTTGTGGAAGGGCATCTCCTTGAGGTGAAGTCAACCACTGATTTCAGAATGATACACTACCCTTAGTTAGGAAGATTAGACCATCTTTGGAGTATAGAAGATATTATGAAGTTGGCTTGTTAGTGTTTAGTCTTTCTACTTCGCCGATTATCCACTGATTCAGGCAAACGCTCCTTAATCAGTTGCGTCAAACTCTTGTATTTCTTCGCTTTTTCTATATTTTCTTTAATGCTTGGCATTCTTCGTGAGGCTTCTAATTGTATCTTCATCCAGTTCTCCTCGAAGTATCATCGGAATACAATGACCTCTAATTAGGTCGAGGCTGGGCTTAACTCTTATTATATTTTGGCTAATCGTGTCTGTCTGCACAAAATAGGCGCAGCTACCCTTCTTTATATCTCTTTGTCCTTTCTTATTCGTGTCACCAGCGAGAAAAGCAATTCGAGTATCACCGCCACAATGAGGATCTATTGCTTTAACTTCTTCTATAATATATGCAGCTATTGGGATTGCTTCGTCTATCGTTATACCAGAGTAGAATAAACTGTGAAACAGAAGTTCAGCGTAGGCAGCACCAGAGCCTATCGCAACACTCTCATCCAATTCTTCAACTACACCTCCGCCGCCATGAAGCAAATCCAAATAGAATCCATAATCTCGGTCAAACCCTGCAAACATAACTTGCGGGTCAAAGAAATCCTGATCATCCATTTCCAGTATTGCACTTCTATCTATATTGTAATGTTTCACTAATGAAAGTAGCACTTGTTCAACAGTAGATTCAGTTTCATCCTTGCTCAATCTAGAACCTTTTTGTCGGGTCTCATAATCTATCTGTAAACCTACATTATTAACTAATATTCTCACTTGATAAGTAATTCCTGAGCCAGCATACAAATATGCCCCCCCAGTCTCATAAATCTTGGTTTGATTCAGCCTTTTTACATCTACACCCCTTTCAAATTCAGATTGACTATCGCACGCCAACAAAACGCCATCACTACATTTAATACCAATCGCTATAGTCAATGCTCCCCTCCTATCCACTTGGTGATGAGAGCATATCATATTCTGCTCATTTTGTCTTGTGTGATTATTGTTCATATATCTACGTCTAATATTTCAGGTTTCAGAATAATACACTACGGTTATGGCCTCTGCTTGATTCAAGCTCTCAGTGTCTGTATAATTTACTATTGCGTGGCAGAATCACATGTCCTCGAAAGTCCCTTCCCTCAAGCTAAAGGCGAATGAGAAACCCATAATAAAGTAATTTTTTGGGAGGCAATTGCATAGTGAGTAACGATGGGTTTGATAAATTTAAAGGCTCGTCTGATTATGTTACTTCCAGGCCTTTGAGAAACGCTGTTAATGTAAGCATTACTCTAGGTAGACCTTTATTAATCCGGGGAGAGCCCGGGACAGGGAAAACCCTGCTTGCTCACAGTATCGCTAAGGGGCTGAAGAAAAAGCTGATCATCTGGAACATAAAATCAACCACGAAGGCCCAAGAGGGTCTGTATGTCTATGATACTGTGCAGAGGCTTAACGATAGCCGCTTTGGCGACAAAGATGTCTCCGACATCAAGCAGTATATAAAGTTGGGCAAATTGGGACAGTCCTTCGCTGCGCCTGAACAGGTAGTGCTTCTCATCGACGAGATAGATAAGGCTGACATTGAATTTCCCAACGACCTGCTCAATGAACTGGATGAGATGAGCTTCTATATTCCGGAGACTAATGAGACCATTAAAGCCATCCACCGGCCTATAGCAGTCATCACCAGCAATGCTGAAAAAGAGCTTCCCGATGCTTTCCTGCGGCGCTGCATATTCCACTACATTGAATTCCCTGATGCCAAGCTGATGGAGGAAATAGTCAGGGTGCACTTCCCCGATATTAAGAATAACCTCCTTCAAGAAGCCCTGAGAACCTTTTACTCGCTGAGGCAGATCGACCAGTTCAGAAAGAAGCCGTCAACCAGCGAATTGATAGATTGGATTCGGGCTCTTATTGCCGGCGGCCTGGCCGACGAGAAAATAACTTCGGAGATTCCCTTTATCGGCACTCTGCTGAAGAAAGAGCCGGATTACAATTACTTTGTCAAGACCCGCGGGGGCAGGACTGGCGATACTTATGATAACCGGTATAGATAAACATGTTCACTGATTTCTTCTATACCCTCAGGAAAAGAAAGGTGCCCGTTTCTGTCACCGAGTGGATGACCCTTATGGAAGCTCTGGACAAGAATTGCATCACTAACCTGGATGAGTTCTATTATCTGGCAAGAGCGATACTGGTTAAAAGCGAGACCCATTACGACCATTACGATGTCGCCTTTCAAGAATATTTTAAGGGAATAGAAGGCCCGGCAGATATCTCAGAGCAGATACTGGAATGGCTCAAAGACCCCATTAACCGGACGACCCTTACCGAGGCAGAGCGAGCTCTATTTGACAGTATGGACCTTGACGAGCTGATGAGGGAACTGGAGAAAAGGCTCAAGGAACAGACTGAGCAGCATGATGGCGGCGATTACTGGATCGGTCGAGGGGGCACCGCTCCCTTCGGACATTCGGGATCTAATCCCGCCGGCATAAGAATCGGTGGTCAATCAGGAGGCAGACACGCCATACAAATTGCTGAGGAGAGGAGATTCCGCAACTATCGCAGTGACCTGACCCTCGATGTGCGCCAGGTTAAGATGGCTCTACGAGGTCTGCGGGAACTCAACCGAATTGGGCCCGAGGATGAGCTGGACCTGCCTAAAACCATTGAGGCTACTTCCAAGAACGCCGGCGATATTGAGTTGATATGGACACGAAGCAGAAAAAATGCGGTAAAATTGCTCCTGTTAATGGACGTCGGCGGGTCTATGGAACCCTTTGCCGAACTGTGCAGTCTACTTTTCTCTGCCGCTCACTCCAGCAGTCATTTCAAGGATTTTCAATACTATTATTTTCATAATTGCGTTTACGACAACCTTTACCGGGATATTGAGAGGCGAGACTCAGTAAGCACTGAGCATCTTCTGCGCACGCTGGAACGTGACTACAAGGTGGTATTGGTCGGAGACGCCAGAATGGCTCCCCAGGAGCTAACGGACAGATGGGGGGCAATCTATTACTACGAGCGCAATGATAGCCCGGGGATACTCTGGCTTAAGAGAATTGCAGACCATTTTACCCACTGTATCTGGCTGAACCCGGAAGTACCGAGCTACTGGAATCATGCCACGGTTCAAATGATCGGGAAGCTTTTCCCCATGTATGAGCTTACCCTCGATGGTCTGGGGCAATCCGTGAAAAAACTGGTCGTGAAGAAATAACCTTGCTCACGGCTTGAAATGCCTCACACACTACGTTTTTAGGGCACAGTCCTTCAGGGAAGCGTCTACGTACTCGCATCAAGGCAGAATCGAATAGTATGATAAGTCACGGACAGGAGGTATCAGATGCCAAAACTTAAAGATTATAGCGGCCCTTACAGACATGATTTGAAATTTGATGATTTCTCCAAGGACTTCTTGATAACTATGATGACCCAGTGGCAGCGGGCCTATCTCCGCTTATCTGCAATCTGGTATGAGAAAGTTATGGAGAAATTCGGCATGGAGGCCGCCGACGCCTGCAATATGGAAGTCTGGATGACGGTAGGCCAGAAAGTGGTTCCCAAGTTCGCCAAGATGGGAAATGTGCAGCCGAAGACGGTCCTCGATGCTCTAAAGATCGTGCAGTTGGCTCCGGATAGCCATGTCGGGTCACAGCTTTTCGCAGGTGACCTTGACATAAAAAACGAAAATCATATCATAACCACTACTACCAAATGCGCGGTGCTGGAGTTCTTCGAGAAGGCCGCACCTGAGAGGATAGAGTATTTCTGCCACAAACTGGAGCCGGCGACCATGGAAGCGTATTTTAACAATCCTAAGATTAAAGTAACGCCCCTGAAGCTCCCGCCCAGAAAGAGCCCGGACGAGCCCTGCTGCCGGTTCGAGATTAAGCTTGAAGAATAAGGGGACGCCGCGTGGCTAGTGATCACCTCCGCTGCTTTCCTTCACCGTAATAACCCCATGCATTCTTGCTGGGGATTGAAAAGGCTTTAGGAACACCCTCAGTTGTATTTGTTCATCGCGGCTGTGATGCCTTCGGTAAGTATGCGTTCGATAATGGCAACGACTTTGATATAGACCTCTCGCATCACGGTCTTTTCTGCATCGGTGAAGTCGCTGAGGACATGTTCGATAGCATCAACTTCGGGCGTTGCGGTACTATCGCTGCCTTCAGCAGGGGCGATCCCTACCCGAATCCGGGGAAAGTCCTGCGTGCCCAGATGCGAGATGATGGATTTCAGGCCGTTGTGCCCCCCCGAGCTTCCTTTCTCGCGAATACGAATCTTGCCCAGGGGCAGGTCGAGGTCGTCGTAGATAACCAGTATGTCTTGAGAAGAAAGCTTGTAGCGGCGCACCAGCGCCGACACTGCCTCGCCGCTCAGGTTCATGAAGGTCTGCGGCTTGGCCACGACAATACGGGTGTTCGCTACCTCTCCGGTACCGAGTTTGCTGCGCGCTCCGCGCTGCGTCAGCGGGATGCCGTGCTCGCGGGCAAACAGGTCAACGCACTTAAAACCTGCGTTGTGCCTGTTGTTGACATAAGCTCGACCCGGATTACCTAGTCCCACAATCAGTTTCATAGAGAATTCTTCAACCTCCTAAATCCCCCTGTATCCCCCTTTACAAAAGGGGGAGCGTAGGCTCATCAACCCCCTGTATCCCCCTTTACAAAAGGGGGAGCGTAGGCTCATCAACCCCCTGAATTCCCCATTCTTGGGTGATTTCAATGTCATTGCGAGGAGTCTGCCTCTGGCGGACGACGAAGCAGTCTCCCCCTGCTTGCAAGTACAAATAGATACGGTGAGATTGCCACGCCCGCCTCTGGCAGGCTCGCAATGACACTAGAACCTTGCGGGGACACCCCCATCTGCCTATGGTGGGCTTGCCCACGTTTGAAATCCCCCTGTATCCCCCTTTACAAAAGGGGGGAGCGCGGAGAGATTTATTTCTTTTCTTCCAGCATCTTCAGGAATTGCTTTTCGTTGAGCAGGGCAGTGCCCAGCTCGCGGGCGCGGTCGAGCTTGGAGCCGGGGTCGGTGCCCACTACCAGGAAATCGGTCTTCTTGCTCACGGAGCTGCCCACCAAGCCGCCCAGCTCTCTTATCCTGGCCTCAGCCTCGGTCCTGGTGCAGGAATCGAGCTTCCCGGTGACCACAAACTCCTTGCCCGCTAGCGCCAGTTCACGGGGTTCGGCTTTCTCCCGCATCGTCACGCGAGCTTTCCTGAGCTTGGCGATAACCTTTCGATTGGAATCTTGCCTGAAAAAGGCGACTATGCTCTCGGCTATCGTAGGCCCTATGGTGGGCGCTGTCATCAGCTCCTCTGCGGTAGACTGCGATAGTTTGTCTATACTGCCGAAGTGTTTAACCAGGATTTCAGCGGTCTCCGACCCTACATGGCGAATCCCCAGCGCAAATATAACCCGGGAAAGGGGCCTGTTCTTGCTTTCCTCGATTGCTTTGAGCACATTGGTGGCGCTCTTCTCTCCCATTCTTTCCAGACCGATGAGCTCCTCTTTCTTATCCTTCAGTGTATATATATCGCCGACATCTTTTATCAGGCCTGCTTTGAGCAGGGCCTCTGCCAGCTTCTCCCCGATCCCTTCTATATCCATAGCCCCGCGGGAGACGAAATGCTTGACCAACTCGTAGACCTGGGCCGGGCAGGACATATTGGTGCAGCGGGACATGGCCTCGCCTTCCGGTTTTATCGCCTCGGCGCCGCATACCGGACATTTGGACGGCATGACGAAGACCTTTTCTTTGCCGGTGCGCAAACTCACCACTGGCGACACTACCTCAGGTATGACCTCGCCTGCTCTTTGCACCACGACCATGTCTCCAATGCGGATGTCCTTGCGCCTGATGTCGTCCTCGTTGTGCAGGGCAGCGCGCTTCACAATCACCCCGCCCACGTTGACCGGCTCCAGGATGGCGTAGGGGTTCAGTGTGCCGGTGCGCCCTACGCTGACACCGATGTCGAGAAGGCGGGTGGTTTCTTGAGTGGCAGGGAATTTGTAGGCTATGGCCCAGCGGGGCTCGCCGCCCACGTTGCCCAATCGCTCCTGAAGGTCGTAACGGTTTACCTTGAACACAATGCCGTCGGCTTCGTAAGGAAGGTGCTCTATTTGTTCGAGCCAGTGCTGATAGTAGCTTTCGGCCTGCTGGAGGTTCTTCAAAAGCTCATTTTGGGGATTTAGCTTGAAGCCTAGGGACTTCAGGTACCCCAGCGTCTCCCAGTGAGTGGAAAATGTTTTTCCGCCCTCAACCAGGCCCACGCCGTAAATATAGATATCCAGCGGGCGTTGGGCGGTAATGCGCGGGTCCAACTGCCGCACCGAGCCGGCAGCAGCATTTCTGGGGTTGGCAAACAAAGGTTGCTCCGCTTTAGCCCTGTCCTCGTTCAACTTTTTGAAACCTTTTTTGGAGAGGAAGACTTCCCCTCTGACCTCAAGCGTTCTCGGAATGCCCTTGGGCAGAGTCAAAGGTACGCTTTTGATTGTTTTGAGGTTCTGGGTGATGTCCTCGCCGCGGAATCCGTCGCCGCGGGTAGCCCCTGTGACGTATCTCCCGTCCCGGTAAATCAAGGTCACGGCAAGGCCGTCCATCTTATGCTCGGCGACAAGTTCGAACTCTTGCTCGCCCAGCAGGCCTGAGATTCGTTTGTGCCAGGCGAGGAGCTCTTCGTGAGAAAATGCCTTGCCCAGACTGAGCATAGGTATCTGATGCTCCACAACGCCGAAGGCTTCTACGGGAGCTGCCCCAACCCGCTGTGTCGGCGAGTCGGGCGTGAGAAACTGAGGATACTCCTCCTCGAGGCGCTGGAGTTCCCTCATCAGCCCGTCATATTCGGCATCGCTTATCTCGGGGCTGTCGAGCACGTAATAGCGGTGGTTATGATAGTTTATCAGCTTCTGGAGTTCATCTATTCTTTTCTTTGCCTCATTCTGGTTCATAGCGCCTGCCCGCAATGGGTTTTTCACAGCGAACTCAGCCCAAACTGCTTTTGCTTTTGTAGTATAGCACAGTTGGTAAAGACGGCAAAAACGAATCTGCCAACGCTTTGACAAAAGGTTTTTTTTATGATATTAAATTAGGGAAGCGGTTCATGGCGAAATATATATTTGTTACGGGTGGCGTAGTTAGTTCCGTAGGAAAAGGGATCGTCGCCGCTTCTGTCGGAAGACTGCTTAAAAGCTACCAGATCAGTGTATCGGCCCAGAAGTTAGACCCTTACCTTAACGTTGACCCCGGCACTATGTCTCCCTATCAGCACGGGGAGGTCTTCGTTACCGAGGACGGCGCAGAGACAGACCTTGATCTGGGGCACTACGAGCGCTTTATCGATACCAATCTGACTACTGCCTCCAGCGTCACGACGGGGCAGATATACAGCTCGGTGATTGCCAAGGAGAGGCGGGGCGATTTCCTGGGCGGTACTATTCAGATAGTGCCCCATGTTACCAACGAGATCAAGAAGCGAATTCGTGAGGTAGCTGAGAAGAGCGGGGCCGATGTAGTGCTTGTGGAGGTGGGGGGCACGGTCGGTGACATCGAGGGGCAGCCATTTCTGGAAGCTATCCGACAGATGCGGAACGACGTGGGGCGGGATAATGTTCTCTATATCCATGTCACGCTTCTTCCTTATATTGCGTCTACTGGAGAACTCAAGACCAAACCAACGCAGCACAGCGTCAAGGAATTGCGCAGCATAGGGATTCAGCCGGACATCATAGTCTGCCGCAGCGACTATCCGGTTGCCGAAGAGTTCAAAGATAAAATAGCTTTGTTCTGCGATGTTGAGAAGCGCGCCGTTGTGGGTCTTACCACAGCATCTGTAATTTACGAGGTGCCTCTGATTCTGGACGAGGCGGGAATGGGACAAATTGTGGCTGAAAAGCTGCGGCTGCCGGGAGCGTCACGCGACCTCAGTGAGTGGCGGACCATGGTGGAGAGGATGAAAAAGCCGAAGTCGAGGGTCTCCATAGCTCTTGTCGGCAAATATGTGAAGTTGCGGGATGCTTATCTATCGGTAAGGGAGGCTCTGTGCCATGCTGCTCTATACCACGACCGTGATGTGGAAATCGTCTGGATCGAGTCCGAGGAGTTGGAGAAGGATGGCGGTGAGGCGCTGCTGCACACAGCAAACGGGATAGTAGTACCGGGAGGCTTTGGCTACCGGGGTATTGAGGGGAAGATTATAGCGGCGAGATATGCACGCGAGAATAATATTCCGTATCTGGGCCTGTGTCTGGGCCTGCATATGATGGTGATTGAATTCGCGCGCCACGTGCTGAAGTCAGCCAAGCCTAATTCCACAGAATTCGATAAGGATACCCCTTATCCTATTATCGACCTCCTGCTCAATCAGCGGGACGTAAAAGACAAGGGAGGCACGATGCGCTTGGGACTGTATCCCTGCCAGTTGGTGCCGGGCACTCATGCTGCTGCCGCCTATAGCTCGTCCCTGGTCTACGAACGGCACCGTCATCGCTTTGAGTTCAATAACAAGTACAGGGAGATTCTAGGCAAGGCTGGTCTTGTTGCCAGCGGCATTTCCCCTGACGGCAAGTTGGTCGAGATAGTCGAGCTTGCGGGACATCCTTGGATGGTGGGCACACAGTTCCATCCGGAATTTACCTCTCGCCCTAACCGCGCTCACCCTTTGTTTCGCGATTTCATCGGGGCAGCTAAGAAGGCTCTGAAGGTGGGCGATCAGCGTCCGTTGCCGCTGGAACCCACGGTGAACAATTGACCTGTCATGTAGACAAAATCGTTGACTTATGCTATAGTCAAGAGGACTAGATGCGAATTTTCTTGGATACCGCCAATATCGATGAAATTCGCCAGGCAGCAAAACTAGGTGTGATTAGCGGGGTTACCACTAATCCTTCTCTGGTGGCGAAAGAAAAGCGGGCGGATATGAAGGCGGTCATCCGGGAGATCTCCTCCGTAGTCGATGGCCCCATCAGTGCTGAGGTGCTCAGCCTGGAGCCACAGGCTATGATCCGGGAAGCAAGAGAAGTCTCCTCATGGTCGCCCAATGTGGTCGTTAAGATCCCTGTATCGGCGAGCGGTTTGGAAGCTATCTCAATCCTTTCCAAAGAGGGGATACGGACCAATTTAACGCTTTGCTTTTCCCTGAACCAAGCGATATTGGGCGCGATAGTGGGAGCAACTTACGTCAGCGCATTTGTGGGAAGGCTTGACGATGCCGGGCATGATGGGATGCAGCTCGTTGCTGAGATTGTGGAGATATTCGATAACTATAAGGATAGACTTAAGACTCAGGTGATCGCTGCCAGTATACGTCATCCGCTGCATGTTGTTGCAGCGGCCAAAGCAAGGGCTCATATAGCAACCG
>Ga0315279_10008473_pt1 | contig 12449 bp, 11 predicted proteins | sample YL17G06_20_MG_FD_203694 | JGI IMG/M metagenome (GOLD analysis project Ga0315279, IMG submission 203694) | Sediment microbial communities from Yellowstone Lake, YNP, Wyoming, USA - YL17G06_20 | ecosystem: Environmental > Aquatic > Freshwater > Lake > Sediment | place: USA: Wyoming | collected... | reverse complement strand
CCGCGTTCAGAACGCTGGGCAAGGTTCACCCATATTTCTATTACATTACTGACTGGCCCACTCATGCAAAGGCTTTCTACATCAAACCGCGCGACGACAATCCTGACATAAGCGAAGGGTTTGACTTGATGTGGCGATGGATGGAGCTTGTATCGGGTGGAACGAGAATTGCGTCTAAGGAGCTTCTAGTGAAGCGGCTGGAAGAGAAAGGTTTGAAACCCGAGTCTTTCAAGCATCACTTGCAGGCTTTCGACTATGGGATGCCGCCGCATGCAGGTTGGGCCATTGGGTTGGAAAGGCTTACGATGATGCTTACTGGGAAGAAGAACATCAGGGAAACCGTGTTGTATCCGAGGGACAAGTTCAGACTCACGCCATAGAGTCTTCTTTTCCTCAGCTTTGACGATTGAATGCCCGTCGCGATTTGAATTTTGCACAACCATACGTGCAGATTGAACTATTAGTGTCCAGTTATCTGGAGACGAATGCCTCGGAGCGTTTTAGCCATTGAGCGTGAGACGCTGGAAAGTGATCTGCTGGCGTATTGGTTCAGTGCCCAAGGGAGCAGTCTAGTTGTCCTCTATTTTTGTCTTATAGAGGTATTTTACAAAACGGATAAAGCCGAGAGCAGCGTCTATTTAGGGAGGAGAAGGGAAAGGAAGCATGAGAAAGTTTGCATTTCTGTGGGTTGTCGTGGCTGTTTTGGTGGTTATGTCGGGCTTTTCGCACGTAGGAATCGGTGAGGAGCTAAAGTGTGACATACCGCCATCTGGAGGCGTTGTTGATAAGACGCTTGGAGGTGCTTTTACGGTTGAGATTGGCTTCAAAAACATTGGTACGACCGAAGGTACATGGTCGGTTAATGTGGCCTTTGAAGGGGAGTTGTGGTCTTGGATTGGCACGGCGCAGACGTTGACGCTCAAGTATGGTGCAAGAAAAACCTTGATATGGAATGGAAGCGTTCCAGTAAGCGCACCCATAGATTCAGTGGCGAGACTCGTAGTGTACTATGGTGATTCTGTCAAGCCGCTGGAATGGTGGATTCACGTGGTTCCAGCCGCGGAATTATCCATCACATACGGCGTAGTAAGATAGAACAAGCCATCCAAAGCCAAACCTTTGGGTTCAATCACTGCGTTGTCTGCTATTGTGTTGTTGTGAACGATGCAGAATCGAATATTGCAGGAAACACCATAAGCAAGAATCGAAAATGATGGAAATAGAAGCGAGAACGGCTATGTCACCTTTATACGACGATTTTTGTTGACCATTTCAGAGAAATTCTAGGAATCTCATAGTTCCTATCTAGATTCTGAAGAGAAAACTAGGGTTCTAGAGCAGATTTTGAACAGAAGAAAGGTCCAGATTCTTGAACTGTGTTACAAGACTATTCGAAGAATTTTCTTGTTATAGGATTGAGTATTCTTTCCTCTTCTTGGCGACTCCCTTTCTTGAAGATTCGTGTTCCATTGCAGTGTTCAACCACATGAATGAGTTCATGGAAGATGGTTTTATGGATGAAGATGTCTCGAAGCATCCTTGACTTCATGCTTTTGGCTTGTTTTTCATTGAAGAAGTTAGAGACTATTATCACAAAATCATGGTTTATGTATGGCTTGAACAAAGCTGGAATATCTTGTTTGAATATCTCTGCAAACTGCTTAGTTTCTTCCATTGAAAAACATTCTCCGCTAACCTCATTCATCCAATAATCGAATTCGCCCGTTTCACGGACAAAATGGTGAGGCATTAATATTCTTGCCAACTGCTCTTTCTGTTTCTCAGAGAGCTTTTCAACTTCCTTATAGAGTTCTTGCTGTTCTTCAGATAGTTTGGCTTCTGCTTCAGCTAATCTCTTCTCCGCTTCTTCTGGAGCTATTTTTGGGTTCTGCAAATACAGATTTTTCCACTCATCTCTGTCAAGCAGTAGAATCGCTATCTTAGGCTTCGCTTTAGTCGGATACCAGTTCTTGACCCATTCAAAGAGAAAATCGGTTTCTGCTTGATTGATCTGTTTCATCTCATTCTTCCTTCAATAAGGAAGTCTATTTGTCTGAAGATTCCAACACTGAGTAGTATTTGAGCTTATTTCCGTCTTTCTCTTCTCTGAGAAGCCCAGCACGACATAGGTTCTTGAGCATTCCTCTAAGCCGTTTGTCTGAGCAAGGTCTGTTTTTGCTCTGAAAGTAGAGGTTGTGGATTTCACTGATTGACAAGCCGATTTCAACGTGTGGTTTGATGGTTTTCCAGATTTCCCATTCTTCTGGAGTCAAGCCGTATTCGTTGCATTGAAGTATCGGTTCATAAAGCTGTTTGGCAACTTCAATGTCTCTTTCATTACACCATAGAACCTTGTCTTGTCTGTCTCTATGCTTCCAGTTCAGCATTGCACAAGCCTTAGCGATGCTTATTACTCTGGGAAAGTCTCTCTGAGACTTGACGCTTAGAGACCTAGTTTTCAATATGAACCAGTCTTTCAAGTTAGCCATCAAGCCTTCTGGAATGTAGATTTCTTGAATGTCTTCAGCTTTGACGTTTGAGACCCTAGTTCTTAACGCATATCTTTCTGGTTCTGTTTCATACCATTCTCTGAAGCATGGGTCACTGTTCTTACGGTTTATCAAGTCGAGAGACCGCTTGATTTTCTCCTTGTCGTCTGAAGGAGTCAACAAGAAGAACCGTGAAGCTTCTTGTTCATCTAACTCAGTTGATGCAGTGCAGAAGAGGCAAGTGAAGAAGCCTTCAATGATGACTTTCTTGGTTCTGATTCCGCTTTTGGTTTTTTCCGCTATGCTGTAGATTGAACGTTTACCGTCATGGCTTAAGACCGAGCGAAGAACCTTCAATAGACCAGTGTCTGGCATGTCTGGAAAAACAAGGATTTTCTTGCTCAAATCAATGAAATAAGCACTGTTTCTTCTGATGTCATTCCATTCATCCCATTTCTCTTTATCGTCTCCTTTCTGAGGAGCTTTACTCCAGTCTATAGGTTGCATTGTTCTAGCGTCAACTTGAATAGCTGAACTGTCATGAATGAAGCTCTTAGGTGTTGCACCTTCAAACTTCTGAATGTCTTCTCTAGGGAAAAACCAGAGAACTTCAGTAATGTTGTAGGTTTTCCCGATTGTTGTTTCTCCAGTCTCGATAGCGTTTTCTTGCTCTCGGTCCGTGTAGGTTAGAAGACAAATCAGAAACAGTATCTTCTTGACCGTTTCATCTCCAAAAATCGTTTTTCCAAGAATGTGGTCTAAGTCTTCCAATCCAAGTTCTCTCAGACCATCCGCTATCTCTCTAGCCTTCGTTACTTCCTCTTCAGTTACCATTGACATAGAATGATCGTCCTACTGAATATTGAGGTCTCGTGAGTGACTCTCGATGTAGGAGACTTTCTTCATCCAATTCTGAAAACATAGTCGGCTACAGAATTGCCGTCTGTTTCGTGTTGCGTCAAACTCTTTTCCGCAACAACGACATAGTTTCTTCAATTTGACCACTGTATAATACAATGGTCAAGCTAAATATTAAAGGATTGTCCTAAAATCGCCTCTTTTCATCAGATGATGAGAATACGGTCTCCTTTTCTGAAACAGAGTCTAGAAATAACTTATTTCATCACATGATGAAAACGAACCAAAAGAATTAATTCTGGTGACTTCTACTAGAACTCTGGAACAACTGTTAATGAGAGAAACAATTTGCCAAAAGATGATGATTTCCTTGGAGCATTAGCCGCTATCTTCTTCGGTCTAGTTGGACTAGCGGTGCTTGCCTCTATCTTCGGACCTAAATGTCCTAAGTGTGGAAAACCAGTTGACAGAGGAGCAAAAGTCTGTCAGAACTGTGGAGCGGTCCTACAATGGTAGAGGTCAAGAAACTGCTTGAGATAAGCCCAAAAGTGGAGTTACGTCTATCCTCTGTTCACCTCGGAATATTGTCAATACTCCTTTTGCTCAAAGTTTTCGATGTGATCAACATGGACCCTCTTTTCTTCAAAGGGTTGGTTACATGGGTAGCACTTAATCTTCTAGCGTTCCCAGCCGCAAGAAAAAGATTCGTCACTCCTACAATAGTGAATCCGAAATGTCATTTCTGTGGAAGTGAAATGACAACTGTGAAGCTTTACTGTGAGAAGTGCAAGGCTACTTCTGGAGTTCCCAAGAAAGAAAACTGAACAAAAGTCTTTTCTCTTAAGGGGGGTGTACCCCCTCTCTCCTATAGACAGTCTTCAATAGAACATAGACATAGGGGGGTACACCCTTTACACGAGAAAAGACTTTTCAAAGAAGCATAATTCAATTCATCAAGAATAGACGCACTATTAGAGTAAGAGTATTCTAGCCTTATGGTCTGTCTGTTCTCTAGAGTGGTAGGGGAGATAGAGACTTCCCTTGATAACTCGACATCTCTAATGGTATATCAGAACTAGAGACCATACTGGGAGCAATTACCTAGAATCATTCGATACTCTCACTAAATGAAGACAATAGATAGTCTCTGAGGGCTTCTCTGGTGTGTTACTTTCTTCTGATTCTTGTCTTTTTCTTTTGTAGCAAGTATGGAATGATTCCACTAACAAAGCCGCCAGCAATGCCGCTAGCCAGAGAGACGATAGTGCTCCTAATCCAAGCTTCTGGCAGTTTGGGAATCGAAACTGGTGTAGAAGATTCAATTCCAGTCTTTTTAGCAGTAATCACAGTGACTTCTCCGAAATATTCAAAGGATGCTTGACCATTGGCATCTGTGAAAAGAGTGACGCTTATACCATCTTTCATGACTGATATTTCTGCATCCTCAACTGGTAGTTTGTCTGACGAATTCGTGACGGTGACAATTATTATCTCACCAATATTCATGGGTGTTTCTGGAGAAACCGCAACTTGAAGCTCAGGTGGCGGCGGAGAAACGCTGAACGGTTTAAGAGAACCGAATATCCACCAGAATGGGACTCCCAGAATTTGGGTGACGCTTACGAAAAGAAGAAAGAAAACCAGTAGAGAAACCGAAACAACTATCAAGAGATTCTTTCGCATAACATGCAGTTCCCTTTCAAAAATATAAGATATTCGGTATAGAATCAAACTGCAATTGTTGCTTGAAAGAAATAAGAAAGAGGGGATTCTAATGTTTGTGGTTGAATCCGTTGGTTTCGTCTAGCATTTCCTTGTATTCTTTCTCGTGTTTCTGTCTGCTTCTCTTTCCGACTTCGATAAGTGCCTCTGTAGGGTCTAGCTTCTCGTCTGATGTTCTCGGTTTTCCAGCTAGTCCAAGCTTCGCTAGAGCCTTCTTGTAAAGCTCTTCTCCGTAAATCTCCATCATTCCTCTAAGGGTAAGCTCAAGCTGTTCAATCCGCTTGTTCAGCTTGACTATTTCTTCATCTTTCATCTGAATCTCGGTCTTTACTGTTCTGTTTGAAAGGCTTAAAGCTTGTTCTCGGACCTCGATGAAAGCAGATTTTAGCTTTACGTCTCCTAGATAGGTCTCCATTGATTTGCCTATGCTCTTGCCTACTAGAAGCTTCGCTATGTCGGGATTGATTCCTAGATTGTAGCATGTTGACAAGAACCGCTTTCTTAAGCTGTGGAACGTGAACCGCTTGTTTTCTGGAATCTTCAGTTTCGCTTTCAGACAGAGTTTCTTAAGTATCTTGTTTATGCTTTCATCGTCCAGATGGTCGTTTTGACCACTTGGAAACAGATAGCCGTTCTCCTTTGGCAATGTTGGAAGGTAAGCCTTCAATAACTCCACTGATTCCTTCTGTGTTATCTTCTCTAGCGGTATTGGTGTTGACTGGTTCAAGTCTGGAATGTCCGACTTTCTGGTAGGAGAGAAATCGCTTACTCTCCAAGCCAAATCTAAGCCTAAAGAAAGAATCGTTCTAGCTCTCAAGTCGGCAACGTTGAAAAGCCATCTGAGTTCCTCCATTGACGGAATATAGGTTTTTGTCGTTAGATGTGTCGGGAAAGCTTGAGGATTCACTGGCATACCGTAGAACTTGAAGAACTGCATTATTCCTATCGTATTGCCTCTAGCTGAGTTTATGCTGTATCCTCTTTCAAGCATCCATTTGTGGAACTTCTCGATTTCACGGTCAAACCGCTTAGTTCTCTCAAAGTCTTCACTAGTGACATCTGCTTTCCGCTCTGCTAGAATTGAGTCTAGGTTCTTGCCGTAATACTCTTCAAAAAGGTCTAAGCTTCTCCGATAGCTTTTGAAAGTTCCCTTGCTCTTGCTGGTCTTATAGTAGTCTAGAAAGCGGTCCTTTGCTGAAGGCATTGTCCTACTAGTTTCTTCTGTATGGTTTATCAATGTTTTTGTCGCTTGTTTGTCGGGTTTGCGGGAGATGTCTCTCGTTCCATGTGTTTTAGTTGAATATGTACTAAAAACTGATAAGTACTTGTCCGGTTATTGCCCTGCCATGGGAGACCAGTTAAAGATCGCTTGCGGTGTCTTTGCAGTCATAAACTATGATGATCAGCCCGTTTTTCCGTGCATTTATTGGGGGTTAAGAGCCCAGAATCACCGAGGCCACCAATCACACGGCTTCTTGACCTACAAGAATGGAGAGTTTTTCGTTCACAGAAGCTTGGACCTCGTGCCCAAGATTAAGACAAGTGCGATTCAAGAATGGTTCGGACGACTACCTGGGAACGTTGGCATTGGAAACGTGCGCTACACTACTTCTGGAAAGACAGATGAGAAATCATTGATAAAAGGCACACAACCTGTGACTGCCTCGAAGAATGGACTGAAGCTTGCAGTCTCCTTCAACGGAAACGTCGTCAACACGTTCCAACTCATGAAAGAAATAAAGAAAGAGTTTCCACGTTTCTCATATGAATGTGACGCCGAACTCGTCTGCCACAAGCTAATGGTCGAATTGCTGAAAGGCAAAGAACTGAAGGAAGCCGTCAGAACCTGTATGCAGGAAATCGACGGAGCCTTCTCAGTCGCGGCCATCACGCAGGACGGCAAGTTCTTCGCCTTCAAAGACCCACACGGAATAAGACCATTATGCGCTGGTCACTGCGAGGATCGTTCAACCTACGTTTTCTCCTCAGAAACCGTCAGCTTGGACATAAATGGTTTCAAGAGAGACTTTGAACTCGAACCCGGCGAAATGGTCACGGTCACAAAAGAAGGTTTCACAAGAGAGAAACTCGTAGGAGGAGAGCGCAAAGCCTTCTGCGCTTTCGAATTCGCGTACTTCGCAAGACCAGACTCTTGTTTCGACGATAAGTATGTTTACGAGATTCGGGAAGAGTTTGGAAGAAATCTGGTCAGGGAAAACCCGAAGATCGTCAAGGATGCCAACATGATTCTTTCGGTTCCTGAGACAGGCGATGACCCCGCTCTGGGTGTTCATGAAGAATCTGGGATAAGATGGGAAAGAGCATCACGCAGGCACAGATACGTGACTGAAAGGGCTTTCCTGTTGCTCAGCAAGGAACGACAATCCACAATAGACCGCAAGATCAACATTCTGGCACCCAAGATTAAGGGAAAACGCATCATCGTAACCGAAGACAGCATAGTCCGCGGAGACACAACCAAAGTCATTGTCGAGAAGCTTCGCAAAATGGGCGCGGAGAAAGTCTACCTATTTGTGACGTTTCCGCGAATAATCGGGCCGTGCCTTTATGGAATAGACATGGCAACATATGGTCAACTTATAGGTTCAAAACACACTTCTGAACAAATAGCCAACATCATAGGAGCAGATGCGGTCTGCTACCAGTCGATAGAGGGTTTGGTGAAAGCCACGGGCTTCACGAAGGATCAGTTGTGCATGGCGTGCGTTTCAGGCCAGTACCCGACACCGTTGGCGCAGAAGATCGCGGACACCATGAAGAAACGATTCTTGGAAGGTCACGAAGAGACTGGAAGGCTCTACGAAATAGAAGAAGCTATCCAGAACGCCTAAATGACAAAACAGATTAGGCATTCAGGCTATTCCTCTCATCTGGCGGGTCAACTATGGAGAAAGTAGGCGTACTAGTCGTCTGTTATGGTTCCCGAGAAACCGCCATGATTGACGTTCTTGCTAGAAGCCGTAACTACGAAGTCGAACTCTACGTGGCGGACAAACAGCGAAACCCTTTCAACATAGAAAAAGCCACCAAACACGTAGTCATTTCCGACCTAAGCCCTGAAGAGATCTGCAAGTTTGCAGAAACCAACAAGAACAGAATAGACTTCGGAATCGTAGGTCCTGAAAAACCCATCATCGAAGGCGTACGCGACCTTGTGGAAAAGAAGACAGGAATTCCGATGATCTGTCCAACAAAGGAAAATGCACTAGAAGAAAGCAAGATCCGTCAACGACTGATGTTCGAAAAAATCGTGCCTGAAGTGAATCCGCGTTTCCGGGTTTTCGACCCGAAAAACTACAAGAACGTTGAAGAAGTGAAGAAGGCTGTTTACGGCTGGCTTGATGAACTCGGAGACAAGGCGGTTGTTAAACCTGACAAGCCGACTGCTGGAAAAGGTGTAGGCGTGTGGGGCGACCACTTCAACACACGAGAACAGCTTTTCGAGCATTTCATGTCGAACTATCAGTATGGCACAGTTTTGATCGAGGAGAAAGTCGAAGGCGAAGAATCAAGCTTCCAAGCTTTCTGCGATGGCAAGCATCTTGTATCGCTACCTGATACGAGAGACCACAAACGAGCATTCGACGACGACAAAGGACTAAACACTGGCGGAATGGGTTCTTACAAGGATGTTGGTGAGACACTACCGTTCATGACTGGTGCTGAAAGGACAAGAGAGACAGAAGTCGTGACTAGGATCTTTGATAAGTGGCGATCCGAGATAGATGATCCTTCTGGGCTTCGAGGCGTGCCGATGTACGTGGCTTTCATGCACACAGGCAAGCAATCGAAAATTCTTGAGAATAACAGCCGCCCCGGCGACCCAGAAATAATAAACATTCTCCCAATCATCAAAGACGACTTCGTCGATGTTTGTTTCAAATTACTCGAAGGCAATCTCACGCACATAGAAATGGAAAAGGCGGCCACTGTCGTAACCTACAAGGCCCCGCCAAACTACGGAGGCTATGCTGAAACCTTCCCGAATCTTGTGAACAAGGCTGAAGTCGGTGAACCAGTCGACTTAGCCAAGGCGTATGAACTGAGTCGAAAACATGGCGACAGAATCCGCGTTTATCCGGCTTCGATGGAGCAGCGTGATGGTGAAGCATTCGCGTTGAAATCCCGTGCTGTAGCCGTTGTGGGCATAGGCGAGGACATAGAAGCGGCTAGACAGGCTTCGTTGGGAGGCATAAAAGCTGTGAAGGGCGGAGCGCTCTGGTTCAGAACCGACATAGCTTCAAAACAACATATCGAAAGAAGCATACGACATATGGAAGCGTTGAGGCGCCAGAAGTGAAGAGAGCTTTCATATCAGACTGCGAAGGCCCCATAAGCAAAAACGACAACGCCTACGAAATAACAGCACACTACGTCCCAAACGGAAACAAGCTGTTCACGATTATAAGTCGATACGACGACGCGCTTGCAGAAGTCTTGAAGCGGTCTGGCTACAAGGCTGGTGATACGCTAAAACTCATCTTGCCCTTTCTGAAAGCCTACGGTGTTACAAACGAAAAGATGGAAGAATTCTCAGCAAACAATCTCGTTCTAATCTCAGGCGCAAAAGACACACTGCAGCATATTCGCACCTTAGCCGACGCCTTTATCGTGAGCACAAGCTATGAGCACTACATTAGAACCATGTGCAAAGCTCTGACTTTCCCTTGCGAGAATGCATACTGCACCGGAGTCAATATCGACAAGTACGACCTTTCCGAGTCGGAAAGTGCTAGGCTGAACAGAATATCGCAAGAAATCGCCAAAATGCCCATGTTCGATATTCCTTCGAAAGCAAAGTCCCTGAAAGATCTTCCGATAGAGGCACAGAAAACGGTTCAGCGACTGGACGGCATCTTCTGGAAGGAGATTGCAGGAATGGACTTCGGGCGTATCTTCTCTGAAGTAAACCCTATGGGCGGTAAGGAGAAGGCTGCAGCCATCAGAGACATTGCAGAAAGGCTGAGCATAGGAATATCAGATTGTATGTACGTTGGTGACAGCATCACAGACGAAGAAGCCTTCAAGCTTGTCAGAAAACAAGACGGCTTAACCGTTTCCTTCAACGGCAATCAATACGCGGTGGAAAACGCGGAAATCGCAGTCTTGTCCGAAAACAGTCTCATAACCGCAGTTATTGCAGATGTTTTCTTTAGATATGGAAAGCAGCAGTCCCTCGATTTGGCTGCGAGTTGGAGCAGAGAAGCTCTCAAAAAGAGCCAAGTCAGCCCTGTCTTGATGAATCGCGTTTTCAAGTTGTATCCCAGCGAGTTGCCTAAAGTTAAAATAATAACAAGCGAGAATATGGAGAATCTAGCAAGAGAGAGTAGTGAGTTCAGAAAAAAGGTCAGGGGAGAAGCGGTGGGGAGACTCGGATAGAATGGTCAAGATTGAAATCGAAGACACTTACGCGGAGGCATTTGAGGGCCTTTACTGTCGCATTATCGTAACTGCTGATGATGCAAGCACTCTTCAGAAAGCTGCCGAAGACGCAACGGCCACGCCTTCAATAGTGATTGGCAGAGTGGAAGGCGGGATCGAAAAATGGCTCAGCGAGAGAGAGACACCGGACAAGCGCAGAGGAGCAATACTCCAGTTTTGGGGAGGAATCGACCCGAGAAAGCCCTTTTCCGACACTCTGAAAAAGTTCGAAATTGAACTCTCGTATAGGATTCGCCAAGATATCCTCGTCAAGCCCTTTACAGCGGTTTTTGACGACTTGCCGAAAGCTGAAGACAAACTGGACATGATGGAACGTGTTGGTCATTGCGGGGATGGCTACGAGTGGATGGAGAAACGCCACGGTCGCGAGGTAATAGTGGTGCCGATAATGGTTTCTGATTTTGTGATTGAACGCTACTTGGGTTATGCTCGTGGTGTTTCCGGCGCCAATTTCTGGTACATGTGCGAGACCAAGGAAGCAGCGATGAGGGCAGGAGAGGAAGCGCTGGAAGCCATACACAGAATTGATGGTGTCATAACACCTTTCGATGTTTGTTCCGCTGGCTCAAAGACCGAAACCAGATACCCATCGATAGGACCCACTACAAACCATGTCTACTGTCCATCTCTGAAAAAGAGACTAGGTGAAGAGTCAAGAGTTCCCGAAGGCGTCAACTACATTCCCGAGATAGTGATTGACGGCATTTCACTGCAGGCTGTCAAAGAAGCCATGAAAGCAGGAATAGAAGCTGCTGGAAGCGTTGAAGGCGTCGTGAAGATCTCTGCAGGCAATTACGGTGGCAAACTGGGCGAATATAAGATCTATTTGCGCGAGCTGTTTTCATGACCCGTTTCGATGCAGTCGGCTTCGGCGCACTCAACGTTGACAAGCTCTTCAAAGTAAATTGCGTAGTAGGCCCGGATTGTGAAGGCTTCGTGATGGGTTTTGAAGAAGCTTGCGGAGGCTCCGCAGCAAACACAATGGTCGGGTTGGCCAGATTGGGCTGTAGAACAGGGTTCATAGGAAAGGTTGCTGACGACAAAGAGGGCCAGCTCTTGACAAGGCATTTCCAGGAAGAAGGCGTTGACGCAAAGGGTATAGTTACTGTGAAAGCTGGACGTAGCGGAACAGTAATGGGCTTCATAGACGGGAAAGGCAACAGAGCATTGTTCGTTGATCCTGGCGTAAACGACACGATAATGCCCGAAGAGATAAAAAAAGAATATGTCCGCCAGACTGAATTCCTGCATTTGGCATCTTTTGTCGGACAGGACTCTTTTCAAACCCAGACAAAACTAGTGGAGGCTCTGCCGCGGAACGTCAAGGTCAGTTTTGATCCTGGTGAAATATACGCAGGAAAAGGCCTGAAGGCATTAGAACCTATTCTGAACAGAACCTACGTGTTTATGCCTAGTGCGCGAGAACTCCAAATGCTCATAGGAAAAGCTGACTACAAAGAGAATGCGGAGTTCGTTATTGGAAAAGGCGTCAGAATAGTCGCCGTCAAGATGGGCAACAAGGGCTGTTACGTTACTGATGGAAAGGAAAGCCACCGCATAGAGGCGTTCAAAGTCAAAGTGGTTGACACTACTGGTGCTGGGGACGCTTTTTGCGCTGGTTTTCTTTACGGCCTTATCAAGAAGAAGAATCTGGCTGAGTGCGGGAAGATAGGCAACTTTGTCGCTTCCAGATGCGTAATGAAAATGGGTGCAAGAACAGGTCTGCCGAAGCTTGAGGATTTAGTCGAACACAAGCTTGATTGAGACTTAGGCAATTTCTGGCTCAGCATTTCTTCTCCAGATAGGAAACCAAGCTTTCGAAGATCAGTTTTCCATCACCGTATTCCGCCATCTGTCGCTGTCTTGTCCATTCGGGCTGTTGCCACCAGTAGAATGCCCTTTCGGGATGCGGCATCA
>Ga0315279_10008470_pt1 | contig 12452 bp, 12 predicted proteins | sample YL17G06_20_MG_FD_203694 | JGI IMG/M metagenome (GOLD analysis project Ga0315279, IMG submission 203694) | Sediment microbial communities from Yellowstone Lake, YNP, Wyoming, USA - YL17G06_20 | ecosystem: Environmental > Aquatic > Freshwater > Lake > Sediment | place: USA: Wyoming | collected... | reverse complement strand
CCCACGACGTACCTCATCCTAAGGTGGAATACGGCGGAGACACGGTCCACAAGGGAACTTCCCACCGCTGCCGTTCTACCATACCTCTCCCCGTCGGGCAGATAAGCCAGCGTCTTAACCTGATCGACCAGCCCCGAGACCACCTGTGACCCAAGGTCAAGCATGTTGACCTCCGAGTCGGTGGCTCCCCTGACCTGGTTGAAGGTCACCAGACTCTCCTCCTTGACGTTTAGCCTCTCAGCGATCTCCTTGGGAAGCACCATCCTCCAGACGTCGGCCTCCCCCGTTACCTCTAGCCTCCCCCCGAGGTGAGACAGGGCGTTCCTCACGAACCTCTCAACCTCTCCCTTGCCGCCGAGGGCTGCCTCCGTCTCCGCCATCCGCTTCACAACATCGTCCAAGTCCACGTTTGTCTGCCCGTAGAACGAATCCTCCCTCATCTTCAGGATGACATCAGCGTCCATCAGGTGATCAACGAGCTCAAGCCGCCTAGCCCTCTCACGCTCCCTATCCATCCTCGTCTCGAAGAAGTCGAAGAGGCTCTTCTGAGGCCCAAACTTCGCCTCCAACCGATAGTCTACAATGGCGTCCAGAACAGCTAGGTCATCTCCGAAAAATGGCGGCGCGAAGCCATACGCATCGCGTATCTCTCGCGCTTTCCTCATCAACAACTCCAGGATAGCATTCTCGAGGGTTTCCTGGAGGATAAGTGTCCGAATATACACCATCTTCTCGGGCTGACCAAACCTGTCTACACGTCCGTTCCTCTGCTCCAGCCTATTCGGGTTCCAGGGAAGCTCATAGTGGATGATCTGGTTCGCTGAGTACTGGAGATCAATCCCCTCAGCCATGCAGTCAGTCGTTATGAGAACAGCCCTCTTCGACTTCTTGAAGGCCTCGAACTGTTCCTTCCTCTTAGGCGGATTCATCTCGCCGTGGATAGTGTAGACTTCCATTCCTCTCAGCTTCGATGAGGTTTCGATCTCCCTCAGCAGCTCCCTCTGAAGGTAGTCCAAGGTGTCCTTGTATCGGGTAAAGATGATGACCTTCACGTTCCGGCCCGCGGCTCTATTCACTGCATCTGGCAAGCTGTGTCGGAGCAGGTAGTTCAGCTTCGTATCCCTAATGCCGGTGATCTTCCGGCACTTCTCCAAGGCCCTACCCAAGAGCTCCTTCTCCGCCTCGTAAGACGCGACACTCCCAAACACCACCCTATCCGTCCTGAGGTCGACTTCCTCCTCGGTTAGATCCTCGCCGAGATCGAAGTCGAATAGGTTCTTCCGGGCATCCTCTTCCTTAATGCCGAGCACCGGCTTCTCTGAGCGGGCCCTCAGCTCGTCCTCGATCCTCTGAATCCTGTTCCTCAGGCTACACGCAACGGCGTACGGGGAGCTCAGCGCTCGCTTATGGAAGTGGAGGATTGTCCACTTCGCCACCCTCCGCGCCACCTCCCCCTCATCCTTCACCGACTCGAGGATGTGATCGGATACCGCATTCACGCTATCGATGACCTCCCTCAGTTCAGCCGACGGGGGAATGAACTCCTCCTTGTGATCTCTCTCTGGGAAGGGGTTAATCCCAACGTTCGTCCGGACCAGCCACTCCTTGACATCCTTCCTCCGCCGCTGGCAGATGTGACGCTTGGCAGCCTCCTTGTTGATCTGAACATCGGTAACGTCACCCGACACGATGGAGGGGTCGATCATCTGGAGGAGACTAGCAAAGGAGTCCCTGTACCCATTATGGGGGGTAGCAGTCAATAGCAGAAGGTGCTTGGAGTTCTCCGCCAACTCCTTCGCAGCCAGCCACCGCTGCATCACCGGATCCGACTCGGAGACGCTCTGGTGGGGCTTCGCCGCGTTATGAGCCTCGTCGAGGACCACGACATCCCACCGGTGCTGGAGCACCCTCTGGAGCACGTGAGCCTGCTTGACGTAGTCGATCGAGGCGATGAGGTAGGGGTAATGCCCCCACGGGTCACCACCCACCAACAGCTCCCTCTCCAACTGCCTCAAGTGCCGCCTCGAGATAATCTCCGCCCTGATGTGGAAGAATCTGAAGATGATGTCCTTCCATTGCTCCCGCAGGTTAGCGGGCACAACGAAGAGCACCCTCTCAGCGAGCCGCCTCCCAAGCAACTCGGAGACAACTAACCCTGCCTCAACCGTCTTCCCCAGCCCCACATCGTCGGCGAGGAGAAGGCGTGCCCATGGCAACTCAAGCGCCATTAGCACCGGCACCAGCTGATAAGGCATCGGGATAACCCGACTCCGCTGAAGCCCCATTAAAACCGCCGTGCCATGCATCAAATCAAGCTTCAGAGACTGAATCAGCAGCCTCTGGTAACCAGGGTTACCAACCACCCCGACGTCGGGCGGCGGATGAACAGCCACCCGAGCTTCCTCTACTGGCACGTAGAATTCGTGCCTAGACTCGACACCATTTATACTACTGACCTTTAAAAACTGATGAACCGAATCAAAATTATCAACTCGCCAAATCCTATCTCTGATTTCAACGATCTTTCCCTCCTCGAGATCGTCTAATGACGCTAATCTCTCTTTCGTTAAAGCAATCGGATCAGGTAAAACGGCAGGTATACGACCAGACCCCTCAACCCGATAGACCTTAGAGGTCCTAGGATTCAATATTCTTACAATGGCTTGCCCAGTATCAACATTCTTCCCATAAACAGCAAGGTAGCTACCCATCGGCTGAATTCGGCCAAGAGCCACTGCCTCATTCCAATCCTCGACAAATAGGGTACTGCCATCGTCAACGTCAGCGCCTGACATTTCCCTTAATAATCATCACATTCGTATAAAACAATTTCAACCCAGAATAACACTAATTTTGAAATACATTACAAATTGCACCGAAGAGATCCTGCATAATATTCGACCATTTTTTTAATGGAGAATATCACCCGATAATTTTATTTTGTCAACTAAAGATAATAATTCCGATAAATGATGCTAGAGAAAAGAGAAATAGACATCATCGAGCTGTTCATCGATGAGCTCGCCTCTCGGGCCTTCTACGGGTACGCCGGGGAGAAACCTCTTGCCGTACTAGCAGCCCTCGAAACCGCCGGCGACGTCATGCGGGAGAACCAGCTAAACTTAAGCCAAGCCCTCAGCTCGACGCTTCTCGGAAAAGAGATCAAGAGGACCTTCATCCGCCTAACCCAGAGAACCGGCAAGCTCAAGGACCCCGACTCCTCATGGAGCAATGTCGTCACCTCGAAGAAGGAGCTCCTCACGATCCTCCAAGAGAAAAAAAGCGTCGACGAGGCCTTCAGGACCGCCTCCAAGGAGAGGACCGATAAGATACTGGCGAAATACCACTCGAAACTGGGCCTACACTTCCCATCAAAGTGATTCTTAACAACCCAAAACGGGAGAGCGATGAGAAGCAGATCCTCACTAGGTTCATAGAGGAGATCAAGCGGATCGACCGACTCAACATCATCGGCCACAACATCCTCCGATTCGACCTACCACTCATCATCAACCGCGCCGCCGCCACCGCCTCGCCTCCACAGGCGACCTGATGCGCCTCCTCCTCAACCCCTACCCCATCGACATGATCCAGGCCCAGCTCCCGGATAACAACTTCACCTTCAAGGGCCTCGGCCTCGCCGAATGCGCCAGAAGAATCGATGCAGAAACCTGCACCTGCCTAGGCTCCACGTCCACGCCTCAGGCCATGCAAACTATCTAGATCTGATGAGAATAGTGGGAGACATTAAACCGAAGAAGTTGATACCAATACACACCGAGCGTCCAGAGCTCTTCAAGCTAATACATGAGAACGTTGAATACCCACAATTACACTCAAGCTAGAGCTTACGCGTCTATGCTCCGATGCATGGCGCGAGGTAGTAGACCAGCCTCCCCTGAGGAAGCTCGAAGTCCATCTTCAGGGGCATGTCCGTGGAGAGCTCCAGGGTGGTCACCTCGCTCGACACGACGGCTGCGTCGACTATCTCCTTTAGATAGCTCAGGGTGAAGGTGGCGCCGCCGTCCTCCCCGGCCTTGAGCTCCAGGAGCTCATCGCTCCCCCTCTCCCAGTCGCTGAAAACGCTCCCAATGTCCCCTACCGCGCTCATCTTAAGCATGTCTCCGGCGACCTCGATCTTCACGTTCTCGCCGACGAGGTCGGCGTCCCTGATCGCCTCCCTGAGACTCTGGGTGAGGATCCGGGCCGAGGACTTGAAGAGTACCTTCGGCTTGGGAACCTCCTCGTCTGAGGGCTCCAGGACGGGCATCGTGAACCTGCGAGTGTGACCCTCCCGGCTGCACTGGATGGCGAGGCAAGCCCGCTCCTCGTCCAGGCTTATCTTCACCCTCTCATCTTTCTCAACCCGGTCAAGGAACTTCAGGAACTCGCCGATCCTGAGGGACAGCCTCGGCTTCCCCTCGCAGACGTATCTGTCGAAGAACTCCCGGGGCAGCTCGAAGTCGACCATGGCGATGTGGCTAGAGTCCATGGCGAGGAGCTTGATCTTCTCCCCGTCGATGTCGAAGCACCCCTCGTCGACGACGGCGGCGAGGGCCTTCACCAGGTTCCGGAACGGCTCTATGCCTGAGACCTCAACCTCGAACAACTGCAACCCGCTCCGTGAATCTATCACAGGTTTTCAACTTAACTTCTTTGTACGTATTTAGCTCTTGGTCCATTCTCGGATCAGGGCTTCACCCAAGGTTTGGGATAGGTTGCGGCCTTGCTGTTTCCAGGTGGCCAGCACGGTCATCACCGTCTCGTAGATCATGGTGCCCTTACCGTTCCTGAAGCAACCAATGATCCGAGCATCTTCACTGCGTGTCTTGTCTCCTCGGGGAAGCTCTTCATCAGGCTCTCTATTAACTGGCTGGCGATGTATTGCTTGAACTTGCTCTCATACATCGCCGGGTAGTAGATCCAGTGGTGACCGCCCTTCCCCGTCTTCTCATCCCCTTTTAGGACGCCCATCTTCCTCATGGATTCGAGGAAGTTGATGACGCTGGCGCGGCTGATGGTGTTGGGCTTGAGCTCGGCGTTGACTCGGTCCCATACGGCTTTGGAGCCTAGGCCCTCGGGGGTAGCCCAGATCACTCTGAGGGCTATCTCTTGGTAGTCCTTGAGGACGGCTCTCAGCCCCTTCTCGGAGGCGTCGTACTCGATTCGCTTCTTCATGCCAAAAACACATATCAACAAGTGATAATAAACATATCGAATTAGACACAGGACTCGGGGTGGGCGATCCTAGTTACGTAGAGGTCGACCCAAGAAAACGAGGATTGAAACGATACAAAGTTGAGCCTTAAATGGTCCTCGCGGTGGGCTTTGAGGGCGGTGGCTTGGCCTGTTCCGCGGCGTAGACGGCGAGGGCGACGGCCCAGAACCTGTCGTCGTGGTTCCCTCAGGGTGGTTGAAGAGGAGGCGCCCAACTCGAACTCTATTGTTTAGATGGATCTCACCAGATTCATGCAGCGGGTCGCTCATCATATCACCTTAAATATTGAAATTCACAGCTCGAAGGCTCTCTGAAGGACCTTACCCCGATATCCCGCCGTTTTTCCCTTGAAGTAGCTTAAAATACTCCCTTTTTCTATAGGGTCCCCCCCGCTCCTTTTAATGAGCTGTTGGATGTCCCCCCATGTCTTCTTAGCGAAAATTCGGTGTTTAGACTGCTTGATGAATTTACTAAATTCATCTCTTCGCCCATCCTTTTTTGAGACTAGATTTAGCAAATAGAAACTCGATTCACGTGCTATCCAGCTGCCAAGTAGCCACATCCGCATTAGCTGGTATTTCTTTGCCTTTACAGCGATCTCGTCGAAGCTGTTGTTGAAAACCTCCAAGAACCAGCCATTGGCTAGATACTTCTCCTTGACCCTCTGATTGCTGGGCTCGGTGTCGTTGCCTGAGTTGAGCTTTACCTCGGTGAAAAAAACAGCATCCTCCGTCTTGATAATTAAATCTGGTTCCGTTCTATGGTTCGGAGTATATTTCTCGAATTTTTCCCAAGCGTTCTCTAACGGGGTCCATACGCGGCCTTCGTTCTTCGAGTATGTCCAGTAGATAACCTCAGGGTTCAACTGGTGCTTCCCGGATATCTCGGTCAGGTAGCTCTCAAGGAGGTTGTTTCTCTCAAGGTATCTGAAAACATTCCAGGTGACGGCGTCTTCACTGTTCTCATGACCGAGACGGCGGGTTTCCCTTTTCACGCCCTTGATCTTATTAAGAAAAGCGGATTCCTCTTCGTCGTTCCACAGAAAATTATCTTTCTCTTCCTTGTAGGCAAACGTGCTTGGACTGATGAATATTGGATGCTTCGGGCATAGGAATCGTTTATCGTTGACTCGGTCTCCTCTATGTCGCCGAGGGACTTCCTCTTTGCATCCATTAACTGGGCATTGAACTTGTTCACCTTCGATAGGTCGAATCTGCTTTAGATCATCGTAGAGAAACATAATTCTATCAATAAAAGGTAAACGTAATTAGGGTATTTAATGCTTTATTCGTATGTATTTATCTCATGTTTATCAATAACTTAGAAATGGGCTTAAAATGGTAAAATGAGACCTTTTAGGGCTTGGACTACCCGTTCGATGAGGATAGGGGAAGCTCCAGGATTAAGCTTATTTTGCTGAAAGAGCACCAGATGCGATAAAATCACATCCATGAGCTAAATATGTACCTCCAGACTAGTAAGCCTTGAGCACCTCATCATCGAGAAGGCCTAGCGCAACGGGGCGAGTGAGAAAAACGTCAAAGAGCGAGGATAAAGGCAGACGCGGAGGAGACCTGTGCCCCTTCGTAGATCCAGAGAGAAAACGCTGTGAGATAGCTCAAAGACTGGCCCGGGAGGTCTACTGCGATGGAGCCTGGTTCCAAACATGCGAACACTACATCAGGGGAAGAAAGCGGAAACCCTGATGCTCTCGAAGGCAGATTAAACCCAAGTTCCTCTCTACGTAAGCCTTCAGCATCTCCTCGAGGACCACCAACCCATCCCACTCCATTATAGAATATGTTACATGGATAAAACAGTCACCAGCACCCCACTAAACTGAACGTCTAACTACCCCACATTTTACATAAACCATCGTGTAAATACACTTCAAGTTGACTTCACTCACCTTCTACGGCGGCGTCGGCGAGATCGGCGGAAACAAGATCCTCATCGACGACGGGGACACCAGGCTCTTCCTGGACTACGGCATGAGCTTCAGACAGTCAGGCCGCTACTTCAGCGAGTTCCTCGGCCCCAGAAAATGCAACGGCCTGGGAGACTTCTTCACCACAGGCCTCCTACCCGACATACCCGGAGTCTACAGAACAGACTACCTCAGGCAAATGGGCAGAGGAAGAGAGGATCGCACCGTGGACGCGGTGCTGCTAAGCCACGGTCACATGGACCACGCCGCCTACATACACCACCTAAGGCCAGACATCGAGCTGGTGATGAGCCGGGAGACCCACGCCGTCCTGAAGACCATCCAGGAAACAGGCTCAGGAGGCTACAGCGAGTACCTGGACCTATCCCCCAGCTTCCAGATACGGCCATCCGAGCGAGGCGGAGGATACACCCGGGTCACCAAGCGGGAGGGCACCCAGCCCAGAAAGCTTAGGATAGTCGAGCCGGGCAGGAAGACCAGGGTAAACGGCGTGGAGATTGTGCCCTACGCCGTGGACCACAGCCTGCCAGGCGCTACGGCCTACCTCATCCACACAGGCGAGGGCTCCATACTCTACACGGGTGACCTCAGGTTCCACGGGTACCACGGGGAAGAGACCCGGGAGATGGTGGAGAAGGTAAGCGGCGAAGGCATAGATCTGATGCTGGTGGAGGGTACACGGATTACAGAGCACCAGGGAACCACCGAGACGGATGTCTACCGTAGAGCCTCCGAGATAATTAGAGGCACTCAAGGGCTGGCGGTTGTCAACTACCCTATGCGTGACCTGGCCCGGTTCAAGACCTTCCACAACATAGCCAAGGCCACGGGTAGGAAGCTGGTTATCGGCTTCAAGCAGGCATACCAGCTAGAGCTGTTCGCAGAGATCACCGGCGAGTACCCGGGGCTAGACGACCCGAGCCTTTGCCTGTACGCGGAGAGGAAGGGTTGGGGCACAGCCGGCCGAACAGACCTCCCATCAAACATCGAGGGAGTCTGCCTTCCCGAGAACGTATGCCAGCAGGACTATGACGCGTGGGAGCGGGAGTACCTGGACAGGAGCAACACCGTGTGCTACACTGACCTGAGGGAAGATCAATCTCAGTACATCTTCTACTGTAACTATTTCCAGGTGAACGAGCTCATCGACGTGAAGCCCGTCCCGGGCAGCGTGTACATCCGCAGCGTCACGGAGCCCTTCGACGAGGAGATGGAGCTGGACGCCAGGAGGATCGATAACTGGCTCAGCCTCTTCGGCCTCAAACAGTACGGGAGAACGGGGGACGACGGGCTTCACGCCTCAGGGCACGCCTCAGGCCCAGAGATCATAGAGATGATCAAGGCGATAAACCCGAAGAAGATAGTCCCCATCCACACAGAGCACCCAGACCGCCTCGCAAACTACTTCGAGAATGTCATCAGGGTCGAGCAAGGAGATGCGCTAAAGTTATGATCTTAGCTCGTGTAATATGGTATGGTAATACTAGTTAGTTAGTATGAAGAGGGCTTTCTTCGCTGCCTTTTTCTTTGCGTCTTTCTTGGATCGTCCATCCGCCTCAGTAATTTTATTCCCATTGATATAGACCTCAGCCCTGAACACCGGGTCGTGTGACTCACCGGATATCTTAGTATAGACGTATTCTGGTAGTTTTCCGTACCGTTTCTGGTTAATCTCCTGCAGCGGTGTAATAGGATCCCTGACATCCTGAGTCAACAATATTTGAAGTAACTCGTCAAGCACCTTTCTCTCAACGAATCTCCGAGTAGACTCAAGGCTCTCCTCGTCCAGGTAGATGGCTCCGATGACGGCCTCCAGAGAGTTAGCGAGAAGCGTACACTCGCTCTTGCCACTCGACATTTTCTCGCCCTCGCTTAGATACAGGTGAGGTTTCAGATCCAGTTCCCTGGCGATGGCTCCGAGGGTCTCGTTGCTCTCGATCTCCATCCTCATGATGGTCATCTTTCCCTCAGGGTTCGACTTGCTCTTGAAGAGGTGCTCGCTGATGAGGAACTTGAGGACGCTGTCGCCGAGGAACTCCAGCCGCTCATTATCTTTTTTGATTATGTCCGGGTGCTCGTTTCTAGCTGCCCGTGTGCTTATTGCCGTTTTCAACAGCTCTTTATTCTTTATGGATATGCCTAACTTGTCTTCGAGGGTGCTCAGGTTCTCAGCTGAATAGGGGTCAAACGTGTCTTGATTGGATGAAGTCATGATTAATCATTGTGAAGTGGATAGATTTTATATTTACCTGATTGTGTCGATAGGGAAGGTGTATGATGAGCTATCAGCTTGACACAGGCCACGAGAACCTACCCATTTCTTCAAGAACTGGGAGCTCAAGGTCCTCGAATACCTCTGGAGCATCCAACCCTCCGGCGCGCGCGCTAAGGGTTTTGAGCCAAACCCCTAAGCGCATTCATTCACCGATATATTTCTTTAATGCGCCGGTATCGAACGCTGTTGGCTGGTTCCTATTGACTCTTCTTTAAATCGGTTAAATGGAAAAATTATATTAATAACTTTTGCATGTGACAAATAATATACCTTCTGAAGTTTTAGTTACAGTATTCGGGCATACATGCACAGATAATCCTTCTTTTGATATGAACGTTGAACATTTGCTTCCGCAGTTTGGGCACTTAGTGCCGAACCAAGATTTGTATATTAGACCTTAGTCGTTATTGTTTGTTTGAGTTTTAGGCGGGGTTTCTGGTTTATGCTTGTTTGTATTAGAGGGCTGTGATTCCAATTATTCTCAGGTTGACCAGCCCACACACTATGTCCGTCATAACATCATAGTGCCTGAGACGGTTCCTGAACTCGTGCGCCATTATACGAAACTTCTTCACCCTGCTAACCGTGTGCTCCACCACCACCCTCTCCCCCGAGAGCCGCCGGTTGAAAGCCCTCTCCTCACAGGTGAGCTCCCTCGCCTTCACGCCCCGCTTACCCCTTCCAGGGCCCCGCCTCTTAAACGGCACCAGCGCATTAAGCCCAGGGTAATCGTTCTGTACGCCGTCGTAGCCCAGATCCATTCCCAGACGCACCTCACCCGGCAGACGTGGGTGGCGCCACTTGAAGAGGGCGTAGTCGTGCCTGCTTCCCCGGGCGTGAGGCGTCTTATGGAGGATCAGGCCGTCAGCGTTCACCGTTATCTGGGTCTTGACCGTGTGCCTCTTCTTCTTGCCACTGTAATGGGTCCTCCTCTTGGCCTTGTCTTTGGGTCGCGGGATCTCCTGCTCCGTGGCGTCGAGGAAGGCTTTGAAGCCCGGGAAGAGGGCCTCCACCTCGTCCAGGTTTCCCAGCCGCATTGTTTTCTGGTGGATCTTCCCGGGCAGCGGCAGAGCCTGGGTTACCAGGGGCTCGAGCATTCGTATGTTTTTGAGCACGTTGGTTTGTCCGAGGTTGAAGAGGAAGCCCAGAAGGGTGGATGTGACGTAGAGCCGGTGGTACGTGAGCAGCATCACTAGCCTGTCTCTTAGGGGTAGTTTGAAGGGGTGTCCTGCCCCGATCCTTCTTTTCCTGTTTTCCCGGTGGAGCCGTTTTTCCTCGTACGAGGTGTGTGACTCCTGGGTTTTGGAGTATAGGGTGTCGAATTCAGATACCTCGAGGCCTGTGAAGGACTTGAAATTAAAGGTTTTTCTGGATAACACGTCGTAATTCAACATGATAAGGGGCTACCGAGTAGAATTACTCCCTAATATTAATAAACAAGCCGTTCTACAGCCAGAGAAACCTAATTAAGACTAAGGTCTATTGAGGGTTTCTTTCCATAACAGGGAAGAAATACAGCGAATTTTGATTTCGTCGGTGCTAGTTTAACCTTTGGGCAGATGTAGACGGCCCCGTTCCTCGAGAGTAATTTGGTGGTTTCACTCTTACAAATTGGGCACAGCCTTACGCCCAAGGCTAACAAACATTGAATCTTACTTTCGGAAGATGCGATATCATATGGGTTTAACTCCAAAGCTTTATCATAACACTTCATTGCATCGCGATATTTTTTTAACTTGCCTAGGCAAGTCCCTTTAATATTCCATGCTGTTGCGTTTTGTGGGTTCACCTTTAGGAGCTTATCCAGAATTTTTATCGTATCCCGATACATTTTAAGTTGAAGCAAAGTTGCAGCCTTAATCTGTAGAGCCCCTTCATCCTTAGGTTTCAGCTCAAGAGTCTTTTCACAGCAATCTAATGCCTCTTGACTTCTGCCCCATCCACCATAATGTTACAGCTTTTGTACGCCAAACATCAATATTTTCTGGATTAAAATGCAGTTCCTCGTTGCAAAGTTCCAAAGTTTTCTCAAGAAAAGAATGGTATTCTTGATTAAGTTCTTTTGAGTTCAAGCCCCTCCAAAACCAGAGGTCTATGTCATCTGGGAAACGATTCAACCCTTCATTGCAACACTGTAAAGACGCTTCATATTTATTCAGGCGATGTAATGCTCTAATCTTCAATTTCCAGATTTCTTTGTCGTTTACATTCAATTCTCGGGCTTTTTCTGAACATTCTAAAGCTTGAGCGAATTTATACTGTTCTAAAAGCGATTCTCCCTTAAGTTTCCAGGCTTCAGCATTTTCGGAGTTTAAATTCAATGCTTCATCGAAGAACTTTTCTGCTATCGAATATCTCTTTTTATGAAACTCGCTTTTTCCAAGTTTTAAATAGTAATCAGAATTCTTCTCTTTGCTTTCTTCGTTGAGCATTGAGTCGATCCTCATTTAGGTACAGACTATAAAGGATAGTTAAACCTATTCTGCTTCGTAGGGTCATAAGACACGCGCGCGCGAGGCGTAAGAAACGATTATCGGCACGATCATATCGTTCAACAAACTCGGATTCCTCTAGGATTATAGGCGTCTTTATTTTATTCATTAATTTATTTATTGCGCTATCAAAATCATTAGCTTCTTTTATTGATTTCACGTCCTCATTTAGATACGTGATTGAAGAACCGCTATATCTTCCATCTCTGTTCGCTAACAAGAACCAACGTAGAGCTTTACTAAAACTATAATTTGGCTTAGAACTCCAGTGCTGGTGTAGAACGAAGAGAGGAATCGCTCGCTCGCGCAACGCTTCTGCCTCTCTGCTTTAGCGTTGAGTGTACGCTTAGTTTTCTTTGTCGTGGCCTTCACAATATATCTCTCGGTATTGATGCACAATGTCAGAGAAGGAGCCACTCATTGAGCCCTTGTGGCCTTTCGCCATCTCGCTGATGTAATGCCCAAGTATTGAATCGGCGTCCTTGATCTTATTGTCTATGTCCTCTATGCTCAGGCCTT
>Ga0315279_10008468_pt1 | contig 12452 bp, 9 predicted proteins | sample YL17G06_20_MG_FD_203694 | JGI IMG/M metagenome (GOLD analysis project Ga0315279, IMG submission 203694) | Sediment microbial communities from Yellowstone Lake, YNP, Wyoming, USA - YL17G06_20 | ecosystem: Environmental > Aquatic > Freshwater > Lake > Sediment | place: USA: Wyoming | collected... | reverse complement strand
TGATGTCTTCTGATCTCAGTCCGCTGACTATTACCTCATAGATGCATTTCACGCCTTCAGGGACTTTGCTACCTTCGTTCCCCGCTAGGGTTGGACAGTAGGCATCGTTGGTCGTTGCTATTGCCTGTTTGTATTTTTTCCCTCCAATCTTGGTTCCCGAAGCAGCGAATTTTCCAACCACATAGGGAACGGTTTTGATGCTTTCGACGGCTTGTTCCGCGGCCTCCAATGCGGCTTCATCTGATTCGGCGAAAATCAGAAACATACCTCCGGCAACGCCTTTGGCAATCCCGAATCTTGTCTCGATATAGAAATATCCATCCATTCGAGGAATTTTGAACACGTGTCTTCCGAAAGCTTCAGTCTCCTCTTCAAACCCGTCGCCGAAGGTCTGTATCATGCTTCCCTTGACGTCTATGAAGTCTTGTGCCATTTCTTTTGGCAAGGCGTCAAAGACGCTGGTCTTGGGGTATGGCACAACGCCCTTCCTTATTCTGACAACGAACCAATCTTTCAACACTTCTGCTTTTCTGTCGAGAAATTGGATTATGAACCCTGGTCGGCCGTCCGGAGTCTCTTCAGGTTTTGCTTCAGCCTCAATGGTTGCCTCGCAGGGCGGGATAGTGGCAGATCTCCCGAGCCCTTTAGCTTCAATGGCTGATTCCAAAGCCCACTTACGATTTACGGACGTTACAAGTATTCTGGCGATTCGCACCGTAAATGTCTCACAAAAATCGTCTTCCAACGGAACGCCGTTAACCTTGAATTCCATTTCTACACAGCCTATGTGTCAGGCCGTGATTCTCGCTGAATATAAGTCTAATTCCAGAAGTTTCGCAATTCTGCTTCGAGATGACTCATTCAGTTAGTAGATAAGTCTCCCAACTACCTTGAAATGCACTGACTTGCAAAGAAACTTGCCTTAAGGACATGTGATGGAAAGACATTGTATTAATAAGGAGAGTCGTACAAGAAGAAAATGTTGTGTGCGGTAGGGAATCAGAATGAATATAGCAGAAGTTACAAAACTGATTGAAAAAGAAAGCGTGAAAGAGATAGCACTACAGTTTACAGACATGTCTGGCAGACTGCATTCACTGTGGGTTCCATCTCAACTTTTTCCAAAGATCACCGAAGGCGGCATACACGTGGACGGATCATCCATCGGCATGGTCGACATAAGCAAAAGCGACGTGAAGTTGATGCCAGACATAGACACGTTTGCAGCTTTGCCGGCTAATCTCTTTCCCCAGAGAGTTGCAAGAGTAATCTGCGACATTTTCGAGCCTGATTCAGACAAACCCCTTGCGCTTGACGCAAGATATATTCTCAAGAAGGTGATCGAGAGCGTTAAGAAAAGCATGGGACCATCTGTGAATTATTACGCGTCCAGTGAAATGGAGTACTTTCTGTTCAAGAAAAATGAAAGTGGTGACATCAGACTACTTGACGAAGGAGGTTATCTGGACACTCCTCCAGCTGACGCCGGCATCGACTTAAGACTTGAGATTGTAACGAATCTAAAAAACATGGGTATTCTAGTTGAGAAGCACCATCATGAAGTACCTCCAGGGAAGTATGAGCTGGAATTGGGACTGGAGTGGGGAATGGTTGCTGAAAAATCGGACGCATTAAAGATGGCTGATACACTTTATTTGGTCAAGTTTCTCGTGAAACTAATGGCAGCGAGAAAGGAACTCGTCGCCTCTTTCATGCCGAAACCTTTTCACGATCAATACGGTGCAGGGCTACACACTCACTCTACACTCATAGATGAGAAAAGGACTAAAAACATGTTTTGTGGCCCAGACAAGAGTCATGGCCTGAGCAATATAGGCTTAAGCTATATAGCGGGCATCTTGGCTCACGCAAAGGCATTGGCAGCCATAACAAACCCATCTGTAAACTCTTACAAGAGACTTGTCCCAGGCTGGGAGGCACCAGTGTACATCTCATGGGCAAGATACAATCGGTCAGCCCTGATCAGAGTACCTCCTGGAAAAGAAATGAAGACTAGAGTAGAGTATAGGCCCACTGATGGATCATGCAATTTCTACCTTGCGTTTGCGGGAATTCTAGCTTCTGGCCTAGATGGCATTCGGAAGAAAATGGAACCTCCAGACCCTGTTGAAGAGAACGTTTACGAGATGAGTGATAAGGAGAGAACTAGAAAGAGTATAGAGACACTCCCAGGAAATCTAGGAGAAGCATTAGATCAGTTGTCCAAAGACAAATTCCTGCAGGATGAGTTGGGGCACGGATTCTACGTGAAGTTCCTACAGCTTAAGACAAGAGAATGGAAGGACTTCAACCGCACCGTACACGAGTGGGAAAGGAAGAAGTACCTAGACGTCTAGACAGAAGCAAAAGGAGACGTCGACGGGATGACGAAGGCCGATTTTGTAATAGTCAACGCGAACGAATTGGTCACACTGAATGGAACGAGCGGCAGGCCTCAGACAAAAGATGAAATGAATGATCTTCGAATAATAAAAGACGGGGCAGTCGCAGCAAAGAAAGGAAAAATCGTGGCAGTCGGAACTACAAAAGAAGTATTGAGCAGGCTTGAGAAAGGATATGAAGTCGTAGACGCCTCGGGAAAACTTGTGACGCCAGGGCTCATTGATCCCCACGTCCATTTGGTTTTCGGCGGCTCAAGGGAAGAAGAACTTGAACAGATGGCAGTGAAAGGCGTTCCATACTTGGAAATTAAAGCCAAAGGAGGAGGAATGCCCACAACCCTCAAAGCAACGGCACAAGCATCCACAGAGGAATTGCTCAAGATAACTACCCATATACTTGACACGATGCTGATTCATGGCACAACGACGATAGAAGCCAAGAGCGGGTATGAGATGACGTTTCAAGGCGAAATCAGACAGCTAGAAATAATCAAGACCCTGAACGAGACACACCCAATCGATTTAGTTTCGACTTTCATGGCTCAAGGAATTCCCGTCGAGTTCGCGGACAAAGTAGACCAGTTGACAGATCAGATCGTGAACAAATGGATCCCGGAAGTTGCCAAGAGAAAACTCGCAGAATACTGCGACGTCTTTTGCGAGAAAGGATACTTCAATGTAACCCAGTCGAAGCGCATACTCGAAGCAGGCATAAAGCATAGTCTGAAACCGAGAATCCACGCCGACTGGCTCGCACACAGCGGCGGAGCAAAGCTTGGCGCCGAAATCAACGTCATTTCCGCCGATCATCTGATCTTTACACCGCCAGAAGAAATCAGAACTTTGGTGAAAAAAGGGATAATTGGCACTTTTCTACCGACTACCCCGTTCTGTTATCTGGGCACTTATGCAAAAGCCAGAGACATAATCAAGGCAGGTCTGCCCGTTGCGTTGGGAACTGACTTGAGCGCAGCGGACATGTGTGAGTCAATGCAGATGATGATGACCATTGCCATTCTCCAGATGAAAATGACCACGGAAGAAGCCCTGACAGCAGCAACAATCAACGCGGCTCACGCAATAGAAAGAGCCAGAGAAATAGGAAGTCTAGAAGTAGGGAAAAAGGCGGATATAGTCATCTTTGATGCGCCCAACCACAAGTACTTCTCATACCACTATGGTGTCAACTTGGCAGAAAAAATCTTCAAAAACGGTGAACTGGTCGCTGAAAAAGGAAGGAGAATAGAGTAGAAGATCCTGCCAGATTGCGGACACAGTTTATGAGAAAAAGAAGATTCCTTGGATAGAAATTTCTGTGTAGGCGAAACTCCGAAATCGATTAGTGGTTGGCGAGCCTATGCTAACTGATCTTTCCTACTCAGCACGCATATATTCTTGAGAAGATTTTCTTAACGGTAACATCAATTGAGGTGATATTGTGTCCGCTGAAGATGTTTTCTCTAGAGAATGGGATAAGGCTTCACTTTCCTGGGCGGATTTCGTTCGCACGGGAAAAGACTACTACAGAGGGGAAATGAACAACCCTGCAGCGTTCAAGGCAATAGGAAACGTTAGAAACAAACATGTTTTGGATCTGTCGTGCGGTGAAGGATACAACACGAGAATGTTGGCCAGGAGGGGAGCGAAGGTGGTTGGAGTGGATTTTTCGAAGAGAATGACAGATTTGGCAAAACAAGTGGAGAAAACTGAAAAGTTGGGGATCAGTTATTATGTTTCAGACGCGGCCGATTTGAAAGAGTTTGAGAGTGAGTGTTTTGACGTTGTAACGTGTCTGATGGCTCTCATGGACATTGAACGTTATGAAGAGGCTATTTCAGAGGTTGCTAGAGTATTGAAGAAGAATGGAAAGTTTGTCTTCTCGATCACTCATCCTTGTTTCGAGTGGGGAGAAACGGCAGACGGGGAGACTTTGGCCGAATGGAAATACGAAGAAGGCTGCGATGAGACTGTGGAAAAAAACGGTTCGCGACTGGAAGTGAAAAACTATTTTGGCATGGCCAAATGCGAAGTGTCTTGGAACATGAAAAGACTTGTCAAACCATTCAAAACCACATCTTTTCATAGGACTTTGACCGACTATTTTGAAGCATTACATAAGAGCAGACTCTTGGTTGCCAGGCTTGTTGAACCAAAACCGACGTCACAAGGAGTCTCAAAACATCCTTCACTCGAGAAGCACACAAGAATTCCGCACTCAATTATCATTGAAGCGATCAAAAAGCAACAATAGATTCTCGCTTCGTGGACAATCCTCAAAAACCTAAAAGCGTCCAACCACCAACGTCAATCGTATGACAAACATCTCTGTTCGAAAGGCAACTTTCTCTGATGTCGAGAAACTGACGGAGCTTAGACTGCTGCTGCAACAACACTGCGAAGATCCAAACTCTCAGATATGGCAGATGACCGATGAAGGAAGGGCACTTCTCAAACGGAAAGTTGAGAACGATTTTGTCAACGAAAGTAGCCGCATCTTCGTTGCTGAAATTGATGGAAACATAATTGGCTTCGCCCATGGCGACGTATCCCACAGAACTGACTACGTGCCCCAAAACGTAGGGAGCATATCAACGGTGTACGTCGATAGTAACTTCAGACGAAGAGGCGTCGGTGCGCTTTTGATCAGGCACGTCCGTGAGTTCTTTGATTCGGAAGGCGTGGAAGATGTGACGCTTCGGTACATAATCGGCAATGAAGAAGCAGAGAGATTCTGGGGAAAACTCGGGTTCAAACCAGTAATAACGACAGCCAAAATAGATCTAAAGGATCTGAAACGCGAAATGCCGAAAGCATCCCCACCGCACACACAAACAAAACCCTAATCATTCTACTATTGACGAGCCGCCGTTCAAGGACAAAAAAACACCTGCGACCATATTGTTGGTTCGGTCGGTTCAAAGTGGAAGAAGGCCCTAGGGGGTAGGGGTGTTTTGACTGAAATCACGCGAAAAACACCAACGTTGCTCTCTCAGTATTGTTTCGGGCCCAGACGACAGGGGAAGAGGCTATTAGGAAAAGTTCGCCGGCAAAAGAGCACTTTTTTCCTTTCGGTGTCCAAAGTTGCACAATGCACGTTCTTTCATCGAGTTATTGTGGTGCCGAGGGCTAGCTTCACAGGAGCGTTTACACCGTCGCTACACGTTTGACAAGTTTATGATAATTCCGATTTCATTTCGGCGGAATCGTAGGTGATCTTCTATTTCTATTTTTAAGAATCCGGACTAGTTCAGACCTATCAATTCTTTTTGGTATGAAAAAGGGGGGAAGGATTATCTAGATTCAAGCTATGGTGTTATTTTGTAATAGTATCCGTTAGTGTAGAAGATGAAGTCTCTTTTAGAGCCTTGTGGACTGTTTGGAATGGCAAAGACTAAGATGACTTCTTGTCCATTGACGAGCTCAACCATGCTTTCGTCATCATACAATAGATTCTGTGTTACGTCGCCTAACACTGAATGTATTGCTGATACTGGAGTAGTCGATGATACGGTAATAGATGCCTGTTCTGACGTATCTAGTCCTATGTAATCGAGTCTATGCGGCGCAGTCCAATATAACCGAAGAGTAAAGTTGCCGCTTTGAGGAATGTACGCCGTCATGTTTACTGCTTCCATAGACCAGAAACTTCTAGGATGTAATACTTTGATGGTCTGCCAAGATCCATTGTTATCTGGAATTTGAACGTTGATGCATACATCCATACATTTCCAGTCATCTCGGAAGATTAGGTTAGCTTTTGAAGCACTTATGTTACCGAAGTCTAGTACAAGATAGTCGTCGGTGTAACCTTCAAAGTATGTGGTTGGATCAGACACGTTTCCATTGACAGTGCTTATCTGGCTTAGCCTATCAGTACCATTGTTGTCAGTACATGTGAGGGGGCTATCTGGTTGTTGGTAAGTAACAATCTCACCGTCACTCGTGACTGCGACGCTTACATTGTCTGTATGATCTATGGCTACGAGTTGTACTTGATCGATATAATCATGTTCACTTTCAAATTCTCGAATCTTCAACGAGTACGTAGAATTGTCTTGATTCTGTGAAGTTGGGGCTAGGAGTTGTTCAAGCTTGTAGTAATCTTTAGTATCGGTACCATTTCCAATTTCTGACGCTGGCAAAATGTTGTTGTCTTTGAGATATTTCGAGCCATTCCAAGCATAGACGTATGGACAGCCGCCGCCCTCCTCGATTGAGCTCGTCAAGCTGAAGGTGCCGTTTCCAGTAGTCTCAGTTGCTCTTTTCACAACTATGTAATATGTTCCAGCATAAGGAGGAGATAGAGAGATTGATTCGACTCCTCCAGTAGCTGCTGTTGTACTTTTTGCCACATTAACAGGTTCTCCATAGCTCGTTCCAGTGCCATTGTACAAGTATAAATCATAGTCTGCACCAGCTGGAACGTTCAAAGTGAAGCTGTATATTGAGCCGTCTGCCACCAGTTGGACATTTCTTGCCCAAACTAGTCTTTGACCTAGGGTTGACACGTCATTGATAGACGGTGGTCTGCCAAGAGCGTCATTAACTGTCGATGTTACTTGGTACGTTTGTGTGATAGCATCTACGGCTGCGTCAAGATTTATTCTGCCATATCCTTCATGAACATCTTTGCCTCCTCTGTCTAGTGTTGGAGAACTTGATGGATATTGTTCGCGTACGTTAGGATAGGTCTCTGAAGCGGTCATTAGCAGAATCATTTTCGGCATCAGTGCCTGCGCCCGAGTCCATTGCCAGCTAGAGTAGCCTCCCATGGCTTGAATTATGACATTTACGGCTCCAGCAACTATAGGTGTAGCTGCAGATGTTCCCATGAAAGGATTGGCATCATTTGACTGAGCGTCAGGCCATCCACCAGATGCATCATTATAGTTTGATTCTGCACTAAATATCGGTGACGCATATAAGCTGCCTCCAGGAGCTGCAATGTCAGGCTTGACCGTGTGTCCTCTGAATGCTGAGGTTCCACCTTGACTACTGTAGCTGACTATGTTGTCAAATTGATTCATTGCAGCTACAGTGATGACCTCGTCGACGGAGCCGGGGCAATTAACGAAATTGCCACCAGGTCCATCGTTTCCTGCTGCTACTACAGTTGTAATGCCATAGAAGTAGACCAAACTATATGTCGCATAGTTGACAGCAAGATCTTGTCCGGAGAATCCTAGACTCATGCTTACTGTATTAATATGATACTCTGTTCTATGGTTGATTATCCATTCTATTCCGTTGACTAATTGTGTCGAAGTGCCTACGCGAACATTATTCAGAACCTTTTCACCAAAAAGCTTTGCCTGTGGTGCGATGCCTGTCCATGCTGAAAATCCGTCTGTTACAGATGTGTATGGCCATGATATCTCGATCAAGAGGTAAATACCTGGTGCAGTTTGACCATTAACCAGCTTTATTTGATATTTGTCGTAACCTCCCGAGGGCATTGATGATACATCATAAGTCAGAGTGTACCAAGTATCCTGATCAGGAGTGTTCATTGAAGCAACCTGAATCCATTGTTCCGAATCAAGGGATTTGGCGCCATTATCCAGTAGTAGTCCATTTACTTGAGAATGTCCCTGAGGCCCTTTCCATTTCATGCTTATGCTGATGGTTCCTGTCTTGTTCACCATGAAACCACTCAGTATATATGTTCTATTGTAGAGCGTGGTTGCTGTGAAAATCCCATAGGTCGCGATTGCATTTCCAGAGGAATCTACAGTGAAGAATCCGTCGCCTGCTGCTAATCCTGCGCAGGCAGAGCCGTGTCCATGGTCATCGAACGGTGTTGTAGTCTGGCTTACTTGATCGTTCCATCCGACTATTTTCTTTGAAAAGTCTTTGTCCCCATATCCTGGTGAAAAATCTGGGTGAGAAGAATCTATTCCGGTATCCATTATAGCGATCGTTGAATTTGGGTCTCCCTGCAAGCCTCTGGTTTGCCACACATATGGTCTAGCTCCGATTTGTTTTGCGGTATAGTATAGGGTGGCATGGAAGATGTTCTCTTTTTCAATGAGAATCGCATTTGAGCATTGTCCTGAGAATGAGATAATCTTATTGTAAGGTATTGTAGCTCCGAACCCGTAGATTGCTTCTTTCCATAGGAGAGTTGTGATTCTGCCTCCAGCTAGCGTCAGTAGATCTGCATCGTTAATGGTCGGTTCTGATTTTAGCATAATGATTACGTTTGTAGAGTCATTTGCTGTTCCATTTAGATTCCTCTCTGCAATTTCTTGATCCAGATTGTCCTCGATTTTATTGCCGTTTTGATCAGCTGAAGATATGTCTTGAAGAACCGATGCAAGTCGATTATCTAACTTGCTGTTATAGGAAGCGGGGTCCGCTTTTACAGTTACTTGTCTTTGAACGCATGTCAGACAGAACATTATGATGATCGTCAAAATCAATGAGCTGATCAGAATTCTTGTTGTCCTTTTATTCATGTTGATTCACCTCCTTTCTATTGGCACCATTTACTCTGAATCAGGAGGTATTTAGGAAGCAGGAAGGGTTTCAGAAACAGAGAGATAAGTTAAATTGAAAGTCAATCACATAGAACGCGTTGTAATTGAGCTTTCAAGAAGATTGAAGATTACTGTGTAACAGAGGCTACCTTTGCTTTGCTGCTACAGTTCCGCAATTCATTCCTTTTTGATCCTGAATTAACCGAGCCTTTCCGTCTGTCAATATGCCTTTACGTTCTAACAGAGTTTTCATACAATTGATCATCAACTACTCGGCGATCGACAGATTGGTTTGCATTTGGTCACCAGATTAGTACTATGATTGATCTATCATATTTTGATTGATCTTTCGCAGTAAGTCGTCTGACATTATCAGTCTTATATGAGCACCCAACTATGTAGTAAGTTCTCTTTCGATGAAAAGGGAAAGTCGGGTGAGCGGATAAAGGAATCGACCGATTTTTTGACGAGATTTCCTTATGAATTTGGATGAACAATCGACCGGTTCAGCGCGAGGTCTTTTGCAGATTAGGCCAAAGTTGAATTGACTGGTTTACCTTTTGTTGAAGTATAGTATTATTGCAAAGATATCTCTCATGTTGACACGTCCATTTCCATCAGTGTCCGCCCTTGGATTCCACTTATTCGAGCCTGTAAAAGAATTGAATGCTGCTAGGGCCAAGTAAATATCGCTCATATCTATTACTCCGTCATCGTTAACGTCTCCTTTCAGACCGGTGTAAGTACTAAGAACGTAGTGTCCATCTATTACAGTGAATGATACGTCATAGCCATTGTTATCCAATACATAAGTGTAATTGTCGAGAAAATTGAAATGGATAAGAGTGTATCCCGTTTCTGCAATTACTTTGAATTCTATCTGGAACAGAAGGGTGTCGCCACTGAAAGGTGCTTGTCCTGGACCAATAGCGTAACCATATAGAAGTTCCCCTGGAGAAGTAAGCTCTGGTCCCGGAGAACCAATAGGCGGTGAAAGGATGTGGAATCCATCATTTGGGGGATTCGTGTAATTTGAATAGTTCAATATGTTTGAATCCCATGTTATGTCAACCATCCATGTAGCCACGTCTGTAGCGTTGTGCATTTCCACATTCGCGAGAAAAGTGTCGCCAATTTTCTTGTCTTTGGTTGTGAAGTTGAACCATTCATCATCAGTAAGCGGGTTAATTATCTTAAGAGTAGCCACATTATCTGCGTAGGCTCGCTGAATCGTGGCTAACGAAACTGAAAGAAGCATAATTATCAGAATTGTGAGGTGCAAGATTATTTTTTGCATAGAATCTCCAAAATAAATTGGGTCACATGTTATATATAACTATTCTTAGCACAAATTCTGTTAGCTTTTCATAAGCCAAACAATTCGGAGAGTTGTTTTTGAGATAGGGGCAAGTGTAGGCATTAAGTCAATGCTGTCGCAACCAACATTAGTCGTAGTACGCATGCATATTCAACTTACTGAATATCATCGACCAAAAATGAAAATAATCAATATCACTTTAACACATCTCTCTCATTCTCGTTGGTTACTTATCATAACAAGGACTAATTTTGGACAAAGATGCATTCTATCAATCATGTTGACGTTACAACAGCTCATGGCATCTTCATGTAGGCAGAAGATACTTGTAGCCTTATCAAAGGTCAAAGAAACGCATGTTACTAATCTAGTTAGAATGATTAATAGTACGTACAATCAAGTAGACCGAAACTTGCTTATTCTCGAGAAAGAAGGCATAATCAGAACCAATCGATATGGTCGAGGGAGATTCATAGGACTAAACCGTGATAGTCCTAGAACGATAGTATTACTTAAGGTTCTTGAAGCTCTCGACAAATCGACTGATCGTTAGCGCGCGTTAGCTTCACAGGAGCGTTTACACCGTCGTTACGCGTGTGCAAAAAAACAGGATAAAGGACGCGATAAAGAAGTTGAAAAGCATTTGGAGAAATAAATGCTTACACGAAGACTACAACTGTTAAGTGTTAAGAAAGAGAATAAAGGAGGGGTGATGTTCCACGTCATTGGAAGAGAATAAGGCGAATGAAGCTATGGAGACGCAATATAAGAAAATGAAAGTGATTGTATACACAAAATACGGGCCTCCGGATGTTCTTCAGCTCAAAGAGATAGAAAAACCTACTCCCAAGGACGGTGAAGTGTTGGTAAAAGTTCATGCGGCATCCGTAAATGCAGCTGACTGGCATCTCCTGAGAGGTGATCCGTTCTTGTTCCGCCTGATCTTTGGGCTTCTAAAACCAAAAAACAAGATGCTCGGAGCTGACATAGCGGGGCGGGTTGAAGCGGTTGGCAGAAACGTAAAGCAGTTTCAGCCAGGTGATGACGTATTCGGGGACATATACGGGTGTGGTTGTGGAGCTTTTGCCGAGTATGTATCTGTTCCTGAAAATGTATTAGCACTGAAACCGACCAATATGACATTCGAGGAAGCAGCAGCCGTACCTCGAGCGGCAGTTGTCGCCCTGCAGGGCCTTCGCGATAAAGGAAAGGTTCGATCAGGGCAAAAGGTTCTGATTAATGGTGCGTCTGGTGGTGTGGGTACCTTTGCGGTGCAGATTGCCAAATCGTTCGGGGCTGAAGTCACAGCCGTGTGCAGCACGAGAAATCTAGACATGGTGCGCTCGATTGGTGCAGACCACGTCATTGATTACACTCAAGAAGATTTCACCAAAAGTGGACAGCGTTATGACCTGATTATTGCAGCTAACGGATACCATCCGATTCTAGATTATAGGCGTGCATTAAGCCCCAACGGAATCTGTGTCACGACCGGAGGTTCCATGGCTCAAATTTTCCAAGGTCTGTTATTGGGTCCATTGATTTCAATGATCGGAAGTAAGAAAATGGTTAGCTTGATGGCGAAACCAAACAATATGGATCTGGTTTTTGTAAAACAGCTTCTTGAAGCCGGCAAAGCGGTGCCTGTCATAGATAGACGTTACCCGTTAAGTGAGGTCCCTGAAGCCATCCGGTATGTTGAAGAAGGACACGCCAAAGGAAAAGTGGTAATAACATTAGAACATAACCCGCGAGAAGGCGATTGAAGCGCACCTCAGTGAAGAACTTATAAAATGGCGAAAAAAAATAATCTCAATATGCGTCTTATTTGCTGAAATAAGCTCGGAATAAGCCTAAATGTGCCGAGGGCCGGGTTTGAACCGGCGACGACTCGGTCTTCAGCTTCGCCCTCACTGCCAATGGCAATGAGTCGAGCGCTCTCCCAGGCTGAGCTACCTCGGCACTTCTTGGAATATCCTCTGATACTTCCTTCATTTGTGTTTCCTCAGGAATATTAGGTTATCTTTCCGACAGACATATTCAAAGCCGGCCTCGCGCATTCCGCGCGCATTGGACAAAGATGGAAAGATCGAAAACGTCGAGACCCTGGAAAACAAAAGCGAGTATTTTGGGGGCCGCTCTGAGCCGACTCGAACGAAGAGAGAAAACGCGCGCTATATTTCTGATGGAGTGTTTGGCGGGCCCGTTGGGATTTGAACCCAAGATCTCCGGCTTCGCAGGCCAGTGTCCTTA
>Ga0315279_10008467_pt1 | contig 12453 bp, 10 predicted proteins | sample YL17G06_20_MG_FD_203694 | JGI IMG/M metagenome (GOLD analysis project Ga0315279, IMG submission 203694) | Sediment microbial communities from Yellowstone Lake, YNP, Wyoming, USA - YL17G06_20 | ecosystem: Environmental > Aquatic > Freshwater > Lake > Sediment | place: USA: Wyoming | collected... | reverse complement strand
AAGAGACCAGTTCTGGGAGGGGATCTGCATTCCACCACTTAAGATCGCTGTTTTTCCTGCGTAGGCCTGATAAATAATGTTGTAACCATTGGCACCGGAATCTTCTGGACCCAATTCAAAAGACGAGGATAGGTTGTAAGTTCCCTCCAGGAGATAGACAATAATATCCCCAGTCATATTGGAGTTTATTTTACGAACTTCATCGCGCGCCCCCTCTAATGTTTCAAACGGCCTTTCCAAGGACCCATCGCTTTCATCACTGCCATTCGGGGATATATAGAAAGCTGTCTGCACTCCAGCGAAAACAACCGCGGGCATAACCATGATCGACATCAGAACTAAACAAAGAACAAATTGGTTTTTCCTCATGTTTCCATCCCTTCCACCAAATTTGAATAGTTTTATATATGCAAGCAACCATATCTTACCAGCAAGTATTATACCAACTACGCGTCAAGTTCCGTAACCAGTTGAATATCAATTAGAAATCATGAAAAATGGAGCCCCTTTTCCCCCCTAAAATGATACCGAAATTGCCATAAAGTGGTATTTTTTTTCATAATTTTCCCAATTTCTTAGAAACGGGTATGATTAGGAAGGCAAAAGTCGCAAAGGTAACAGTTTAGTCCATATCGACGGGTCCTTCTATCCATCCCCTGATCTTTTCATCCGTTCGACCCTTTCCCTTCAAAGAAGCGTTACTTTCAACAAATTATTTGGAAATAACCTTCAATGACTGGGAAGAAGTAAGATAGGAACACGTTATATATAGTTACGAATAAAGGGTAGACTCCCAACTTTCTACCCTATCCAATTTTCTCGGTAAGGCCGGATGAACGTTTCTCAGCTCTGTTTTGGCCCATTCGGCGGAGCCAGGCCCCGCCCTTGAAGACGGGGTGTAAAGCACCGCTCAGGGGCAACCCTGAGCACGCCACGGAATTTATGCCGGGGAGCCGAAAGGCTGACCTTGGATAAAAATTCAGGAAACTCCAGGCATCTTAATCCTGATAAGTTTCTTTCATAGGTGACCCCTTTATCACATTGGTTTCTCGCCGCCGTAACCTACGGTGTAGAAGGAAGAAGGGTCACTCTGATTGCTGAAGGACGTCTCGATCCAGCAGTTGTCACGGGGAGTGTCAGAGATCCTGACTTCGTCCATGTATCCTTCCGTCAGGAACCAGTTCAGCCAACCTGTCTCTCCCCGCCACACACCTAACGTCACAAGTCCGGTAACGGGTCCCCAACCGGGATAAGAGGTGAATTGGGTCTTTACCCCATTCACAAAACCTTCCAACTTGCTGCCATCATATCGGGCGACGAGGTGGACCCATGTATCATTGGGTTGACTGTTGGCGATTCGGTAAGTCGGTGGGGTTACGTCGTAATTGAACTGAACACCCATGCCCATAGGAGAGTCATAGCTGGTCAGAGTTCTGGACCCATGGGTGTTGCCATCTTGAACACTAACCATCGCCTGCCGGCCTCCCCAATAGGATGAACTCTTCACCCAGGTTTCATAGGTGAACTTTCCACCATTGGATAGGGTGAGGTTTTTGGAGGACAGCAGATAATCCCACCCGCGAAATTTCAAGCCGTAACCCACTGCGGCCGGAACACGGTTGGAATCAGGATTGCCGCTCTGGGGCGTGAGATTAAGGGCATGGATGGTGGAGTCATATATTTTGCCGTCACTGCGAGGCCGCTGATTCAAATGGTAAACTCCCTTAAAGTGGCTATCCCATACAGCCACTTTGTTCTCCGTAGGAGAAGAAACCCCCGGATCGCCATATTCCATATAAATGACAGTGTTGCTGAAAACGGAGAGAGTGGGGATCTTCATCCAGGCGATCAGGCTTCCTGTCGAACCATCATAGTACTCCAATTCATGGGCAAGCGGGTTGTGCATGGCATCCTTAAAGATAATGTCGTAGCCATTGATATTTTCCACTGATCCACCGTAGGTCTTGTGCTTTAGCTTAGCGTCATTGGCAATCTCGATGAGGAAAGGGAAACCCACAAGGTCTGAGGAACAGCTATCGCCCAATTTCGTCTTGTCAATGGTGATCTGAGCGGTCTGCGGGCCATATGTTTGTGCGATTGGTTCAGAAACAGGGACAGGCGGCCCAGGTAAAGGATCCTCAACAGAAATCCCCATGAGTCCGAAGTCAGAATTCCCCAGGTCCTGAGGACCGAAAGGACGGACGTCTGCAGAAAATTCAAGCCTGGATATCTTAAGCGGCCCGAAGGGGCTATTCACATCCCAGATCCCGGAATGTGGCAATCCGGCAGGACTCGAACTCTTGGCAATGCCGAAAACGGTGCCAGGACCGGTCCATGAAGCGCTACAGTTTATCTGGGTCCAGCACGGGCCTCCGGAGGACGGACACGGCGGGAACTCCGGTCCACCACAGTAGTTAGTACTGGGGTTTGGTGGCGCTGATCCCGGCTCACATTGGGTTGAGAAAGAACACCCCGTAGCTGTCAAGTATCTTTCAAGCACTTGACCATCTGAGGTTGTCGCTACAACCTTTGCAGATTCAGGTACTGCGTCGCCATATCCTGAATTGGGCGGGAAAAGAAAGCCGATTGAAAGATCAAGAATCAGGGTTGGCTGATTGAAAATGATTGTTATCTTTTCGCGGTCAAGCCCGTCAATTTCGTTATTGACATAACCCCCTTGAACCCCGACCCCGTAAGAGTAATCCGGGGACAAATATTTGAGGCCAAAAGGTCTGGGAGATGAAGAAGCCGTTCCAAGGCCATGGGGAAGAACAGCAGACATCTGACCTTCAGGGAAATCAAGTGCGGTGATGATAAACGCATTTCCAACTCCGGTCATCCCCAAGAGCAAAAGTACTGACAATAAGAAACTAAATCTTTTCATCTTTCAATTCCTCCTTTCTTTCAATATCAGAAAAAAATTCCGGATAGTGGTAGCTTCAGGTCACCTGTTTAATAAAAAGGCCGGGCTGCAAAAAAAACTTTCGGCAGCTCGGCCGTCTTCTCAAAGACCCGTTGCTTTCCGTCCCCCTCTCACGAGGAGTTTAGCTTTGTCGGGACCTAAATATGATTATTATTAAAAAATAGAGCAATTTTTATGCCAGGCTTTCTATATTATTGTAACCCATTATAACTACTCACGTTTATTAAAAATAGCATACTTTCACGAAACCCAAAAATGGGAAAAAATTTTCACAAAAGTCCCTTTTCCCTTCTCTTCCCTTATTCCTTTTCTAATACAACGGGGACGTTGTTTACTATTTTACTAATTTTCGCAAGACTTCCTCTTTGATTGCTGGCCTCTCCCACAGAATTGATTCCCCCCGACGCAAAGTGGTCAAGAAATCGACTGCGGTCATGATCATCCACGAAGATTTCTCTTCTTTCTACACCTCGCACAATCACATGCTGCAACAACCCTGGCACGTCTAAACGAACAACTCTCGGCATAGGTCAAGCATACACCAAACAGACAAATAGTAAAATAATAAACAACGTCCCCATGTCCGTTTCACTCAAGCTTTGCGCTCCTCAAGGCCCGAAGGGCCGCTCCTCAAGTCACGTCCTGGCGTGACGCTCCTCAAGCCCCTATGGGGCGCTCCTCAAGGCAGCTCTGCTGCCGCTCCTTAATATTTGAGCCGTGTGCTTGGATCTCCAAACAAGATCCAGGTTCTCCGGACATCTTGGTCAATTGTGGCTGCCTTGGCCCCCATGGCCGCCTCCCCGATGGTCAAGGACTCCTGACCAAAAAGAAGACGAACCAACTCTTTATTCATTAAGGCCTGCTCACCGGGTACGGTCATTCCTGAAGAAGTCCAGACTGCCAACGCCCCTCCACTATTTGCCTTCAAAAGCGCCTCGGCCAGGGAATCCCCATAAGGATCCTGGAAGAATCCATTCAAACAGGTCATACTCAAAAAGAATGGAAGTCCGTTATTGACCAAACCGTCCGCTGCATCCGCATCCAATAGATCCCCCCTCCATACATCCACTGAGCCATGACCCATAAAATTGACTAAGAGCGGACCGAGCCCAATTGCACTCAACAACTGAACCCTCGCCTGCTCATCACTCACAAAATCAGCCCGGTAAATCTTCCGAACGGATAGAGAATGCGGCAGTAATCCCGCTACCTCCTCGCTCGCTAACTCAAAATCAAAATCTCCCTCCTTGTCCACCCTATCCGCCACCAACAGAGCCTCTCTCATTGCCCCATACCGCTCATAACTTATTATTTTGGCAACGACTGTATTCGCCTCCTCCACTGTGTTAACCGGCAACCTGCCTATGGCCATCCTCGGCAAACCATTATTGTCAAAGTCCACAAACCAATCATCCGATGCCGTCTCCTGGTATCTCGTATCAATCAGCTTCGTCGGTAAATAATCCACCTCCCCATACCCATAATAATTCCGCGGATCAAAACTCGCATCCCCTACCAGGAGCACATACCGAAGAGGCTTTTTCCAATTAGACCTAGCTAAAGCAAGAAAATCCTTTATCGATTCAGGACTCTTAACCCCAAAGTTAAACTCATCATAAAGATCCTCTACATCAATCAATGCTACTTTCAGCCCCTGGGATTCCCTCAAACTCTTAAGAACCCTGAGACTCTCAAGAAAGTTTTTGTGCGAAATCATGACCATATCATAGCCAGGATAACTCTGTGCCCAATGAGAAGGCTGATTGGATACCACCCCCTTGGGGACCTTCACCTTCTCTCCAGTAAAGGCCACCATCGTCCGCTCCCCCTTGCCAGGCTCCCGGAACGTCACCGCATACGTCTTATCCTTAGACTCAACCTTAACCTCTCCGACTATCTCCACCAAATCCCCAGGATCCGTAATATCAAACACCCGAATATTAGAACGGCTAAACCCAGAAACACTTTGATTCCTCCCTCCCTGGGCCGTAAACTTCAAAACATCCTCATCCGCTGTGTAGGTGCGCCAATAACTCAACCGTATATAATCAATCGCACTAATATCGTCCTCCCCTGCCTGAGCTACCAGGCTGACCAAATTCTCCCCTCCATGGAGCAGAGGATTCTGGGCAAACTCCACTTGAAATGCCCCTTTCGACTGACCCTGGAAACTTACCTCTCCCACCTCCTCATCATTGACCAACACCTTCACCCGATGACTCTTCTCTGTCACCCCCTGAAGTGAAACTTCCAATCGGGCATTCCCAGATGCCCCAGGGTCTAAATATGGCAAACTCAATATCTGGTCCGCCCCATACGGCGAAACCACCGGCCCAACAAAATTCCCCTCATCCCCATTCTTCACCGCAGCAAAATAGATCAACCGATCCTTCCGCTCCACGGTATAAAGGAAATTCGAGAAACCAGACTGTCCCCCATGAGCCTTATACTCAGGAATTCTCTTCCCAGGCCTATTCCCTTCTACCAACCAATAGACCTGCGTATCCGTAATGGGCGTATCCAAACCTACCCCATAAAACTCTATGGCATCTTGAGTGCCAAACCTCCCATCCTTCTTACCTAACACTCGGATGGGTTGCTCCTGACCCTCCACATATAACTGCAAATCATGAGCCTTCACCCGTGCACTCAGCCCTGCCGCTACAAGCTCAGCCTGACTCACCCGATACCATCCCTCCTCATTCACCAATATCTTCACCGCAGGGGAGTTCGCGAGGGATCGTTGCTTATTTCTGTCCTCTTGTGATGGCTTCGCTAATCCATAGGACTGAGTCCCCCCCACCCTATCCCTCCCCCTCGAGGGGGGAGGGTAAGAGAGGGGGTGTTGATGGCTGATGGCTGATGGCTGACCGCCGACGGCTGATGACTTGTCCCTCAGCTTCTCCCTCAGCTCCTGAACCTTCCAGTAATGAAGGTACTTCTCCTGCAGCCTCATCCCCAGCTCACTTAAGAGTTCAGGATTCACCTTCGAAGGCAGAGGCCCAGAAGTATAGACAGGCGTAATGGGACCGTGCATGGTCCGCGTTCCGTTGAGATCAATATCTTCAAGCCAATAACGGATAGTGCTGAGTCCCCCCCACCCTATCCCTCCCCCTCGAGGGGGGAGGGTGGGGGAGGGGGTGCTCATCGCTGGAAAGTCCCACCAATGATAGCTTCGCCCTGCGGTCAGGGCTGTCCCTGAACCGGCGAGTAGCGCAGACCCTGCCACAGGTTCTGGAGTCAAACGGTAATACTCCCCATTCGCCTCCCGGTAGATATGGAATCCGAGGTTGTTCACCTCATAACCCGTCTTCCACTCCAGGAGCACAGCGCCATCATATTCTTTGGCGCCAAAGGATTTGAGGGTTACCGCGGTTGGATTGGTATACTTGATGACGACAATACCGCTTCCACCAGCCTGCCCCGAACCAGTAGCAGCTGAACTTCCACCACCGCCACCACCGCCCGTATTAGCTAACCCGGCTGAACCTTCACTTAAAGTATAAGTGGAGGCATATCCACCGCCTGCTCTACCAGGGCCAGCAGCACCAGCACCACCACCATGAGAGCCCCCACCACCACCAGCAATGAAACCATGCGTTCCCCAAATTTCAAAAGGTGTGTCCTGGTCGTTTCCGCCAGACTCCCAATTACTCCAGCTTGACCCTGAATTAGCGCTTTGGCATCCTTTGCCAGCCGCATAGCTACTATTATTACAGATTATATCAGCAGAACTTCCAGAAGCACTTCGGGCATCAACCGTCCAAGCGTAAACCGTTCCACCCGTTAAAGATGCTCCAGCACCAAGGTCGAACTCTATCCAAGCAGAACTTGTACCGAGATTGTTTCCATTGTATGTCCCAGAGGCTAAAGCACTCCCGGTGGGCAGATTCAATGAAGTTGCGTAAACCTGGACTGTGACTGTGCCGACAGTTGTGCCGGTACGCTTCATCCATAGTTTGATTTTCTTGATTGTCATGGTCAGACTGGGCGTAAAAGACTGACCCTTCCAAGTTGCCCCGGCGACCGCAGAAGCGTTTCCAGATATAATGTATCGCTCATCTGTCGTTGTGTTGGAAATACCAAAGGCTGACGCATCGTATCCTGAACCTCCGGGTGCATAAGTACCCCTGGCTGTGCCAACACTCCCCCTACCTCCACCACCACCGCCGCCATAGTATGCAGAACTTCCACCGTTGTACCCCTCGCCGGAAACGCCTGCTCCACCAGCTCGACTTGTCTCATCGGGCGACCCAGCACCACCTCCGCTACCACCAGCTCGTCCAACGGAAACCCTTCCACCGCCGCCACCTCCGGTAGTTGATATTGAATGAAATACGGATGATCCTCCATCGCTACCGGAATTACCAGTAGTCCCTCCGTTACCACCTGCGCCAACCGTTACAGTCACAGAAGCACCCGGCGTTACAGCAAATCCGGTTGCTGTTTTTAATCCACCTGCTCCTCCACCACCACCGTATTGATCCGCACCACCACCGCCACCACCAGCAACAACAAGGTAGTCAACACTTGTAATATTTGCGGGGATTTCCCAAACGCCAGTACCAACAGTCGTCCATTTCAGTACGGTGTATCCAGGATAGGTACTGAAATCAAATACATCAGGGTGTTTTGGAGTGGCATACTTGATGATGACGATACCGGAGCCGCCGTTACCTCCAATACCGCCTTCCGCCCCTCCACCACCACCGCCACCGCCTCTATTTGTTACTCCATCCTGACCATTTCCGTTTGAATTTCCACCGGCACCACCGATAGAACTTCCACCAGAACCTCCATTAGCACTGCTCCCGCCACCGCCACCCCCACCGGCATAATACAAAGAAGAACCAGTTATTGAGGATGCGAAACCTACTCCACCGTTGCCACCTGTCCTGTCTGTAGTTGATTTATTTGCTCCAACTCCACCTCGTCCCCCACCGCCGCCACCGCCTCTATAATCCTCATAATTTACACCATCCGTGTCTCCCCCACTATATCCTTGATTAAGAGTACCGCCGCCGCCAGATACATAATTCTGATACCAAGATGCTGCGCCGCCGCCAGATCCACCAACATCACCTACCCCTCCGGAGGCGTAAGTAGTACCTCCCCCGCCACCACCAGTCGCAGATATTGAACTAAAAACACTACCTGAACCAGTTCCCCCTCTAGTAGTATGTATTGATGAACCAGTACCTCCGTCACCAACTGTTACTGTTACAGTAGCACCGGGAGTTGTGCCGAATCCGGTTGCAGTTAATAATCCACCGGCACCGCCACCGCCACCGGCATCACAACCATAACCTTCCGATTGACCTTTACCGCCACCCCCACCGCCAGCGACAACAAGGTAGTCAACGCTTGTCACACCTATGGGGATTGTCCAAGTGCCAGTACCAACAGTTGTCCATTTCTGGATGGTATAGCCAGAAACGGTAGTGGTATCCGTCACATCGGGGTTTTTTGCTTGCGCCCGTGCCTCCTGCACGGGAATCACCAAGATACACAGCACCATAAAGAGAATGAAAAATTTAAATGCCGTAAAAAGAGACCGTTTCATTCCTTTCTTTTCCTTTCTATTTCCCTAAGGCCGTAAAGAGCGCGAACTTTGTTCGCTTGAGGACTGGCCTAACGGCCTCGAGGCAACAGGCAAAACCTCAAGGCAGCTCTGCTGCCGCTCCTCAAGGGAACCCTTGGTTCCCGCTCCTTGGTATTCCAGGTTCATTCCTTTATGCCATTTTTTCAGTCATTGAAAAGCAGTTCAAATTCTCTTGGGGAAATAATCCGAGTTTTTTTAAATTCATGCAAATCCAAAAGATCATGATCTCCAGTGACCAGGTAGTCGGCGTTGGCTGCCAGAACACAGGCTAAAATGTTATCGTCATCCGGATCACGGGACACCCCTGTTATTGCCTGCTTAGGATGCACAATCATAACGATGGCTTCAGAAGCCAGCTTAATGGCCTCATCCGCCTCATTCCTGGAAGCTGAGAGTTTTTCCACAAGGATTCGTCTAAATTCTCCCATGATAAAGGGGCACGCCAGAAGATGAAATTGCCTCTTACGTGCCCGTGTGAAAATCTTAGAGCAAATTCCTTCAGTAACAAAGGCAGCGATAAAAACATTCGTATCAAAGACAGCTTTCACGATATTGCCTTAAAGACATCCTCTTCAGTGATGATTGCGGCCTTTTTAGCCTTCACATTGAGTTGTTTCCGTAACTTCTGGTATCTCGCATCCCAGAGATAGAGCGTGATTGATTCCTTGACAATGTCGCTTTTATTCCGGCCGGTCTTTTTTGCTAATTCATTAAGCTCAGAAGATATTTTTTCTGGTAAACTAATTGATAAAACCGATCTCATAACCCACCTCCTGTATTACAATACACTACACCCATCCATCCATCCATCCTGTCAAGAGTCAAGATGAAATGAAAGACAAGGGCTGAGGAATGAGTAATACGAACCGCTGCGCTTAAGGAGCGCTACGCTTTCCTTTATTCCGATTTTATCAAAGGGCGAACGACTTTCCAAACTTTCTGCACCTCGCACAATCATATGCTGCAACCACCCTGGCACGTCTAAACGAGCAACTCTTGACATAGTTCAAGCATACACCAAACACGACAAGACAAATAGTAAAATAATAAACAACGTCCTTAGGTCGTTTACATTAAAGAGTTTCATCTCTATCTCCATACGCTAACTTCTTCAAATACAATTTCATGCTTTTTGAAAAAACTCTTTACTTTCTCTTTATGCTCAAAAGAAACGATGATGCAACCTGATGATAATTTGCTCCCGCTTACCTTGTGAATTAAACCTTCATAAACATATTTTTTGTCCTTGTATCCATAAAGTTCTCTGTTGAACTGTGTCTTTCTATTTTGCTTAAGATTTGAGATATCAAATTTATAAATAGCAAAGGGTCTCTTTTCGAGCAAAACGGATACCGGGAAATCAAAATATTCTCTTAAAAAGAGAACCTTCCCTTCCTGAAAGATATTCTGGATTAATCCTGAATCGGTCCTCTTTAGTTGTGTTTCTGTCCTTATCGTTGGCTGAATACTCCTCTGTATTTGATTTTCAAGTTCAATGATTTTCCCCTCAATGTTATCCTTCTTTTCCTTCGAAGTGATGATAAAAAGGTCAATATCCGAACGAGAAGTAAATTCTCCTCTGGCAAGACTTCCGTAAAGAATGACTGCTTTTATTTCTTTTATTTCAGAGAGTCCATATGCAATTTTCTTATAAATATATTTTACGTTTGCCATAGTCTTGCACCAAATTTTGTTTCAAAATATTTTACAACCTTTTTCAAATTGTCCATAACCATTTTCGTTCTTTTCCCATTGACTCCGTCATATCCTAAATCACCATATGCAAACCAAACCTTTCGCATAGAAGTATTGACTTCTTTAGAATAGTTTTGATTTGCAAAATGATGTCTTGAAATATGATCGCCGAAATGTTTCCCTTCCTCTGATGCGTCAGCCTCGACAAGCTGTTCTATGACTTTTGTCGCCAGATCACCTACGACGGTATATTGTCTCTTCTTATAAGCAGAGAGAACCGCATCGAGTTTTTCCTTTGCAATGTCTAAATGTTTCTTGAAGTCTCCCATTGTCTGTTATGATAACATAATAGGGTCACTTTTCAACCATTTTCTGTTACCGTAATAGAAAAGATACCTCCCGGCAAGTTCTTCAGTCCGCTTAAGGAGCGCGAAATTCGTTCGCTTGAGGACCGGCCTAACGGCCTCGAGGCAACAGGCAAAACCTCAAGGTCCGGAGGACCGCTTCGCTTGAGGAGCACTACGTTTGAGGATCGCCCCGCTCGAGGCAAAACCTCAAAGCAACGTAGTTGCTACTCCTTCATATCTTTCTTCTCAATGAATTAATCAACCCGTGTAGTTTACGATCAATAATTTCTGCCTTCTGCCTGATTTCAAACGCCTCTTCCTCTTTAAAAAGTTGCCGACGCCTAAATATCTCCGTCAACGTTAAAACTTCAAATAATGATCCTTCAGCCACATAAAGATATTGTATAAATTCCTTCTTGTATTGTCTGCCTTTTCCTTCCGCAGTATTCTGGGCTATGCTCGTTACTGCTGCCTCCATTTGCCCGATGAGTCTGAGATATTTATTTTGTGGAAAGGATTCCATAAGGGAGAGGATGAAATCCGCTAGGTCAATGGCAAGATGCCAAACTTCAAGCTTCTCAAAGGGAAATTCGAATTTATTGTCCATGATCTATTAGCCTCAAGCTTTGCGCTCCTCAAGGCCCGAAGGGCCGCTCCTCGAGTCACGCCTTGCGTGACGCTCCTCAAGCCCCTATGGGGCGCTCCTCAAGGCAGCTCTGCTGCCGCTCCCTAATATTTGAGTCTTGTCGTTGGATCCCCAAACAGAATCCAGGTTCTCCGGACATCCTGGTCAGTTGTGGCTGACTTGGACCCCATGGCCGCCTCCCCGATGGTCAAGGACTCCTGACCAAAAAGAAGACGAACCAACTCTTTGTTCATTAAGGCCTGCCCCCCCGGCTCTGTCATCCCCGACGAAGTCCAGACTGCCAACGCCCCTCCACTATTTGCCTTCAAAAGCGCCTCGGCCAGAGAATCCCCATAAGGATCCTGGAAGAATCCATTCAAACAGGTCATACTCAAAAAGAAGGGAAGTCCGCTATTGACCAAACCATCCGCTGCATCCGCATCCAATAGATCCCCCCTCCATACCTCTACCGAGCCATGACCCATAAAATTGACTAAGAGCGGACCCTGCCCTATTGCACTCAACAACTGAACCCTCGCCTGCTCATCACTCCCAAAATCAGCCCGATAGATCTTCCGAACGGAAAGAGAATGCGGTAGTAATCCCGCTACCTCCTCACTCGCTAACTCAAAATCAAGATCCCGCTCCTTATCCACCCTATCCGCCACCAACAGAGCCTCGCTCATTGCCCCATAGCTCTCATAACTTCTTATTTTGGCAACGACTGTATTCGCCTCCTCCATTGTGTTAACCGGCAGCCTGCCTATGGCCATCTTCGGCAAACCATTATTGTCAAAATCCACAAACCAATCATCCGATGCCGTCTCCTGGTATCTCGTATCAATCAGCTTCGTCGGTAAATAATCCACCTCCCCATACCCATAATAATTCCGCGGATCAAAACTCGCATCCCCTACCAGGAGCACAAACCGAAGAGGCTTCTTCCAATTAGACCTTGCCAAAGCAAGAAAATCCTTTATCGCTTCAGGACTCTTAACCCCAAAGTTAAACTCATCATAAAGATCCTCTACATCAATCAATGCTACCTTCAGCCCCTGAGACTCCCTCAAACTCTTAAGAACCCTGAGACTCTCAAGAAAGTTTTTGTGGGAAATCATGACCATATCATAGCCACGATAACTCTGTGCCCAATGAGAAGGCTGATTATTGGCCAACCCCTTGGGAGATTTGACTTTATCTCCCGTTAGGGCCAACATCGTACGCTCCCCCCTACCAGGCACCCGGAACGTCACCGCATAGG
>Ga0315279_10008466_pt1 | contig 12453 bp, 12 predicted proteins | sample YL17G06_20_MG_FD_203694 | JGI IMG/M metagenome (GOLD analysis project Ga0315279, IMG submission 203694) | Sediment microbial communities from Yellowstone Lake, YNP, Wyoming, USA - YL17G06_20 | ecosystem: Environmental > Aquatic > Freshwater > Lake > Sediment | place: USA: Wyoming | collected... | reverse complement strand
CTCAGGATGTCTTCGATAGTGTGAATGGGTTTCACCTCATGCTCCTCCATTACTCTCTGGAGGAGGAGGGGGATTTGTGTAAATTTGAGAGATCCTTCCAGGAATGCATTCACGGCTACTTCATTAGCCGCATTAAGGATGGCAGGCATGGTCTCCCCGATCTCGATGGATTGATAGGCCAATTTGAGGCAGGGAAATCTTTCTGGATCAGGAAGGGAAAAAGTGAGTCCTTCGCTTTTTAAAAGGTCCAGAGGAGGCAAGTGTAGATTGAGTCGTTCTGGGAAGGAAAGGGCATAGGAGATCGGGATCTTCATATCCGTGATCCCCATCTGGGCAACAATAGAACCATCGATAAATTCAACCATCGAATGAACGACGCTCTGCGGATGAATGAGGACAACGATCTTTTCAATTGGGATATTGAAAAGCCAGTGAGCCTCGATGACCTCCAAACCTTTGTTCATCAGTGAGGCAGAATCGATGGTGATCTTTTTCCCCATCTCCCAGTGAGGGTGGTTGAGGGCTTCTTTTACCGTAACATCATTAAGTCTGAAAAAGGGAAGGTTGAGGAAAGGTCCTCCCGATGCAGTGAGGATGAGACGATGGACATCTTCCTTTCGGTGGCCGAGCAATGCTTGGAAGATGGCACTGTGTTCACTGTCCACCGGTAGAATTTGAACATGATTCCGTTTGGCCTCTTCCATCACAATCTTTCCTGCCATGACCAAAGGTTCTTTATTGGCGAGAGCAATGGTCTTTCCGGTCTTGATGGCGGAGAGGGTAGGGATGAGACCGACCGCACCCACGATGGCAGAGACGACCTGGTCGACCTCTGGATGGGTGGCTACCCGAATGAGTCCCTCCACCCCATGGACAATTTCCACGGATACGTTAGGAAGTTCTCTTCGAAGGGCTTCTGACAATTCTTTATTGAGAACCGAGACGATCTTCGGTCGAAACTGAAGGATTTGCTGTTTGAAAAGCTGTGTATTGAGGCCAGCGGAAAGGCTGACCACTTCAAATCGTTCTGGAAATTGATTGACGATATGGAGGGTATTGACACCAATCGAACCTGTTGAACCCAGGATGGATAGACGCTTCATGGGGTCTCCTTTAGGAGATAGAGGAGGGAGTAATGGAGAAAAGGGGCGGAGAAAAGGAAACTATCTAAACGATCCAACATGCCTCCATGGCCTGGGATGAGAGTCCCTGAATCTTTTACTTGGGCACTTCGCTTCAGCATCGACTCCGTAAAATCTCCCAATTGGCCCAAAATCCCTAAGCCGACGGCCAAGAGAATACAGTGTCCCTTTTTTAAATGGGGAATGAACAACAAAGAGAAAGCTAATGCTACAATGATTGATCCAACAATTGATCCGAACAATCCTTCGAAGGTTTTTTTCGGACTGATCTTAGGGTAAAGTTTGTGTCTCCCCAAGAAAGATCCAATCAGCAAGGCAGAGATGTCTCCAGCCCATACCGTTGTGATCAGAAAGAGAACCCATAACCTTCCATTCGTCATGTTCCGAATCAGTGAGACATAACCAAGAAGAAATCCGATGAAGAAAATTCCAAAGAGTGTGCCCCCCATATTAGAGATCGTCGAAGAAAGATCCTTTGAGGTGGCCATGAAAAGGATAGAGAGAATGAGAAGTACCAAGACAAAGAACGGAGAAATTTCTTTTGCATCGCCAAAGGAAATGATGATCGAAAGAATCAACCCTAGTCCTATTCCCACTGTACGTTCAATCCATTTGGAGTGAGGAAGGACAAGGTTATAATACTCTCGGAGTCCGAAAAAAGTGGCCAGGAGCACCATGAGGTGGAGAACAGCAGAGGGTCCCAGAGCAATCAAAATGATAACGGGAGGGACCATGATCAACGTCATCCATACCTTCCTCTTTTCTATTTTCGCCATCTCAACCTTTCAGATAGTTCAGTGTATTTAGTTCGTCGTTCGGAGTGTGGCATCTTGAATCTCCGAACTCTCAACTCACACCTTCATTCCTCTCTGCCATTCAATTGTTCACTGGTCAGACCGAACCTTCTCTCTCTTGATTGGTAATCAGTGATGGCCTTCAAAAGTTCGTTCCGATCAAAATCTGGCCATAGGGTCTCGGTAACATATAACTCAGTGTAAGCGATCTGCCAAAGAAGGAAATTGGAGATGCGATATTCACCACTGGTTCGGATGAGGAGGTCTGGGTCGGGTATTCCATGGGTCCAAAGATATTCGGGGAAGCGCGGTATGGTTATCTCCTCCGGTTTGACCTTCCCCTTTTGGAGATCAGAGAGTATTCCTTGAACAGCGTGGAGGATTTCGGAACGACCGCCATAACTTAATGCTAAATTGAGAATCATCCCATCGCAGTGTTCAGTCTTTTTTTTCGTCTCTTGCAAGATCCTCTGGACATCAAGAGGAAGGTCTTCGATGCGGCCGATGGCATTGAGTCGGATATTATTCTGGACCATCTCCTCACACTCTTTTTGAAGATATTCCTTCAGCAATCCCATCAAGGCGTTCACCTCCTCCCCTGGCCTCCTCCAATTCTCGATGGAGAAGGCGTAAAGGGTTAATACCTTGATCCCCAATTCCCTGCAAGCCGTGACAACCTCCCTGACGGCATTGACCCCTTTGATATGGCCGCTGATTCGGTTCAGGGACTTCTTTTTGGCCCAGCGACCATTTCCATCCATGATAATCGCGATATGACGGGGAAGTTTTTCCTTATCGATCTGTTCCATGATTTACCGATCCTTTTAAAGACCAAGACAAGAGGTTTTTTCAAAGAAAAGTTCTCAGGTCAATTACCTTTTTAAAGTTACCATATTAGATACTGATTTTCAATCCATGATTCATGGAGAATGATTGGTAGAGAGGAAAGATTTCAGGTGGGGAAAAGGGGAAGAGGTTCAGAAGAATTCCTCTCCCCCACAAGTCCTATTTTTCAACAATGGCTTCAACAGGACATACCTCGGCGCAGCTTCCACATTCAGTACATTTCTCCTCGTTGATCAGATAGGGTTCCCCTTCTTCAATGGCTTCAGCGGGGCATTCTTCTGCACAGGTCCCACAAGCCACGCACTCTTCCGTAATCACATAAGCCACTGGCATCACCCCCTTTAGCATTAAGAAATTTCTAAAATTTCTTTTTCTTTGGCGGTGAGAACACCGTCTACTTTCTCGATATATTGGTCTGTGGATTTTTGCACCTTGTCCATCCACTGGTGAAGTTGGTCCTGAGAAATCTTTTTATTTTTTTCCAATCCCTTCAGCTGATCATTGGCCTCTCTTCGGATGTTTCGGATTGCCACTTTTGCCCCTTCGGCCATCTTTCTGACGACCTTTACCAGTTCCTTCCGACGTTCTTCTGTCAGGCGTGGGATATTGATGCGGATGATCTTCCCATCACTGGCTGGGGTTACTCCAAGTTCTGATTTGAGGATGGCCTTTTCAATTTCCCCGATGATTGAGGTATCCCAAGGTTGAATGGTGATGAGCCTGGGTTCAGGAACGGATAATGTGGCCATCTGGTTAAGGGGAGTGGGTGTTCCATAGTAATCCATGCGGATATCATCGAAGAGGGCCAGGGAGGCTCTTCCTGTCCTGATCTTATTCAAATCCGTTTTGAGGGAGGAGAGGGTTTTTTCCATCTTGGCGACTGACTCTGTATAGGTTTTATCGTCCATAGCTCACCCCCTTACTGTCGTTCCAACCTTTTCTCCCAAAACGACCCGTTTAACATTTCCCTTTTTCTTCAAATTGAAGACAATGATAGGAATCTGGTGGTCCATGCAAAGAGAAATAGCCGTTGCGTCCATGACTTTTAGCCGTTTCTTGAGGACATCGAGATAGGAGAGTTCATCATATTTATGAGCACGCTTATGAAGCAGTGGATCTTTATTATAAACACCGTCGACCTTCGTGGCCTTGAGAATGACGTCTGCCCCGATTTCCATGGCTCGAAGTGAAGCCGTGGTGTCGGTGGTGAAATAAGGATTCCCTGTTCCCCCAGCGAAGATCACCACCCGGCCTTTTTCCAGATGGCGAATTGCCCTTCTTCGAATATAGGGCTCAGCGACCTCACGCATTTCAATCGCTGTTTGGACTCGAGTGTGAACGTTGATTTTCTCTAGGGCATCCTGAAGGGCAATACCATTCATCACAGTGGCCAGCATTCCCATATAATCTGCGGAGGCCCGGTCCATTCCTTTTGCACTCGCTGCCATTCCCCGAAAGATGTTGCCTCCACCGATGACAATGGCTATCTCCACCCCCAGATTTTTTACCTCTTTGATCTCCTGAGAGATTTTCTGGATCACAGCGGAATCGATTCCATAACCTCCCTCGCCGGTTAATACCTCACCGCTTAACTTCAGGAGGATCCTTTTATATTGGGGTCTTTTCATGGAGGAGTAAACGTTTATATCAATGGGTTCACTTCCCTGCCCAATCCTGATATTTCAAGGAAGGGACCTTCCTCTACCCCGTTAGAAATAATGCCCCGCTGCTCTGCGGTCCCGCTATAGCGGGATTACATTTTAAATAATTCCGGCAGGGTTTAATGCCCCGCTGGAATTTCTAACGGGGTCTACTTCATCGAGGCGGAACAGGCAGGTTGGGACTGGGAGGATAACCCTTCACCCAGTTGGAATCTTGTAAACCGACGGATCGTAATGTTTTCCCCGATCTTGGCGATCAAGGTGTCAAGCAATTCCTTGATCGTGAGATCGGAATCCCTGACATAGGTCTGTTCCAAAAGGCAAACCTCAGAATAGAACCTCTCCATTTTTCCTTCGACAATTTTATCGATAACCTTTTGAGGTTTCCCTGCATCGAGGGCTTGAGTTCGATAAATATCCCTTTCTTTTTCCAAAACCTCTTCCGGGACTTCTTCCCTCCTGATGTATTGCGGGTTGGCAGCGGCGATATGCATGGCGATATTTTTCACAAAACTTTGAAAATCTTCTGTCTTGGCCACAAAATCGGTTTCACAGTTGATCTCGACCAGGACTCCCATCTTCCCCCCAGCATGAATGTAAGAGGAAACGAGCCCATCGGTCGCAATTCGACCTGCCTTCTTCGCGGCAGTTGCCAATCCTTTCTTTCGGAGGTAATCGATCGCTGCATCCATATTCCCCTTTGCTTCTTGGAGGGCTTTTTTACAGTCGACCACCCCGGCCCCTGTTCTCTGTCTTAAGTCTTTTACCAATTCAACAGAAATTTCCATTCGATCCTATTCCTCCTCCGCTCCCTCAGCCACTTCTTCTACTTGTATCTCTTTGGGGGGCTCGACTTTTTCTGCCCTCTCTTTTTCTTGTTTGGCCCCCTCCATCTGGAGGTGTTTTTCATAAATCTGTTTTCCCTCAATGGCTGCATCCGCCATTTTAGATGCAAACAGGTTGATCGCGCGGATCGCATCATCATTTCCTGGGATGATGTAATCCAATTCTTCAGGATTGCAATTGGTATCGACAATACCGATGGAGGGGATACCAATTTTTCGAGCTTCCCTCACGGCAATCCTTTCTTTTTTAGGATCCACGACGAAGACGGTCCCAGGAAGTCGATCCATATTTTTGATGCCCCCCAAGGATTTCTCCAACCGATTTCTCTCTTTCTCTAGTTCTAAGACCTCTTTTTTCGGGAGGAGACTGTAAATCTCTTCATTCTTCATCGCCTCAAGTTTATTCAATCGATCAATGGATCGCTTAATCGTCTGGAAATTGGTCAACATTCCTCCCAACCAGCGATGATTCACATAGAACATTCCACAGCGAGTGGCCTGCTCAGAAATCGTATCCTGGGCCTGTTTTTTTGTCCCAACGAAGAGGATATACTCCCCCTTGGCTACGATATCCCGAACAAATTGGTAAGCTTCTTTAAAAAGCTGGACAGTCTTCTGGAGATCAATGATATAGATCCCATTTCTTGCCCCAAAGATATAAGGTTTCATTTTGGGGTCCCAGCGTTTCGTCTCATGGCCGAAATGAACCCCAGCCTCCAGAAGTTCCTTCATCGTTACCGCGGACATCGAGCCCTCCATTTCTTTTCCATTTTTCCTCCTTTGGATAAAAATAACCGAATTAAAATCAGTTAACATATGATTTGGCATTTTGCAAGAGAAAAAACTCACAAAATCCTAATCGACCATGGATGAAGTCTTTGAGTGCTACAAACCAAACTCCGATTCTGTAATTTTGTCTGTGAAAACAATAAGTTAAAGTATTATCGTATAATTTATGAATGATCTTTCTCGTCCGATATGATCATCAAATATTGCCGTTAATTTTAGAGTTCCAAAGAGAGCAAAATCAAACGCGTTTTGACATAAGTCAATGAAATTTTTTTTATGTTTTGGGATATTAAATTTTAAAAGGAGAAAAAAGATGAAGTGTCCAGGACAGGATATGAGATTATGGAAGCCAGGAGATATTTTTGACACTCCGTGTCCAAAATGTGGAGGAAGGGTCGAATTCTTCAAAGATGAAGTCAGGCGTAAATGTCGTTGTGGACATGAGATCGTCAATCCCAAATTGGATTTTGGGTGTGCCCATTGGTGTTTGTATGCCGAACAGTGTGTTGGCACAGTGCCCGAAGAGGTTAAAGAAAGGCAAAAAGCAGAACAGAAGGATTTATTAAGGGAAAGAATCTCCCTGGAGATAAAAAAATATTTTGGAACAGATTTTAAACGGGTCAATCACGCCCTAAAGGTTGCCAAGTATGCGGAGCAGATCTTGAAGATGGAGGGCGGGCATCCTCTGATCGTTATGGGGGCTGCCTATCTTCATGATATTGGAATCCATGAAGCGGAGAGGAAACATGGGAGCAATTCAGGTCATTATCAGGAGATGGAGGAACCTACCATTGCCAAGGAGATTTTAGAAAGATTGAATGTGCAAAAGGAAATGGTTGAGGAGATTTGTGACATCATTAGTCATCATCACAGCCCAAGAGGGGAGGAGACACTTAATTTTCAGATCCTCTACGAGGCAGATTGGCTGGTCAATATCGAGGAAGAGGGAATTTCAAAAGGCCAAAAAGAAGTTGAGGAGTTGATCGGGAAAATTTTTAGAACCGTAGCAGGAAAACAATTGGCAGAGAAACTCTATCTCGCCTAAGCGACAAGGGAAAGAGTCGTGGCAAGGAGGGCAGAGGATTTCCTAAGAACCCGAAAATCCCTCTCCTCTTTTGGTTTTTTCCATTTCTCTCTGAATTCACTCCACCTAAAATGGGAGACAAGCTTTCCTCTTTTAAAGAAGAAGATTCTATCCTTCTTTTCATAAATCCAGACCGTATGGGAATCTTCCTCATTAAATTCGGTATTTAAGGAGAGTGAATCTAATTCATAGTAACCCTGGAGCCGGTCAAGACTGATCTTGATCTCAGGGACGCCCCAATTATTAAGAAAAATGTTTTGGTTGATGCCGGCCAGCATCAGATGTTGATTACTTCTCGAGGGTCTGGATGGCCCCTTTAAGATATTTGATATGAGATTGGGGACAAGAGTTAACATATTCTTTAAGTTCTTTAAGAAAATTAATACAATTTCTAAACGTATTTATTTATAATAAATTTCAATTATTTGCAAGCAAAAAATTTAGGGGATGGTTCAGTCTTGGGATACCAATTTTTTCAAGGTGAGGGCATTTTTGATAGCAAACCCATAGGCATCGTTATTGAAATAAACGAATACGGTCTTACTCTTTTTTCTCCAATCTTGGATTTTTCCTAGCCATTGTTTTAATTCCTTGTCTGAATAATTAGAACCATAGAGCACTTCCCCACCGTGAAGTCGAAGGTAAATAGAGTCGGAGGTTATTTTCTCTATCAAAGGGAGGTCTGAACCATGGGCGATGCAAAAGGAAAAACGAAATTCTTCCAATATCTGAAAGGCCTCGTTGCAAAACCAGGAATCATCTCTGAACTCAAAAGCATGACGATGAAGTTTAGAACGAGGAAGGGTTGAGAGAAGGACACAAAATTCCTCCAGCCTCTCCTTCTGGAATTTGAATCGCGGGGGAAGTTGCCAGAGCACTACACCCAATTTCTCTTTTAATGGCGACGCATGGTCCAAGAGAAGCGAAAGGGGATCTCTGCAGTCCTTCAAACGCTTAATATGGGTGATGAATCGGCTTCCCTTAACGGCAAAGACAAACTTTTTCGGTGTCCTCTTATACCAGCCTTCAAAAACTTCTTTTCGGGGAAGACGATAAAAGGATACATTCAACTCTACCGTGTCAAAATATTCAGCGTAAAATTCAAGCCACTTTTTCTGGGGAAGGTCAGAAGGATAGAAGACCCCATTCCACCAATGGGGATAATTGTAGCCACTTGTACCAATGGAAAGCCCTTGAAGGATTTCGGATTGCGGATTTCGGATTGCGGAATTTGAAAGACCCATCCAGTTAAGCACCAAATACCCGGCCTATCGGCAAGCAGGCAAGCACCAAATCCCAAACAAATTCCCCTGCCTACCGCAGGCAGGAATGACCAAAATTTGAGATCTCAAATGAAATCGTTTTGGTGATTTGACATTTGAAAATTATTTGGAATTTGAGATTTGTGATTTGGAATCTCATGCGGTTTGGTTCCATAGCAGAGCCAAGAGTTAAAAATCCCTATATTGCATTTAATGGTAGTGATTCCTATCATTTGGGCCCTTTTGAGACCACTTCCGTTTGTAATATTCACGGCGAAATTTTTGCCTGATCATGGGATAAGCCATATAGAAAAAGCCAAAGACAAGTCCACCCAGATGGGTCAAATGGGCGATTCCACCCCCTGTTCCTGAACTGGATGAAAAGAGTTCGATAAGGCCGAAAATGATCACCATGTATTTAGCGGGGATGGGGAAGAGGAAATAGATTAAGATCGGACGATTGGGGAAGAGCCAGCCATAGGCGAGAAGTATTCCATAGATGGCTCCGGAGGCTCCGATGACAGGATATGAGGAAAAGAGAACAGTGAAAATCCCCGCACCAATACCACAGAGGAAGAAATAAAAAAGGAATTTTTTCGATCCCCAATAACTTTCTAATTCCCCACCGAACATCCAGAGAGCCAAGAGATTGAAAAAGATATGAGAGAATCCTCCGTGAAGAAAAATGTAAGTAAAAAGCTGCCATAGAAAATATTTCTTCCAAACCAGGAGGGGAATTAGGCCGAAGTAGAAATCAATTTCTCTGGTTATAAACATTCGAAGGAGAAAGACTATCCCCATGATAATCATTAGATTTTTAACAACAGGTGTCAAACCATATCCAAATGAAAAACGATAACGGTAATAGGTCATTTATTCTCCCGAGATCCCCAAATCTAAATGTCAAAGTTTGGATGCTAAATATAATTCAACTGTACTCATTCCAAAGGCATCTTATTCTTTCACTTCGTCAAAACGGATTCGATACTTCTTCATTTTATATCGGAGCACCCTCTCACTAATGCCAAGGCTCTCAGCGGCCTTTGTCTGAATTCCCTGGTGTTGATGAAGGGCCTTGAGGATGGAGTCTCTTTCAATCTCCTCCAAAGATTCGGGGAGACTCTTTTCTTTTTTAGAAGATTCCAATAGCTTCTCAGATTTTTCCTCTTTGAGATGGAAAGGAAGGTCTTGGGTTGTGATGATCTCTCCTCGGCAAAGAACCACTGCCCGTTCAACGAGGTTCTCTAGTTCTCTAACATTTCCAGGATAGGGGTAACGAAGGAGAAGGGCTCTCGCCTCTTTGGAAATATCGGAGATCGATTTCTGATTCTCTTTTGAATATTTTTTTAAAAAATAGTCAATGAGAAGAGCGATGTCTTCCCTTCTCTCTCTTAAAGGGGGAAGGGTGATGGAGATGACATTGAGTCGGTAATAAAGATCCTCTCTAAAAAGTCCTTTCTTAATCGCCTCCTCGAGATTTCGATGAGTGGCCGTGATCACCCTCACATCGGTCTTGAGGCTGAGGTTTGATCCCAGTCGTTGAAATTCTTTGTCCTGTAAGATCCTCAGAAGTTTCACTTGGGTGCTTGGTGAGAGGTCACCAATCTCATCGAGGAAGATGGAGCCGCCGTCTGCCTCTTCGAATCGACCGACCCTTCTCTGGGTAGCACCCGTGAAAGCTCCCTTCTCGTGACCGAAGAGTTCACTTTCAAGGAGAGTTTCAGGGATCGCTGCACAACTCACCTTCACTAAGGGCTTTCCAGAACGAGGGCTTGTATAATGAATCGCGTTAGCGATTAGTTCTTTTCCTGTTCCACTCTCCCCAAGGATGAGGATAGTGGTGTGACTGGGCGCTACCCGAGCCACCAGCCCCATGACCTCCTCCATCTTTGGACTTCCGTAAACAATATTTGTGGACGCGTAGCGTTCCTGAAGTTGGGCTTTAAGTTCTTTATTCTCTTTAATGAGGGTGGTCCTCTCGATTACTTTTTGGAGCATGAGGAGAAGTTCTTCCAAATCGATAGGTTTGGTAAGATAGTCCAAAGCCCCTTCTTTCATCGAAGCCACCGCTGTTTCCACCGTTCCATAGGCTGTCATCATGACTACAGGGAGGTCTGGGTAGAGCTTTCGAATTTCTTGGAGTGTTTGCAGGCCATCGAGTTCGGGCATTTTATAGTCGATCAAGACAATATCGAAAAAATTTCCTTTAAGTTTTTGAAGAACCTCTCTACCATTGGCGACGGCCTCGACAGAGAAACCTTCCTTTATTAAGAACCCTTCCAAAAGGTCCCTTTGGGTTTTTTCGTCCTCCGCAATTAAAATCTTCGCTCTCTCCATCTCACATATTTCCCCCTCTCCCTTGACGGGAGAGGGCTGGGGTGAGGGTGACATGCCTCTTTCCCCCTCCCCTCCATCCCCTCCCGCAAGGGGAGGGGAAATATTTGGTGAGTTACTTTCTTATTTCGGAAGCATCACTATTACCTTTGTTCCGGAGCCAACTCGACTTTCTATTTTCAATTGGCCACCATGGGCTTCGATGATTCGATGGGCAATGGGAAGCCCCAACCCCACTCCTTTCTCTTTCGTCGTATAGTAATAATTGAAGATCTTCTCCATCTGTTCCGGCGGGATCCCGGGACCTAAATCTGAAATAATTACCTCTACCCCTTCCTTTAGGGATTTGGTTTCAATAAAAAGGGTCCCCCCCTGTCCCATGGCCTGCATTCCATTCTTCATAATATTGATAAAGGCCTGTGTCAACCTCTCAGGATCCATTTTGATGAGAGGTAGTTCTGAAGGAATTTCTGACTGGAGGGTGATTCCCAGAGAAGAAGCCTCTTCCTGGAAGAGGGTGACCAAATTTTTCAGAAGATCTTGGAGGGAAGAACTCCTAAGATTAAGTTGGAAAGGCCTGGAGAGGGTCAGAAACTGTTCGATGATTTCGTTGACCCTTCTGATTTCTTTGAGGATCAACTCCATAAAGGAGATATATTCTTCCCTTTTTGATTCGTCCTGAGGGAGAAATTCTCTCTTGAGCCTCTGGAGACCCATGCCCATGGCATTGAGAGGATTTCGAATCTCATGGGCGACGCCCGCAGCTAAGTGTCCCAGGGACGAAAGTCTCTCTGCCAATTGGATCCGATCCTCCAACTCTTTCATTTTTCTTAGGTGCCGGTTCTGGTTGACCCATATCAACGTGATGGCTGAAACCCCCAAGATGAGAAAAAAGGAGATCGAGAGAGCGACATTTTTTTTGATCTGGCTGAGCACAGGATAGATTTCCTTTGGGGAGTATCCTATTCGGATCAGCCCCATCGTTTTATCCTGCAAAGAGAAGGGCTTTACCACTTCAAAGATTTCATCTCCTTTGGTGGATTGATAGTGCCGAGAAAGAACCCGGTTACTTTGTAGGGAATTTTTTAAAAATGAATCCTCTTCTTTCTTACTCATCATAGCTGGATCCGTATGAGCAAGGGTGTTGAAAGAAATATCCTGAACAGAGATATAGAGAATCCCCTCTCTGAGACCGATATCGGAGATCGCCCTTTGAATGGCGAATTGTCGGAGAAGTCTCTTCATCTGTTCTCCATTGAGGTAGAGAGCGATGATCCCTGGATTCACCCTCCTCCAGATGGCAATCGAGAATAAGTGGTCTTCCGACAAGGGTTTGCCAAAAAGGTCAATGGCGACTGGGCGTTTCTTCTCAATCAATTCCTGAAGAAGAAGTTTTTTTTCGGTAAAAGAAAATGGGGAGGGCCATCCCCTGAGAGGGTTACCCTTGGAATCATAGATTTCGATCGAAGTGATGTGGTATTGGCCAATGAGAGATTGGAGGTCAGAGGGATTCAGGGGTTTTTCTCTGTCCATTTGATCCGTTCTATGGATAGCCTCCAGAAGGTATTCGGCAACGGAGTCCTCCAGGCCGAAAAAGAGTCCTGAAACAGGGGGGGTGAAAGAGTGTTTCCCGGATCCGCTTTCCATCCATTGGAGGGAGGTAAAGGTTTCTTGGATATTCTTCTCAAAGTGTTGA
>Ga0315279_10008465_pt1 | contig 12454 bp, 9 predicted proteins | sample YL17G06_20_MG_FD_203694 | JGI IMG/M metagenome (GOLD analysis project Ga0315279, IMG submission 203694) | Sediment microbial communities from Yellowstone Lake, YNP, Wyoming, USA - YL17G06_20 | ecosystem: Environmental > Aquatic > Freshwater > Lake > Sediment | place: USA: Wyoming | collected... | reverse complement strand
TATGCACCACTCGATACGGCCGGACGCAGGACGGCGCTGCTGGCTTCGATAGACCATCTTCAAAGCGGGGGAGCCCTCCTTCTTTTTCCTCATGACGAGGTGGAGCCTGACCCGGAAACGGGACACGGCGCCATGGACGCCATTCAAGATTGGTCGCGCAGCATTGAAATCATGCTGCGCAGGGTTGCGGATACGCGGCTGCAAGTGGTGATGGCCAGTGGCATCCTGATGTCGCGATTCTTACATAACCCCCTTGTTAGACTCCGGAAAAGCGCTCCCAAACGCCAGAAACTCGCCGGAGTATTGCAGATCATCCAGCAGATCGTCTTCCCGCGAAGCGTCCAACCGCAAATCCATCTTTCTTTCGGGACGCCGGTAAAAGGAAAGGACCTTCCCGAGGATGGCCTGATGCCGGCCGTAATCGAGAACGCGCGCCGGCTCCTCGCGGATCACCTCTCATTTGTCGGATCCCAACGTCGCTTCGCTCCTCGGGATGACATTTCCCATACCCCGAATTGACGCTTCCTTGATTCTCTGATAATCTTAAGCCACACCTGATCGGAGGGGTCAGCCGTGGCCATAACGTGCCCGAAATGTCATTTCGATAATCCTGAGACGCAGAGATTTTGCGGGGACTGCGGCACACAGTTGCCTCCCTCTAAAACCACCCATCCTGAGGTCACGGAAACCATTCAAACACCCATCAAAGAATTAACCACCGGTTCAATATTTGCCGGCCGCTACCAGATTATCGAGGAACTGGGAAAGGGCGGCATGGGCAAGGTCTATCGGGCCGTGGATAAAAAGCTGAACGAGGAAGTCGCCATAAAACTGATTAAGCCCGAGATCGCCCTGGATAAAGGCACCTTGACGCGCTTCCAGAATGAGCTCAAAGTCGCCCGGAAAATCAGCCATAGGAATATCGGCCGGATGTACGAGCTCATGGAGGACCAGGGCCTCCATTTCATCACCATGGAATACGTCCCGGGCGAGGACCTGAGGAGCTTTCTCCACCGGTCCAAACAGCTGACCGTGGGGACGGCCGTGGCCCTAGCCAAGGAGGTCTGCGAGGGACTCGCCGAAGCCCATCGCCTGGGCGTGATTCATCGGGACCTCAAACCCTCGAACATCATCATCGACAAGGACGGGAACGCGAGGATTATGGATTTTGGGATCGCCCGGTCGCTTCGGACCAAGAGCATGACGGGGGAGGGCGTGATCATCGGCACGCCGGAGTACATGAGCCCGGAGCAGGTGGAAGGCAAGGACGTCGACCAAAGGTCCGATATCTATTCCTTAGGCGTGATCCTCTACGAGATGGTGACGGGCCGCGTGCCGTTCGAGGGCGAGACGCCGCTCAGTGTGGCGGTGAAGCAGAAAACGGAGGTTGCTCCGGATCCGAGGAAATCGAATGCCCAGGTTACCGAGGACCTGAGTCATGTGATCCTCAAATGCCTGGAGAAAGACAAGGCCAAACGATATCAGGATGTCGCCGATGTGCAAGCCGAGTTGGAGAAAATCGAAAAGGGCATTCCCACGACGGAGCGCATCGTTCCCTTGAGAAAGACGTTCACGTCGCGCGAGATCACGGTCAAATTCAGCCTGAAAAAGTTGTTTGTTCCGGCCTTTGCCGTCGTGGCACTCGTCATCGCGGCCCTCGTTATCTGGAAAGTCGCCCTTAAAAAACCCGCCGCCCCTCTTCCCGTCGAGAAGCGCTCCATTGCGATCGTCAGCTTTGAGAACCAGACAGGGGACAAGGCGTATGACAACCTGAGCGGGGTCATTCAGAATCTCCTGATCACAAATCTTGAGCAATCCGGCTATTTTTACGTGGCGACCTGGGAACGGCTACGGGACCTTCTCAAGCAGATGGGCAAAGGGGACGTGAAGTTCATCGACTCCGAGCTAGGTTTTGAACTGTGCAAGCGGGACGGGGTCGGCGCGGTCGTTCTGGGGAGTTTTGCCAGGGCGGGCAACGTTTTTGTAACGAATGCCCAAGTCCTGGATGTCGGGACAAAAAATCTGCTCGGCACGGCGAGCTCGAGAGGAGAGGGCCCGGACAGCATCCTCAACAGGCAGATCGATGAGTTGAGCCGGCAGATCGCCAAGGGGATCGGCTTATCCGAAGGCAAGATCGTGGCCGCCAAGATGCAGGTCCGCGACGCGACGACCAGTTCGACGGAGGCCTATAGCTATTATCTTAAGGGAAGGGAAGAACAGGTCAATTATGACTGGGATAGAGCGAGACAAGCCTACGAAAAAGCTGTTGAGCTCGACCCGGCTTTTGCTTCGGCCTATTATAGGCTTTTCATCCAATATTATATGTTGGGCGACTTCAAGAAATCCATGGAAGCCATAGAGAAAGCCTGGAACCTTTCTAAAAAAACGACGGAAAAAGAAAGGCTTTTGATCGAAGCCAATCATGCCCGAGGCCCGGAGGGTAATCCGGATAAATATTTTAGTATCCTCAAAGACATCACGGAGAAGTATCCTAAGGATAAAGAAGTCCATCATCATCTGGCCTCAACATACCAGAATAAGAAAATGCCCAAGCAGGCTGCCGAAGAGATCGAAAAAGCATTGGGACTTGACCCGGATTACCCCGATGCTCTGAATACGGGCGGTTATGTTTATGTCATGCTGAAGGACTATGAGAAAGCCGTCGGCTATCTCAAAAAATACGCGTCTCTCATGCCCGGACAACCGAATCCGTTCGATTCCTTGGCTGAAGTCTATTTTCGGATAGGGAACCTCGACGAAGCCATAGAAAACTATAAAAAAGCGATAACGATCAAGCCTGATTATTTTATGTCGATGGAGAGTCTCGCCTACATCTATGCTCTCAAGGAGGATTATTTGGAAGCTTTGAAATGGCTTGATAAATTCGTCGACGCGGCTCCATCCCCGGGCCTTAAGCTCCAAGGCTATAAGAGAAAAGCGTTTTTTTACGCCTGGCTGGGCAGCCTGGAAAAGGCGTTAAGCTATTTTCAGAGAGCGGATGACCTGGCGGGAGCAATCGGGAATATGTATTCGATCGCCGAGGCCAACGGACTCAGATCGTGGATTTATTACGATCGCCGCGAGCTCGGACTCAGCCGGAAATATTCAGAGGCTTGGTACTCAGCCCTTTTAAAAGAGTATCCTCAATACAAGCTCGGATTGGACGCCGACGACTCGATAGGTCTCGGTTTCATCGAAGTTGAGGAAGGTAAACTGGATTCCGCCAAGAACAGATTGAAAATGACGGAATCTCTTTTGCCGAAGTTAGGAGATAATCAAGGAGACACGGGATATAACGCCGAACTCCTTCGTTCGGAAATATGGCTGGCGGAAGGATCTCCCAGGAAAGCCATAGAGGTTTTCGAAAAAATAGTGCCGGCGGCGCCGCCTCTCTTTTCCTCCTCCGGACTGGAGGAGATTATTTATAACACGCCCTTCCTCAGGGATATCTCGGCCAGGGCGTATGCCAAGATGGGGGATTTGGACAAAGCCATAGCTGGGTACGAACGGCTGATTACTTTTGACCCCAAAAATCCCTCGCGCTTGCTCATCCATCCCAAATACCATTACCGGCTGGCCAAACTGTACGAGCAGAAAGGCCTAAAGGCGAAAGCCATCGAGCAATATCAGAAATTCCTCTCCCTCTGGAATAACGCCGACCCGGGCCTCCCCGAAGTCGAGGATGCGAAAAAGCGGTTGGCCGCTCTCTTTTAATTGTGTTCGGGCAAGCCGCTTGACGCGGGAACGACCTTTTGGTCGTCCCGAGGAGCGTAGCGACGTTGGGATCCCACCTGCCCGCCGCTTCGTCTTGACATCCCAAATAGCCGATACTATATTCGGCTCTAAGGGAGAACATGGATTCTGAAACCGTCTTGATTAATCGCGCGCCCGTTCTGACTCTATGGGCTTGCATCGTCGCCGAACACCTGGGCTATGATCACGGTGCGGCGCTTTCTCTTGGGAAAGCGGTCGCCGGTCTCAATGCCCAGGCTAAAGGACGAAGCCTCGGCATTTATAAACCAGCCAAACGGATCGAGGGCGCGCCGCCCAAAAAAGCACGGCTCGGGGAGGAGTTCTGGGTCGAGATTCTGGGTCGGGTTGTGCCGGTAAAAAATACGTCGGACGGCGTCCGGGCTGTCTTGAAGGACAAGCCGATTGAACCGGAGGGCGTCGAGCGCTATCTTACCGAGAAATTCGGGACGGCCCTCGCATCCGTTATTAAATCAATGGCGGCCCTTGCCAAAACGTTCGAGCCCAACGAGCTTGCCGGAAAAGCGTTTTCGCTTTATGAGCATTTTCGCCCCGAGATTCCTTCGGGCGTGCGGGGATGGGGCCTTAAAGGAAAGCTCGATTTGAACTTTATCCGGTCCCTGGTCAAGAAGAATTCATAATCTTATTTCCGAATGAACGATCCCAGAGAGCATATACGGCCTTCGCCGAAGCTTCACGCTTCCGGCTATATTCGCATGGTGACCGTCACCGTTTTCCTGGCGGGCGAAGCGGCGGTCTTTTTTCTCGCCGCGGGCCGGCTCGATATTCCCCGGGCGTGGCTGTATTTCGCCCTCAACGTGCTTCAATTGGCCGTGAATTTCGTTCTCTTCATGAAAAAATCGCCTGAGATCATCAACCAGCGGGGAAAAGTGGGGCCCGGGATAAGATTATTCGACAAGATCCTGATGAGCCTCTATACGCCCATGCCTTTCGTCATCTTCCTCGTCGCCGGCTTGGACGTCGGCCGCAACGGCGGGCCGCGCCTCGGCATATCGTCCCTGGTTCTCGGCCTGGCTTTATTGATCGGGTCTGCGGTCCTTGTCGCGTGGGCCATGGTCTCCAATCCGTACTTTGAAACGACCGTCCGGATCCAGGACGAACGCGGGCATCGAGTGGCGATGGACGGGCCCTATCGCTATGTCCGGCATCCGGGGTACGTGGGATTCATTCTCACTTGGCTTGCGCCGCCGCTCGTCATCGGTTCCGCTTACGCGCTCATCCCGGCCGCCGTCATCACGGTGATCATTGTCTTACGGACGCATTTTGAGGACACTATCCTCCGCCGGGAGCTCGAGGGATACGCGGATTACGCCCAAAAAACCCGCTATCGGCTTCTTCCGCCCGTCTGGTGAATTTGTTTGCTAAAATACTGAAGGGGTCTGACCCCGAACGATAACCCCGAGACTCAGACGCTCCTAAAAACCCGAACAAGCTCAAAGCCCAAATCCCGGACGACCTCACCTGCGGCTACGGATTCTTTTTAATCGCCAAACGCATCGCCTTGAGCGTATCGCCGAGGCTTTTCTGCAAAAGGCCGAAATCCCAGCCGACGCTGATCAGTTTGTAGCCCGCGTCGATTTTAGCCTTGATATCCTCCGGAGTGGCGTCGGTCGCTGAAATGACTCCGCGTTCCCGGCACATCTTCAGGATGCGTTCGGCATCCGCTTCCGGAATGTGGACGGTTTCGATGGCGCTGAGGCCGGGCGTATTGACGATCTCTCGGGCGTGACGCACGCCTTCTTCGGTTTCGATCATGGCGACGACCAGCAATTCGCCCTTGGGATTGAGCGGCCATACATCGCGGCGCTCTTTTGGGATATTGAGCCCGGCCATAGCCGACGTTTCCGCGCCTCGGACAGCCGAAATGGCGCGCTCCAAGTCGGCGCGGCTCTCGACCATCGGAATCCAGACCCCCATGGCCGGCCCGACCTTGAGCGATTCCGCAATTTCATAGCGCGGGTCCCAAGTCGCCCTGTTGGCCAGCTTAACCAGGACCACGGGCGCAACCCTCGGTTCCGTTCGATAGCGAAGGCTGAAGTCCTGCACTTCGAGAAGAAACCGGTGGAGCATGCCGAAGTCGTAGATATCGTGCTCGACGTCGGCAACGATGAAATCGGCGTCGCTGATCGCGAGGACTTTCGTGATTCGAGGGGCCGAGAGCGCGCCGGTCCAGACGCCGATGGCCGGCTTTCCCGATTCCAGGATAGAGATCAAGCGGTTAACCCGTTCCTCGGCGATCGCCCGTGGCGGCAACCAGGAGACGACGACCCACGCCAGGCCTAATACAAGAATCCTTTTCGTCTTGATGTTCATATCACGGCCTCCTTCTATTCTTTTTTTGCCCAGACAAACATCCATCCCGCCCCGCCGTGGACTTGGCATTCTTTAAACGGAGAGCGCGAGAATAATTCCTTGATTTCTATGGGTGTGTAGCTGGCCAACACCGATCCCAGGGGTTCACGTATCTCTCGCATCGCCGAGGGCATGACGATCGATGTCGCGAATATCATCATCAGATAAAAGATGAGCCGCGTATCACGGCGCGTATCAAACAGCAGCAATCGCCCTCCCGGTTTGAGAGCGCGGTGAATTTCCGCGAGGCCGCGCTCCGGTTCGGACCAGTGATGGAGCGATAAACTGCTGGCGGCAAAATCCAGCGTATGATCGGGCAGAGGCAGACTGCGGATGTCCCCTTGTCGAAATTCGACCCGGCGTTGGAATCCCCGCGAAGCCACATTCGCGGTGGCCGCTTTGATCATCTCCTGAGCCGTATCCAGCCCGAGCACGTTCAGCCGGGGGAATTCCCGCGCGATGAGCATGGTCAATAAGCCTGGACCGCAACCGATATCGGCCAGGATTCCAGACGGATGGTATCGGCGCAGTTTTCGCACGACCAGCCGCCGCAATATCCGAAACTGCGGCCACTTGCTGATCTTGTCGTAAGCCCGGGCCGCCCGAGCGTCTTCGATGCCTTCAAAACCGGGTTTTCGGATAGGCCGAACCCGCTTGAAGATCAGGACCGCGAGAATGACGAGGAGACCGACCATCGTCACAATGATTTTGGGAGCCATAGGGACTCTCCCATTCTATGTTTTCAGGAGAAATGTTTCAATTTGGGAATAGACGGCCAATTTTAATTGACTCCCGATAGCGCAGGCGATATATTTCGTTTTCGTCAAGAGGAAGAAGGACCCATGACGAACTTCGATTTCCACGTTCCCACGAAAATCTTGTTCGGTCGGGGACGAATCCGGGAGATTGGCCTCCACATCCCGGCGGAGGCGCGGCGTGTCCTCGTCGTCACGGACCGCACGGTGGCCTCGCGGACGCCGGCCTTGGACGTGGTGCGACGGGGACTGGAGGGACGCGAGGTCCGGACGTTCGACCAGGTGGAGGAGAATCCCTCCCTGGCCACGGTCGAGGCCGGGGCGAAGGTCGCTCGGGATTTCGGCGCCCAATTCGTCGTCGGGCTCGGCGGCGGTTCGCCCATGGACGCGGCCAAGGGGATCGCCCTGGCGGCAACCCACCACGGAGACCTGCGCGGCCTGCTGGCAGGGGAGCCGCCCTCGCGCCCGGCTCTCCCGGTCGCCGCAATCCCTACGACGTCCGGCACGGGAAGCGAGGTCACTCCGTACGCCGTTTTCACCGACCCTCAAGCCGGCAATAAAATGGGCTATGGCCATCCGTCGATATTTCCCGTCATAGCGATCGTCGATCCCGACCTGGCGGCCGGCATGCCTGAAACCGTGGCGGTCAATACGGGTTTGGACGTTTTGGCCCACGCGGTCGAGGCGTATCTCTCGACGATAGCGTCTCCCCTGAGCGACGCCTTCGCCCTCCAGGCGGCCGAGACCGTCCTCGCCCATCTCGTTCCCGCCGTCCGCAAGGTTCCCGAATCCGTGGACCGGATGTCCTACGCGGCGACGCTGGCCGGCGTAGCGATCACTCATGGAAGTACCATCCTTCCCCATATCATGGGCTATCCCTTGACGATGTTTCATGGAGTTCCGCACGGCCGGGCCAGCGCCGTCCTCCTGGCGCCCGTTCTTGATTTTCTCCGCCGCGCGGGCCGCGTTCCCGGCCGGATCCGGACGATCGACGAGCTCTTCGCTCCCCACGGAGGCCTCCCGGCTTTCCTGGACGGTTTGGGCGTCCCGAGCAGGCTCTCGGAATACGGCATCCGCGCGGACGAGATCCTCGCCTTCGCCCAGAAGACGATCATTAAGGGAGACGTCCGCGTTACGCCGGCGAACGTGTCCGTGGAGGATTTGGCCGGGATCTACCGGTCCGCGCTCTAAACCCGCCCGCCTTAAATTCGGAGACACAATACCTGTTTCCCTAATTCTGGAATTATGGAGAATGAGGAAACAGGTATTGTGTCTCCCTTTGAATGAGCTATCTGTCCCCTAAATCCTCCGTTTGATCACCAGATGCGAGCCTGGATGAGTTTTTTATCTCTAAAAACGACTCGAATAAGGGCGAAGTCGGTGGTGACCCGTTTTTCTTGCATTCCAGGATTGGTTTGGCCGCCCGCCGTAATACCTCCCGTAGATACCATTTCGGAACCGAGCGTTTTTATATAAATCTCGACCTTATATCTTCCTTTTGAAGCAAATAAGCTCTCAGCCTCTTTCCTGGAAAATCCATAGTCCCGATAATTATTTTTGATGACCGTCTCGACGTTCGGGTCGTTGGTTTCCCAGATGTTGAGAAGCTCAAAATGCCAGGAATCGACGAGCTGCTTGTCGACATCCTGATCAATTTTTTCGATCATCGCGCTCAGATTGTCCCGGTACATTTGGACCTGTCTGGCTTGTTCGGAAAGCCCGCAATAGAGAAGAGAAAATAGACATCCGAATAGAATCAAGATTTTAAATTTCATGTTATCCCTCCCTCCTCCACTTTTTATGCAAAATCCATGCCAATTTTCGGACGCCCTGACCAGGGAGGACGCCTCGGCGGGATGTGCCGAAAAGGGGTCATCTGTCCTCTTTCCGGGGAATCCACCCTTAATTATGGTCACAGTCAACGCATGACCGAAATTCGAAAAAGGTATTATAGCGATGACAAGTCATTTACAGAATTCGGGGATTGAGTTATCTGTCACTGTAATTATGATCTGTCACCATCGATTTTTTAAGACGTTCGTCACGATGTCGAACGTCCTCTTGAAGCCTTCGATAAATGAGAAAACGGCCGTGCGCGTCTCCTGCTTGAAGTCCCAAACTTCGACCTGGCCGTCCGACCAGCCCACGACGGCGAGCGTCCCGGCCGTATCAATCGCCAGCGAAACGGCCGTGCGCTTATAGGGCCCCCGTCGCAGGTCGAGGTCGGCGACGAGTTTCATATCCCATAGCGTCCAGGCGAGCAGCCTTGTCCCTGTCATGGCCACGAGCCGATTTCCCGCCTCGTTGAAGGCCAGGCAACGGGCATAGTCGCCCTCGGCGGGTTTTGCGGACGGCCCTGCGCCGATATCGGCTGACCGGAATTGTCTCCGCCCCCAGAGATCCCAGAATACGATCTTGCCGAGCGTAGTTCCGTAGGCGAGAATGCTGCCCTCGGCATTAAACGCGAAGGACGCCACCCCGGCGCCCGCGGCGGAATCCTCGATTTCGACGCGGCCGACCTTGAGGCCGCGGCGGATATCCCAAAAATCGAGCCGGCCGCCGGGATTCAATAGAGTCTGTCCCAGCCAGAAGGCCTTGCCCGAGAATAGAGCGTTGATGCTGTCTTTCGGCCGGTCATTAATCCGGACTCCGGGATTGATGCGCGGAGGCGCGCCTTCAGGAGCGTTGACCTTGGCCATGCCGAGTAGAACGTTGCCGTCGGGGGAGAACCCGATCCCGAGGGGGGTTCCGTCCATGGCCATGGCAATGTCTTCGACTAATGTCCCGTTGTTTGTGTCCCAGAGGACGATCCGGCCGTATTCGTCCAACCCGGCAAGAATATTCCCTTGGGGGTGAAAACCCAGGGAGCCGACCCAGTGCGTCGGGCCGGCGAGGACTTTGACCTGCGTTGGGTCGGAAATGGTCCAGACTCGAATTTCGGTATCCGCGGCCGCGGCAATCCGCTGTCCGTCCAGGCTGAGGGCGAGCGCCGAAACGGGTCCGACCCCCGGCTTGAACGGCCACCACTTCGCCAGTGCTAGCAAGGCCAGCACTAGGATGAGAGGGATCAAGAACCACGGCCGGAGAAGGAAAATCCGCTTTTTCCGTTTCGGTGTCTTGGCCGGCGGAGCCGGTTTAACCTCAGGCTTGGCTGGGGCGGGTTTGTCTTCGGGCTTAAGCGCGGCCGGGATCTCCTGGACCTTGGGTTCCTCTTCCGAGACCGGCTGGCCGCACTCCCCGCAAAACTTCGCGTCGGAGTCGAGGGGGCTTCCGCAATGTTCGCAGAAGTTTGCGGGTTCGGTCATGGCGTCTCCTTCGAGCCCGCTAGGACAGAGGGGCTCCGCACGTTTTACAGAATTTCGCGGTCAGCCGGATGCTCGTTCCGCATTTCGGGCAAACTTTGTCCAACGCTGGGGAAGGGGAATCCGCGGTTTTTTGAGAGCTTACGGCGGCCCCGCAATAAATGCAGAACTTGCGGCCCGGCTTCAGCTCCCGGCCGCAGCTGGCGCACGCCGGCAGGGCCGATTTTGGGGGAGCCGCGACCGGAACTTTATTTAGCTTTTTAGGGTCGGGCGCGCGGCCGGAAGGGGGCCGGGACGCGATCTCGTCAGCCAAGAAATCGACGATGTCCTGTTTCCGGACCGCTGAGACCCAGACTGCTCCGTCGGCGGCCGGAGAGAAACAGAGCATGGGCGATGAGTCGCCGAAAAGAAAAATCCGGTTGGAAACTTCGAGCGCACCGCTCCCGAGCAGGCTCGTTCTTTTCCACTGAATCCCGCCCTGGAATCCGTCCGCCAGGTGGGCTAGGGCCTGGACGGCCGGGGAAACGGCGTATTCTCCGGACGACGCTTCGACAAGAGCTCCGGCTTCGCCCAGCGAGATCATCGCCTGGACGATCTCGGCCGAGGTCGGCGGGGCGTTCATCAGGCCGGCCGCGGAGATGTAGGTGAGGAAGTCCTTCGGACCGTTCAGCCCCCAAGCTTCCGTGAGATATTTGTAAATCTTTTGGACGGGAAGAACGGTCGACGAGCTTCCGTCATAGGCCGGGACCGAGGATCCCGTTTTATTTCGGGCGAGGTCCATGATGGCGAACAAGACGGCCGCCGTCGGGGCATCGACCAAAGTTTCGAATTCCAGAGCCTGCCCGTCGTCCGCCGGAAGATGCGGCCGGACGAATTCGGAAATTTCGGCGTCGCTTGCGAAGGCCTGGATCCGGTAGTTGTCGTCGACCTGGTTGAGGATGACGCCGCGGCCTTCGACGATCGTCCCGGGAAAAAGGAGGATGGTTTCGCCCCGGTTGCCGTTGTTTTCCCAAGTCCGGAAATTGACGGTTGTCCGGGGAGCGAGCAGGACGGAAGCGACGGGCCGGAACTCCGATGAAGGCTCCATTACGCCGACGTCGCTGAATCCGATAATCCGGTCGGCCAAGAGCTCGGAGATTTGGTCCGGGGTCAGGGGCGAGGGCGTGCCCATAAGAGACCGGACCGAGAGGGCTCGCGGTGGACCGGCCAAGTCGAGGAGATAGGCCAGAACGGGACGGGGGATATCGGGGAAGTTTTGGGAGTTCATGCGGCCAGCCTCCTCATCTGGCTTCGTCGAAAGGAGTATAGTTCAGCCTTTCAGCGCAAGTCAATTTTAGAACGGCCGCCGCCCGCGCGTCTTTGGGCCGGCTTTCATTTCTTTTTCGTGAAAGGCGCGGTCAGCCTCTGCTCGAGCCAGGCCCGGTCGATCCGGATCCCCAATCCGCCGTGGCTCATGGCTTCGCCGGGGTCGACGCTCAGGGCTTTGCGGTAATAAGCGAGGGCCGCTTCTCTGTGTCCTCTGATGTCTTCGAGAAGGCCGCACCAGCCGAGAGCTCCGAAGCGCAACATGCGGTCGGTGTCGGAGACTTCAATTTTTTTAAAGCAGTCCAAGGCCTCGGCAATCCGGTCCGCGGTATAGAGGTCCATCCCCAGCCGATACCAGATGTTCGGCGACGAAACGGCCTCGCTCTTGACGGCGGCGTAGACGTCGGCCGCGCCCGGGGTTTTCCAGCCGTAAGCCAGCCGCCCCGCCGCGGCCGGAGAAATATCCGGAACCGGCCGCTTGACCATGGCCCATTTGCCTTCCGGGTCCAGGACGATGTCGCGCAGCGGTGCCTTGCTCATGAACCGCAGCGCGGTGATATTCCGGAGGCGATCGACCTGCCCCGATTGCTCGGACCCATCCTCGAACACGGCTTTGACGGGTATCGGCATCGCCATCGTCCCGAGCCGCTTGACTCGCACATCCGAGGTATACCCGCCTCCGGAGGCGGGGCGGCAGTCCTTGGTTTCGATCGTATAACACAGGTATGAATTCGAGCGGACCCAAGCGTCGAAGAACCATTGAAGGTCCTGGCCGCTTTCGGTCTCGCAGACGTCCTTAAATTTACGCCAGTCCAAACGCTTCCCGCCGAAATCGCGGAGACATCTCTTGTAGATCCGGAGGAACGTCTCCCGGCCGAGCGTGGAATCCAAGGCGAAAATGACCGCCGGTCCTTTGCTGTGGATGACCGTGTTGTTGCGGTCGAAGAGGATTTGCTTCTCTTGGCCCTG
>Ga0315279_10008464_pt1 | contig 12456 bp, 9 predicted proteins | sample YL17G06_20_MG_FD_203694 | JGI IMG/M metagenome (GOLD analysis project Ga0315279, IMG submission 203694) | Sediment microbial communities from Yellowstone Lake, YNP, Wyoming, USA - YL17G06_20 | ecosystem: Environmental > Aquatic > Freshwater > Lake > Sediment | place: USA: Wyoming | collected... | reverse complement strand
TTACAGTGAATAATCCGCTTGCTCTCCGCTCTGCGTGGCTTCGGCGTATTTTGATGCCAGAATTAACTCACTTTAGTTGATGAGGTGTGACAAGTGTTAGTAGTTGTGTGTATTAAACAGGTACCAGACACCACTCAGGTTAAAACCGATCCGGTTACCGGCACCCTTATTCGGGAGGGCGTGCCATTCATCGTGAACCCCTTCGACACGCATGCGCTGGAGGAAGGCCTCAAGCTCAAGGATAAGTACGGCCTACGTGTGGTGGCGATTTCGATGGGCCCTCCGAACACGGAGGTTACCCTTAAGAAAGCTTTGTCGCTCGGTGTGGATGACGCTGTCTTATTGAGTGACCGCGTCTTCGGTGGTGCCGATACGCTGGCCACAAGCAAGGTCCTGGCCGAGGCCATTTCGAAGCTGGCGAAGGAGGAGGAGGTCGGCGTGGTGCTTTGCGGCAAGCAGAGCATCGACGGGGATACGGCACAGGTAGGCCCCGGGATCGCGGCCAGGCTGGGTTATTCGCAGCTGACGCTGGTCGACCAGATACAGGATTTCGACCCGAAGGCAAAAAAGGTTAAGGTCAGGCGCAAGCTGGAAGGCAAGCATGAGATCGTGGAGGCCCCGCTACCGGCGGTTATCGCTGTGGTGCGTGAGATTAATCGACCCAGATATCCTACGGTGCCGATGAAGCTGATGTCGCAGGATGCACAGGTCAAGCTGTGGAACAACAGCGTGATGCAATTGCCGACGGACCTCATCGGACTGAACGGCTCTCCAACCCAGGTCAGAAAGATCTTCTCTCCGGAGAGGGCCAAGGGTGAGATCCTGGGCGACGGCATCAATGATCCGGAGGGCGCGGCTAATATACTGATAGACGCGCTGCTGAAGAAAGATGTAATTTCCTTATAAATCTGAAATCGGATGTTCGGATGTAAAGTTATATGGACGAAAAGAAGAAGAAAATAAAGAAACCGCGTGGTGTAGCCATACTTATCCCCGGCAAGTGCATTGCGTGCGGTGCCCGCTGTCAGACCTCCTGCCCGAAAGAGGGCGTGGAGATGAACGACAAGGGCGAGCCGGTTTTCAAGGCTGATCTTTGCATCGGCTGCGCCAAGTGCGTCAAGGTCTGCCCTTCCGGCGCTATTGAGATGTATCTGACACCTGCAGAGCAGAAGCTGCTGGCGGAATGGGAGGCGCAGAGGGCCGCTGAGGGTGGGGCTCATAAGGCGGAGGAGGCTGATGAAGTTAAGGCTGCTGCTCACCCGAGGCTGAGAGAATACAGCGGGGTCTGGGTTTTCGTTGAGCAGAGCGACGGCAAGCCGGCCACGGTGGCCTGGGAGCTGCTGGGCGTGGGGGCCGAGCTGGCCAAGAAGCTGAGCGTTGAGCTGTGTGCGATTGTCGTCGGCGATAAGGTCGAGCATCTCTGTGAAGAGGCATTCTCCTACGGGGCATCGAAGGCGTACTTAGTCGACGACGCGGTTTATCATCACTACCGTACGGAATCATATTACAAGGCCGTATGTCATTTAGTGAGAAAGTATAAGCCTGAGATCGTGCTCGTGGGCGCGACAGGTTTGGGCAGGGACCTCGCCGGCGCGGTGGCCACCGCTCTGCTGACGGGGCTCACGGCGGACTGCACGGGATTGGCCATCGATGAGCGCGGCTTCCTGCTGCAGACACGTCCCGCTTTCGGCGGCAACATCATGGCCACGATTATGACGGAAAAAACCAGGCCGCAGATGTCCACGGTCAGGCCTCATGTTATGCCGTTGCCGCATTGTGACACGGCGCGCAGAGGCGAGATAATCAGGGAGCAATCGCCTGTTAAAGAGGCCGACATACTAACCAAAGTGCTCGAGATTCTCGAAGACAGCAGACAGGGGGCGGATGCAATAGATATTTCGGCTGCGGACGTTATCGTTTCCGGTGGGCGGGGCATGCTCAATAAAGATAACTTCCGGATTTTACAGGAATTGGCTGATGAGCTGGGCGGCGTTGTCGGCTGTTCGCGTGCTGCGGTGGAGGCGGGCTATATGCCTGTTGAGCGGCAGGTGGGACAGACGGGCAAGACAGTGCGACCGAAGATATATATCGCCTGCTGCATAAGCGGCGCTATTCAGCACCTAGTAGGCATGCAGGATTCGGATGTGATCATAGCGGTAAACCGGGATCATCATGCCCCCATCTTTGAAGTAGCAACGTACGGTATCGTCGGGGATGTGTTCCAGGTGATCCCGGCTATTACGAAGCGGCTGAAAGATTTGAAGAAACAGAAGGTAGCTTGTTAGATTGATGATATTGGCACTTTTAAGGAGTGAATCGTGTCTTCAAACACTGTGATATTCATAGTTGTGTTTATACTCGCAGTAGCGTTCTTTACCTGGAGCTGCTACAGCCGTTTCCGTCTGGTGGCCCTGGGCAAAGCCGATAATCGCTTCAAAGAGATCGGCCGACGCATATGGAACATGCTGTACTATCCGTTCTCACAGCGGTGCACCATATCCAGAAGCTATCGTTTCGGCATCAACCACGCACTCCTCTTCTGGAGCTTCATGTTACTTTTAATAGCCAATACAGAGTTCCTGCTTCACGGATTGGCTCCAAACACCATCGCATTATCGAAGCTGCCCGACGGCGTCTATCACGCGCTGGCCATGATCTTCGATATCGTCTCAATCCTCGTACTGGTGGCTATCGTTGCTGCTGTGGCGCGGCGTTTCTTCTTCCCGCCCAAGTTCATCGAGGCTAGAAGCCGTGACGCATTCATAATCCTGGGGCTTATCGCCACTCTCATGATCGCCTTCTTCTTTGCCCACGGCGCCGAGATCGCGCAGGGCGAAGATGATAAGATTGTCGCAGCCGCATCCTATATGCCGATATCTAATTTCGTTGGCAAGACCATATTGGGCGGGCTGTCGACCGGTGCGGCGGGGACGGTCCGCGACGTATTCTGGTGGATTCATGCCATAGTGCTGCTTTCATTCTTGAACTATCTGCCTTACAGCAAACATATGCATATTCTTACCTCCATTCCCAACTGCTTCTTCAGGAGCCTTGAGAAGGTCAATACGCAGCCGCGGGAGGAGTTCAAGAAGGGCAATATCTACGGTGCCGAGCGCGTCGATCAATTCACATGGAAGGATTTGTTCGATTCGTATTCCTGTACCGAGTGCGGCCGCTGTTCCGATAACTGCCCGGCAGCGTCCACCGGCAAGCCGCTTCAACCGCGATTAGTGATCCACGATATTAAATTGAACTTGCTTAAGAACGGGCCTCTGCTGGTGAAAAAGGGTGAGCCGGTATTGCCATTGATAGGTGACAATCACGGCGGCAGTGTGTCCGAGGAAGTTCTGTGGGAATGTACCACCTGCAGTGCCTGTATGGAGGTGTGCCCCGTATTTATTGAACACGTGCCGAAGATCGTGAATATGCGGCGGCATCTGGTAGAGATGAAATCCAGATTCCCTCATGAGCTGCACAATCTCTTTGAGAATATCGAAGGGCGCAGCAACCCGTGGGGCATAGCGCCGGAGAAACGGGCATCATGGATTCATGAGGCCGGGGCGAATCTCTTCGAGGCTGGCAAGACCGAGTACCTGTTCTATGTAGGATGTGCCGGCGCCTTCGACTCTCGCAGCAAGCAGGTAACGTTAGCTACAACGAAGGTTCTCAATGCGGCTGGGGTGTCCTGGGGTGTCCTGGGTAAGGATGAGCTGTGTTGCGGCGATAGCCTGCGCCGCCTGGGAAATGAATTCGTTTTCGAGGATATGGCTAAGAAGAATGTCAAGTTATTTAAAGATAAGGGAATCAAGAAAGTAATTACTCAATGTCCCCATTGCTTCAGTACCTTAAAGAACGATTATCGCCAGTATGGCGCAGAGATTGAAGTAATGCATCATACGGAGTTCATCAACAGTCTGATAGAGCAAGGAAAGCTCAAGCTGAATGGCAGTGCCGATCTGGGCAAAGTCGTTTTCCACGATTCATGTTATCTGGGACGCTATAACTCGATTTACGATCAGCCGCGAAAGGCCGTCGCTTCTGTGACGGGCCAGGTGCCTATCGAGATGGATAAGAAGAGGGAGCGGGCCTTCTGCTGCGGAGGCGGAGGCGGACGCATGTGGCTGGAGGAGAACGTTGGCGAGCGCATATATGTCGCTCGTACGGAGCAGGCTCTGAAACAGGATCCCAATACGATTTGCACCTGCTGTCCATATTGCATGACGATGTTTGAGGACGGGCTCAAGGATAAAAAGGCGGAAGATAAGGTGAAGGTCATGGACCTGTCAGAGATTGTGGCTTCTGCTTTAAAACAGGGTTAGTTTTGGAAAGTGGTACAATATAAATGAAGGTTGGAAACGTCGGGCTGCGTCAGCAGCCTCGATAGATTGAGAGGGTTCTATGAAGGAGAAGGTGGAGGCAGCTTTAAAGAAGATAAGGCCGTCGCTGCAGGCTGATGGCGGCGATGTTGAACTGGTCGATGTGAAGAACGGTGTAGTCAGGGTGCGGCTCAAGGGCGCGTGCAACGGATGCCCGATGGCGGCTATGACGTTACAGAGGAGCATCACCAAGGTGATAAAGGAAGCGGTGCCGGAGGTTAAAGAAGTTATAGCTGTGTAGTAGCGCTGGGGTGAGGTTTTGTTTGCGTAATCGACACGTATAATGTAAAATATAAGTATGGAGATGTTTCATAGGGGGAGTGGGAGTGAATCCCGCCCCCCTTTTTTATAGATTTTCCTCAGGTTCTACATCACGGTCGGACTCGTGAAATGTAAGTAAATATGTTAAAATGGAATGTTGGAATGTGAAAAAAGTAACAATTGCTTTGGGGCAAGTGTGGCGGGGGTAAGGTTCGGAGCGCGAAACAGGAGGGAACGACGAGAATATCAGGATTACGTTGGCAATGATGTCGTCGATATATGTTATTTATGAAACTGAATGCAGAGCAGATTATGAAAGGGGGCAAAGTTGGCTAAACCAAAGGTAGCTTTTTATTGGTGTGCTTCCTGTGGCGGTTGCGAGGAGACCGTTGTCGATTTAAATGAAAATCTTTTAAAGGTGGCTGATGCCGTAGATATCGTGCTGTGGCCTGTTGCGTTGGACTTCAAGAGAAAAGATATCGAGGCCATGAAGGACAAGGAGATCGCGGTCAGCTTCATCAACGGGGCCGTAAGGATGGATGAACACGAGGAGTGGGTAAAGCTCCTCAGGAAGAAGTCGGGCCTCGTTGTGGCCTTCGGGGCCTGCGCTTGCTTCGGCGGCATACCGGGGCTGGCTAATTTCTGGGATAAAAAGACGATATTCGACAGGCACTTTAAAGAGGCGCCGTCGGTGGATAACCCCAAGGGCGTCACCCCTCAAATGAAGTCCAAGGTTGATGGCAACGAGCTTCATCTGCCTGAGTTCTTCGATACAGTTAAGACACTGGGCCAGACCATCGATGTGGATTATTACCTCCCCGGCTGTCCACCTCCACCTGATTTGGTGCTGGGCGCGGTGATGGCTATTCTGGAGGGGAAACTGCCAAAGAAAGGCAGCGTGCTGGCGCCCGATAAGGCATTGTGCGATACGTGCCCGCGCCGGGACTCGAAGCCGGAGAAGCTTTCAATCAAAGAGATGAAGCGGCCGTGGCAGATCAAGATGGATCCCACGAAGTGTTTCCTGCCGCAGGGCATATTCTGCGTAGGCCCGGCCACCCGGTCGGGGTGCGGTGAAACTTGCATCAAGGCCAACCAGCCTTGCCGCGGTTGCATGGGCCCGATGAGCGGCGTCGCCGAGCAGGGGGCTAAGTCGCTTTCCATGATCGCCTCCATCTTGGGTATCGATGAAGAGGAAAAAATGTCCGATGCGGAGGTCGCCAAGTTGATTGATGGGATTGCCGACCCCGCGGGAACGGTCTATAGATTTAGCCTGCCTTCCTCCCTGTTGGGAAGAAAGCGGATGTAAGGCATAGGAGGATAGAGAGTACATGAAGAGAATAACGATAGATCCGATTACCAGGCTGGAGGGCCATGGCAAGATAGAGATATTTCTCGATGACAGCGGCAATGTGAAGAATGCATACCTTCAGGTGCCGGAGCTTCGCGGCTTTGAAAAGTTCTGCGAAGGAAGGGTGGCGGAGGATGTGCCCAGAATCACCACCATGATCTGCGGCGTGTGCCCTACCGCTCACCATATGGCAGGGACGAAGGCACTGGATGATCTATTCAAGGTCGAGCCGACGCCTACCGCCAAGAAGATACGCGAGCTGATGTACAACGCGTTCTTTTGTGAAGATCATATATTGCACTTCGTCTTCCTGGGCGGCCCCGACTTCGTGGTCGGCCCGCAGGCGCCTGCCGCTGAGAGGAACGTCCTCGGCGTTATAGGCAAGGTGGGACTGGAGACCGCTGGCAAGGTAATCGAGTGCAGAAAGAAGATGCGCAACGTGATGCGCATCATCGCCGGTAAGCCGATCCAGCCTACTTGCGGATTGCCCGGCGGCGTGTCGAAGGGGCTGACCGAGGATGAGCGCAAGCAATGCGTCGAGGCCGGCGAATACGGTGTGGCTTTCTGCCAGGCCCTGCTGAAGATATTCGAGGATGTCGTACTGAAGAACAAGGAATATGTCGATCTGATTCTGGGTGATGTATATAAGCTCAAGACATATTACATGGGCATGGTGGATAAGAACAACAAGGTGAACTTCTACGATGGCCTTATCCGCGTGGTAGACCCCAACGGCAAAGAGTACACTAAGTTTAAGCACCAGGACTATCTGAAGGTAATAAGGGAGCATGTTGAGCCCTGGACCTACATGAAGTTCTGCTATCTGAAGGATAAGGGCTGGAAGGGCTTTGTCGACGGCATGGATAGCGGCGTTTACAGGGTGGCTCCGCTGGCGAGACTGAACGCTTCCGACGGCATGGCTACCCCGCTGGCGCAGGAGGCATACAATAAGTTTTACTCGACCCTGGGCGGCAAGCCGGTGCACAACACTTTGGCATACCACTGGGCTCGCCTCGTCGAGGCCCTGTATGCGGCCGAGCGTGTGCTGGAGCTGGCGAGCGATAAGTCCATCACATCACCCGATATCGTTAATCTGCCGACCAAGACTCCGGAGGACGGCGTCGGCATAGTTGAAGCGCCGCGAGGGACGCTGATCCATCATTACACTACCGATAAGAAGGGTATTATCACCAAGTGCAACCTGATAGTAGCTACCGCGAACAACTCTGCGGCGATCAACATGACGGTGGAGAGCGCGGCCAAGGCGCTCATCAAGAACGGAAACGTTCCCGAAGGTATCCTTAACATGATAGAGATGGGGTTCCGCGCCTACGACCCGTGTCACGGCTGTGCCAACCATTCTCTGCCGGGCAAGACGGCGCTGGAATTGAATGTGTACGATAAAGACGGAAATCTGATGAGGAGCATGCGCCAGGGCTAAGGCGCGCAGAGTAATATCTTCGTTTTGAAGAAAGGAAAGAAATGGGTAAGAAAGACACTATCGAAATGGTAATCTGTAAAGAAGGTGGGAAGATATATCTTCCTCCGTGTCAGATCAAGTGTCCCGTCGGAGAGGATATTCAGCGTACGAATGCCATGCTTTCTCTGCTCTCCACGAACAAGGACGAGGCCGCGAAGCAGGTTATGAATATAGGCGACCAGATATACGACAAGAATCCCTTGTTCCCTATCTGCGGCTATGTCTGCGGTCTGTGCGAGAAGGAGTGCAATTATAAAGATAAAACCGGGGCCATCAGACGCAAGATGCTTAAGCGTTTCATAAGCGATTACTATGTGCCCTATCTCGATAAGAAGCCCGCATTGCCGGCTCCGACCAAGGACAAGGTCGCTATCGTCGGGAGCGGACCGGCCGGCATGATGGCCGCTTACGAGCTTGGGAAGAAAGGGTATAAAGTAACCATTTTTGAGAAGGACAAGGTGCTTGGCGGTGCCTTAAGATGTATCCCCAAGTACCGTCTCCCGGTTAAGGTGCTTGATGGTACATTGAAGAACCTTGTGAGGATATCCCATGCCGAGGTGAAGTACAATTGGTCTCTAGGAGACAGCGGTAAGATTTACAGTGGCAATACAATAGATAGCCTCAAAAAAGAAGGATTTAAGACAGTGTTTGTTGCCACAGGGACCCCTGTTGCCAGGCCACTTACAATTGAAGGGCGAATGGTAACGGGTGAAAATTACGTAGAGGGAGTGATGTTTGGTCTGCCGCTGTTATATGATGCTGGCCAAAATAAGGTGCCTAGGGATATTTTCCAGGGTAAGAAAGTACTGGTTATAGGGGGTGGCAACGTTGCATTTGATGCTGCCAGACTAGCTCGCAGGATTGGTGGTGAGGTTACACTGGTATGTCTGGAGTGCGAGGATAAGAGCAGTAGAGATGGTATCCCTGCCGATGTTGATGAAATAGAGGGTGCTACTGAGGAGGGAATAAAGATAATATACGGCAGAGGCGTCAGCGATATCATCAGCGAAAATGGAAAGTTTAAGAAGGTCAAGTGCCCGAGATGTATCTCTGTATTTAACGATAAGGGATTCAATCCCAGGTTCGATTTCAAGGACTCGATAGATGTTACAGCTGATATATTATTAATAACGATAGGTCAAGGTCCAGAAAGGGCCATTTTCCAGAATGAGGGCCTTTATAACGATCAGGGCCGCCTCGATGTTGATCCTGTGACACTCATGAGTAACAAGAAGCCCGGCGTCTTCATCGGTGGTGATGCGAGACGCATAGGATACGCTGCTGATGCAATGCTGGAAGGGATCGTGGCTGCCGAATCTATTGACCGCTTCATAAAAGGTACCGACATGAAGGCCGATAGGCAGAAGGAGTACCAGAAGGCGGAGGCCGCAAGATTAGAGAACTATAAGCCGCAGCCTCAGCTCGTGTGGAAAGAGGCCGACAAGAGGCTGAACTTCGAGATGTTCGAGAAGGGGTTTACGCTCAAGCAGGCCATCACGGAGGCGCAGCGTTGCCTCTATTGCGGCCCGTGTTTGAGCTGCAAGGGCTGCGTTGTCATGGGTCTGCAGGATGAGATTCCTGAGATAAAGGTCAACGAGGAGAAGTGCAGCGGTTGCGCCATCTGCGTCGCCGTCTGCCGCTACGATGCTCCCAAGTTGGAGAAGCGCGGAAAGTCATTTGTAGCGGTGATCGATCTGGACAGGTGCAAGCGATGCGGATTATGCGTCAGCGTCTGCCCGTCTGATTCGATAACGATGTCCGATAGCATGGGGCAACAGATGGACAAGGCATTCGCCGAGCTGTCGAAGAAGAAGTAGCACGAGAATCGATAATACGTTGAAGACATTGGTTTTAGGCATAGGGAACCCGATCGTAACCGACGATAGCGTCGGGTTGAAGGTGGCCAGGCTGATCAAGGAACGCAGGCCCGAGCTCGATGTGGTCGAGGCCTGCTCCGGCGCCATGGGGCTTTTCGATTATGTGATCGATCAGGACAGGGTCATATTGATCGATTCCATCAAGACCGAGAACGGCGTGCCCGGCGAGGTTTATCGAATGCGCATAGATGATTTGAACCCAACGCTGAGGCAGCATTCATCGCACGGGCTGGATATCGCCAGCGCGCTGAAGATCGGTGAGGGATTGGGCTACAAGATGCCTGAGGCCGTGAACATTTATGCTATCCAGGTTAAAGATAATATCAGGTTCGGCGAAGAGTGTACCGCAGAGGTAGCGCAGAGGATACCACTCATCGCCCAGCAAATAATTGAGGAGGAAGATTTATGAGCGCTTACGCTCCTAAGATCGTGGTATTTACCTGCAACTGGTGCCAGCGTGGAGGGACCGATTTAAGTGCGATTACCAAGGAATGCGGAATGCCGGCTGTGAAGATAGTGAAGTCCATGTGCTCCGGAGCGGTGTCTCCGGCACATATTTTGCGCGCCTTCAAGAGCGGCGCCGATGGGGTATTCGTGGTCGGGTGTCCGCTGGGCGACTGCCATTACATCAGCGGAAATTACAAGGCGCGGCGCCGGGTCAAACTGATGAAGACCGTTCTATCCCAGCTTGGGATCGAGCCGGAGAGATTGGGCATAGCGCTGTTGGCCGAATCGGAGATCGCAAAGTTCAGGACTGCGCTAGCCAAGTTTGCGGATAACGTCTCCAGCCTGGGTTCGCTCAGCGGCACAAAAGCGGGAGTGAACTAGGACGATACAACGGTTCGCGCAGCAATTTGTCTTCGTGCGCGATCAGGAACAGGCTACGTTTATACGGATTCACCGACCGGCTGGCTAGAGCGGTCGGTGGACTTTTTTTCGGAGTGATGCGAGGGTGATGTGAAGGCAGTGAGGATAAAGGTTAATGGTGTTGTGCAGGGGGTCGGGTTCCGGCCCTTTGTGTACCGCATTGCGCATGAGCATGGCGTCACGGGCTGGGTGCGGAATACCTCCGGCAATGTAGAGATCGAGGTTGAAGGGAAGAAACGCGCAGTCGATAGCTTTGTCGCTGCCCTCAGGTCGGAAGCCCCGCCTCTAGCCCGTATCGATCATATCGATGTCGCCTCATGCCCTCCGCAGGGGTATACCGGTTTCGAGATTCGAGAAAGCCTAAGCGCGGCAGGCGAGTATCAGCTGGTCTCGCCGGATATCGCTACGTGCAGCGATTGCCGGCGGGAGATATTCGAAGCAAAAGATCGCCGCTACCGCTACCCGTTCACCAACTGCACCAACTGCGGCCCGCGTTTCACCATCATCGACGATATACCGTATGACCGTGCCAATACAACTATGCGCAAGTTCCGCATGTGCAAGTTGTGTCAGCGTGAATACGATGACCCGCTGAACCGCCGTTTCCACGCACAGCCGAACGCCTGTCCCAAGTGCGGCCCGCGCCTTTCGCTCGTCGACACAGGTGGCAATCAAGTAGCATGTGATGATCCAATAGCTGCCTCGTCCGAGCTTCTGTGTGCGGGTAAGATTCTGGCGATTCGCGGCCTCGGCGGTTTCCAGCTGGCCTGCGACGCGACGGATGTTAAAGTGGTCAAGCTGCTTCGGAAGCGCAAGCGGCGTCCCAGCAAGCCCTTCGCTGTGATGTTTACCTCGATCGAGGAAATCGAAAAGCATTGCTTGGTGTCGAAGAAAGAGAAGGAGCTGCTGCGTTCGCCTGAAGCTCCGATCGTTTTGCTGAAGTGGAAGCATAAAGAGTCGAACGTTGCGCCGGCCGTAGCAGATAGGTTGAATTACCTGGGGGCCATGCTGCCGTATACTCCCCTGCATCATCTGCTTATGAGCGATGCCGGTGTTCCGCTCGTGATGACCAGCGGCAATTTCAGCGAGGAGCCGATAGCCAAGGATAACGATGAGGCGCTGCGCCGGCTTGGCGGCATCGCCGATTATTTCCTGCTGCACGATCGTGATATCTATGCCAGATACGACGACAGTGTTTGTATCGTCGAGCGGGAGCCGCAGACGGTCAGGCGCGCCCGGGGCTATGCCCCCTACCCTATCAAGCTGGGCTTCGAGTCGCTGCAGATCCTGGCATGCGGCGCCGAGCTTAAGAATACGTTTTGTCTTACCAGGGGCAGGCACGCGTTCGTTAGCCAGCACATAGGCGATATGGAGAATGCCGAGACGCTGGAGCACTACGAGGACACCGTCGAGCTGTACAAGCGGCTGTTCCGTATCGAGCCAGAGGCGATAGCACACGATATGCATCCCGAGTACCTGGCCACAAAGTACGCGCATCATGTCGGGGAGTCGTCGGATTTGAGGATGGTGCCGGTGCAGCACCACCATGCGCACATCGTCAGCTGTATGGCTGATAACGCGGTCGCAGGGCCCGTCATCGGCGTGGCGTTCGACGGCACCGGCTACGGTGCGGACGGTGCGATATGGGGTGGCGAGTTCCTCGTCGCGGAACTGGGGAGGTTTGACAGGGTGGGGCATCTTGAGTACGTTCCGCTGCTTGGCGGCGAGGCTGCGATCAAGAAACCTTATCGCATGGCACTGGGTTATATCTGGTCACTGCTGGGCGAGGATACCCCGCTGGATGGATTGCCCCTGAACAAGCTCGGTTCGAGCGAATTGGGATTATTGAAGCAGCAATTTAGGCGCGGGCTGAACTGCCCGCCTACCTCAAGCGCCGGCCGCCTCTTCGATGCGGCGTCTGCTATCACGGGCGTATGTGGGGAGATCAGCTACGAGGCGCAGGCAGCTATCGAGTTGGAGATGGTCGCTGAAGGAGAGCGCCGCAGCCGTAGTACAAAGTTGTATCCGTTTGAAATCGTCGAGCGTAACGGCTTGCGGGTGGTCAAGCTGGCGAAGCTGATAGCTGCGATAATCGAAGATGTCAGGGCCGGTGTCCCTGCGTCGCGGGTATCGCTCAAATTTCATAGGACTATGGCGCAGATGGTGCGCGAGATGTGTTTATCGATATCGAAAGATGCAGGGATTAAGGTCGTGGCGCTGAGCGGCGGGGTGTTCCAGAATCGGCTT
>Ga0315279_10008463_pt1 | contig 12456 bp, 10 predicted proteins | sample YL17G06_20_MG_FD_203694 | JGI IMG/M metagenome (GOLD analysis project Ga0315279, IMG submission 203694) | Sediment microbial communities from Yellowstone Lake, YNP, Wyoming, USA - YL17G06_20 | ecosystem: Environmental > Aquatic > Freshwater > Lake > Sediment | place: USA: Wyoming | collected... | reverse complement strand
GCGGCTATTTCTTGTTCTTCTTGTACCTTGCTGGAAGCTCCACTTTCGAATTTCCACTAAACTTCTGCTTGTTCTTCATTCACCGATTTCTCCTTGATTGCGCAAGCACATCTGCTTTGTGCGACTGCCACATCAACGCGGCACAACTATATAAACAGCTTCATCACGCAACAGCATAACAGTCTCGCATGTTTCCGATTTCAGCTTTTCCAACAGTCTCAACCTGGAGGGATCGATCAATAACTCATGAAAATCCGTTGCGGCGCACGCCATTCGCACAAGTCATATGTTTTCGTAGTTCAGATGATGACTTGGACTTATCATGACTGAAATGGAAGATAACCAGCCACCCCTTGAGACTACGGGAGAGAGGATTGAAAGATTCCTCAAGAGTGAAAAGCGGAAAAGACTTGAACTGCTATTTGGCGGTTTTCTTAGCGGCATAATTATGGGAATAGTGATATCGGCTCTAGAGGTCGCTGACGCTTTGGGAAGTCCTATGCCTGTAAGCGCGATCACCCCTTTCATGGTTGGGGTTGTTTTTTCCGTTGTAGTCCTTGTCTGGAGTATCCATAAGGCCATTACAGAAAAACAATAGGCAGCGCGCGCGACCTAATCGGTACGCAAAGCCGACCAATCTAAGAACTTGTTTTCACGACAAGCGCTAGATTCATACAAGTCGGAACTAGCACAAAATCAGAGGAAGCTCTCCGACAATTATTCCGCGTTCACATTCCAGATTCACATGTAATAAATAGTGCACCTTAGGGAATAAACCTCCAGGAGTGGTGATTATACATATCAGGATTGGAGGGCATGTTGTTCCATTATGGCTCGTCGGCCTAATCTTGAGCGTTGCTCTCGTTGGAGCCTACGTAACATATGTGACATTCAACGTTCCGTTGACAATCATGGAACCTCTTGAGGTTTCTGATTATCCATCAACTCTAAGCCTCTACCCCGGAGAAACGATAGGTTTCAATCTGACGGTGAAGAATCATGCTTCAATAAGTTATGCTTTGTTTCTTGACTTCGATCTAAGCAACAAGACATATGCCGACAGCTACGTGACAACGAGCAACGAGACATATATCATTCATCCCGGCACTCAGAGCTTAGCTGTATGGTTAAGCGTGTCTTCGAAAGCTCCAGCTTTGGACACTACCCTCAGCGCAATCCTTCGAAGGGAGCCAGTCGAAGACTTCATGGCAACAGAGCAAATCAAAATCACAAACTTGCAATTTCCGACAGGTTTCATAAACGTGACAATGCTGAACACTGGCACGAACACAGTCACCATAACTGAAATTCACGTGAACAATGGACAAAACTTGATTTCAACGGCAAACCCAACTTGGAATGGAGTCATTACAGCTAACGGCAACGCGACTGAAGCATTCACGTTCGCGTGGGTCAACGGTGCACAATACGAAATTGAATTGAGATCATCGAAAGGCAACCAGTTCACATACACTGGAACTGCGCCCGTCTAGTTTCCCCTTCGCTCGTTAAATTGGCGCGCTGATTCTCACCCAATCCAAGCGCGCGCTAACTCTCAGGAATCCTTTGGAACCTCGTTAGCGGGTGCAAACACATCCAAGTCCACTTCTACCAAGAGGCCCCGGAGAAAACAGGCGCACGCAAATGCGATAATCCCATCAGTCTCACCAGAAGCAACACATCCAACGGGTACGCAAATGAACAATAAACGAAGAAATAACAGGAACACGCTCAATAAATGAACCCTATGCTAACTGCCAGTTACGACTCAAATGAATGACGACAACGACGATCTCCTCGGAGACATAAGCCTTCCCTCATTTGAAATTCAAGAGGAAAAGCATGAAAGCATCACATACGCGAGCCAATCCTGAAAGCTATGCGTTAGCTCCGTATTAGTCTCTCTGAAGTAAAGGCATATTGTCTCCTCGTCGCACAGCGACAACGAGAGTGAATAGATGTGTGATGAACATGTTGAGAACTGAGAACCCAGAGGAACAGATAATTGCCCTAGACCATATAGGAACGTACAGGACTCCGAGAGGAGTCATAAAAGTCCTAGTTGTCACAATCCGAGAAAAGAGTGCGATAGATGGAAATGAGTAGGAAAGTGAGAAAATGGACGAACAACAAAACAACAATACAGAATCAATAGAAATTACTAAGGCTAGAAGTCGGATTACAAACAACACACCAGCCCTAGGAATATTACGCATATTTTTCAACTGCGTTCCCTGAAGATCTTGCATCCATCAGTCTCCGTCACATGGTCGAAGCCTGTTTCCATTCTACTGCAGTCAACAAGCGAATGTCCATAATACTGTAATTGAGCCTGCAGAAAATGAGCAGTCGCCTAAGGGAGAGGATAAGTCAGCTTGAGACCCGCATAAGTGAATTGGAAAAGCGCAAACAGTCTTAAATCTTAGCATACTCGAATGGAGCGAGCTAAGCCACTAGTTGCTTCTGCTTCGTATCGGTTTCTTCACCCATCCTAAATCGAAGATCAAAATTCTTGATGTATTCAGCCTCCTGCTTTGAGAGACCATAGTGTTTGGCCAAGACATCGTCGATCTTGTCCAAGATGGGCTTGCTTTCTTTGGGATAGAACTCCTGGTAGGCTACTTTTCCAGTTCGTATGTACTTAGTCTCCTTGAGTCTTGAATGTCTTTTATAATCTTCCATAAGCTCTTTGCACAGATCCTTCAGTTGCTGTCTCATGTCTGTGCTCATGTCCCTTACGTTCAAAGGGAAATTTCTGATTTCCCTTTCTACTAGATCTCGACAATTGGAAGTGCATATGAAGAACCAATAGAAAAGTGAGCTATTCAATGCTGCCGTAATCTCCTCGCCTGAACTGAGACCATCAGTGATGTACAACTGCTTATTATGAAGCGAAACTGTCTGGCCCTTTTCATTGTGAAATTTGGGCATGAAGTTCATGGCGCGAATCCAATATCGCGGAGCATTGTGGTAAACAAGAAAATTTCCCGATTTTCTGACGATGACATCAGATAGGAGTTTGTCTTTCTGAATTTTCCTCAGTATTCCTTTTTCAATTTCATCGCCTATTTTCGGGACTATGCCCGGTTTGACTATATCGGTCACGTCGACGAAGGACATGAACTTAAACAGTTTTTCCTTTTCTTCAGCGTACCATCTATGATAATGAGTTGAGAGCACGCTGCCGTCATTTGCACCCTTATGGCCAAAAACAATTGATGACCTGCAATCCTCTAGACCCTTAAATATTTTATCCGGTCTATCATCAAAATTGCTCACTTTCAGCTCTACAGTGTTTTCTATCAGCATCTCCTGGAGAGTGGCCATTCTATCAGTACAAACTGCCGAAATAGGTACGATGTACCCGAAGTATCCCCCTGTTTTCGTTATGTTCATTGCTCTCTCGAAAAAAGGGGCATATGTATTTCCACACTTCGCCGTCCGAAATTGGTACAGTGGATAATCGATTTCCCCAAATTCAACATAAGGCGGGTTTCCCAGTACTATGTCAAAACCTTCGTTGGAAAAGACCTCATTGAACTCCAGAATCCAATGGAATGGTTTGTGTTTCTCAAGTTCCTGAAGAGCGCTGTCCTTTCTGATTTGTTTTTTGCTGTTGAGCTTTCCGAGGAACTGCAAGTAGTGTCCGCTCATGACCTTCTGCAGGACACTATGGACCTGCTCAACAACTTTTTTCACCTTCTGGGCCGATTTTGGATCTTGTTCTGTTTTGTAGAGTCTGAGGAGCAAATCTCTAATGAGCAGAACGTTCTTTATCGTCGGTTTCTCGCTTAGCTCCTTGATTCTCGACACATGGTCAGGGTATTGGAAGGATATTTCTATAACAAGGTTGTCAATGTTCAACGGCTGGAATTCATGAAGGTCGCTTATTTCGACATAATCGTCAAAACCAAGAAGCGTGTTTCCACAAACAATGTTATATTCTATGTTGGGAAGTAGTTCAACTTCATCCAGATTCCCAACCGAACTCACCAACTCAAGCCAAAGCCGAAGCTTCGCAATTTCAACTGCCTGCGGATTAAGATCAACCCCGAATATGTTGTTCTCGATTATCTCTTTTTTCGTCTTGTAAGGATTGAAAGGCAACTCTAGCTCTTTGGCGAGGCGTTTATGAATCTGCATCAAGAAGTTGATTACAGGCATGAAGAACGCTCCGGAACCGCAACCTGGATCTACGATTCTCAGGCTTTGAATCTCACTGCAAATCTCCCTCAGATCGGACTTGCTAAGGCTGCCGTCCGCGAGAGCATTTTCGACCCTTTTTGCTGGAGGAGCGTTGTGTTTTTTGAGTCGGGAGTTGAAGATGCCCAAGATCAGAGCTTTCAGAGTTCCCGCCGTAATGAACTCGGTAACATTATCGGGTGTATAGTAAGCCCCTTTTTCATGGTTAGCCGTTCTCTCAAAGATATAGCCAAGAATCTCGGGGCTCATAATGTCTCGTCGTCGCTCAACGTCAGTTCTTAGTCGACCAAGATTCTCGTCTTCGAAGCTATAGCCTTCCAGGAAAGAAATGAGCTTGGCAAGAATGTCGTCTTCTACAGAGTGTTCAGGACGTGCTTCTTCCTCCACGGTCTTCCGGAACAAGCCTCCGTTTAAATATTTGATCCCGGCAAAAGGTCCTTCTTTTTGTTCATCAATTGGATTATTTAGAACATTAAAGAAAAGTCTCTTCAAGAATGAATCATAGAATGATCCAGTCGGCGCTCGTTTGTAAGTTTTCCATAGATTGGAAAGAAAAGTCTTGTCTCCATTCATCCAACCTTTGGCTTCGATGAATTTAATGAAAATAAGACGGTCAACGATCGCCTGAGCTATCTTGGCCTTAGCATCATGATCATCAGTACCGATTATAGAGTCTACAAGACATATCTGGGTGTTTTTGTCTCCAAAGACAAGACGCATGTATTGATCGTAGAATTTTCTGCTTACTTTCTCTTGATAGTTCTCTAGTACAATCATTTGGGTACGGAGAGTCTTTTCTATCCTATCTCTTGAGAAGAAATCAATGAAGGTATTGAACCGCTGAAACCTTTCTTTCTCTTGCATTAACGTCCGAAAACCAAGTTTCTCGACGAAAAAAGGAGATAAATCAACCTTAACCTCACGGTGCTTTCCATATTCAATTTGGTACTCGACGAGTATCCATCGAAATCCATCTGTGGCAATACCGTAGTTAGTATCAGTTGCCTTATTCTGGATCCAGGTCAAGACCTGTTCTACGCCATGACCGTTAGCGTAGAGGTCCGAATTCAAGGGTTCTGCCTCAGCCAGGAGATAGAATTCCTGACTCACCAAAAGTTTGTAGTCTGGCCATCTTATCCCATAGACTCTTAACTCGCTTTCACTTCCCCGTTTGGATTTATCATATCCTAGGAGATCAAGCAATTCTTCTATGATGTTCTCTTGTGTGAATGTTTCTGGCTTTGCCTTGAATTCCTTAGAAAAGTAATCCGGAAGGGGTTCTCCTCTCACAGCAACTGCTTCTAAATCAACTTTATTGCCTATTTTGGTTCTCAGTAAATGGCAAATCCTCTCAATGACCCTAATAAACTCCGAATACTTTGCGTCATTGCTAGTGTTTTTCTTTAGCCCCATCAAGATCCATACAGCTTGCAAGTACCTGTTGATGAATCAAGGGAAAAGGCTTTCCTTCCAGCACTCACGACCAACCAAGGTTCGTCGCGTCAGATTTTTCTTCTTCTGTTAGTTGTGGTTTCTAGGACTGTTTACTACGATAACGAAGTCATCTTGAAACGTAATTGCGTCTTGTATGAAATCTTCTTTCTTGGTACAACCCAATTGAGCGTTCTCCTTCATGAAGCTTACTGCCATGAAGCTCCGGTGACTACATAGCCGACTTGTTTATTATTGACCTAAATGCGTCAGAATATGTTTTCATCTTTCCAGTCTCTGCCATGAGCCTTCCAACAATCGAAGTCAACTTTGCTTGAGCCTCATCAGAAATGTTCAGCGTCTTCAACAGCCACGCCTCATGTCACATATTCTGGCTTCTTCAAATAATCTTTCTCATAAGAACTGCCACGCAACAGATCTCTAATCTCGTCAAAGATTCGTTAATTCTTTCTGCCCAGTCAGGACAGCAAGTAACGACACGTGCGCTGCTACTCTCAATGAATCCTGTACAACAGGTTAGCCAATGGCAGCAAGCCAATCATTGCGAATATCACGATCACCATAGTCATCGAATACTGATAACTGTATTCAACCATAACAAAAAGGACCCCCACAAAACCTAGCAATAGTCCCGCACTGAAGTATGATATGAAAAACATGAGAGAACGGGTCGGCAACATCGGTTTCTTTCCCAACAAATCAAACTCGTTCTTAAGCTGAACCAAAACGTCTTTGTCTCTTTCCACTATAGTCCAGAGCACCAACAATCTTTTCACATTTTCGATATCGAGGATTGGTATGTCCTTCCTGCGTTCAGATCTATAATCCTCTATAGCTTTGATTGTGACATCATAGTCTTGAGGATCAGCTAAGATGGTAGGTTCATTGTCGTACGCAGGTGCGATTTCCCTATTTATGAAATCCTCAAGGTCTTTAAGCATCTCCTTGGTGAAGGCAGGGGGCTCCACCAGGTACTTCTCCAGCGCAGAGAGCAGGGCACTGTATTCCTTGAAGTGCTTCTTCAGTCTCGTGATGCTGAAGTGAATGTCCGTTCTATATTCTTCCATGAATCTCTCGACGAATTCGGGATAATGCTTTTGAAGATCACTGCCTGGAACAGTGTCGACATCGATTATGGCTGTACCTTCGCCTAAATTAGTTATCGGAATCTTCGGCAGTACCTCGTCATTGGTGGTTGCCACGCATATTTCAATTGGCGTGTCCCCGATTACAATATCAGGGCGAAACAAGTGAGCTTGGAACTCCAGTTTTTCCAAGACCTGATTGTTCAGAACAAAATCATATTCGACTGATACATCAGTCGCTTTCTCTGTCAGAATTTTCGTCGACAAAACAAGCCCGAGGTAACCGTCAACTTCCACTCGCTTCACAACAATCGCCTCATCCTCTAAAATATGGCAATCGCATGGTACGTTATAGATTTCTTTGAGCGTGAGGTCTTTGGAGTGCCTAATCTTGATACTGTCGAATCTTAGATCCGACCATAATATGTGCGATGGAAGATCCTGCCCTTGGAGCGCTTCTTTTGGCAGGAATCCTGACTTGATCGGCATGCTAGTTAGTTAGTTTGACGGTGATATTTAACAATGATGTCCCAACACGACGCTGCTTAGTTCGTAACACGTAAGCATTATTGCTCAGGTATTCATTTCTATTCCAAAACTCAACTGCGAAATGGGCAAGCGTAAATGTTCATTCTCGATCGCAAGGAGGCTTGTCATGACTAGTATTGAAATAGAAGAAGCAGAAGGCAGATCGATCTCAATCTGTGCAAAGGGTTTCTGGCAGCTCTTTCCTTTCTAAAACAATCTGTTTTTCTTTGTTACTTTGACCTGGCCCGATCGATCCAGGACAATACGAAAGCTTCACTTTAACCCTGCTCTCCATTGGCAAAAGATGTTGTTTCATGGTTCAGTTTATTATTCCCGGAAATTTCGTGATTGCGCAGGGTTGACAGGCTGTGGTGTGTCCTAAGTGTGGTTTTCAAATGCGGGAAGACAGACATTTTCAAGCTTTAGGATCTGAAGTCGAGTTGGTTTCAAAAGATGCCTTCTTAGGTGACAAGCTCAAGGTCTTCTACTGTGAAAATTGCGGTTACATAGAGTTATACCGGGGCAAGAAAAGAGGGTTCTGAGCGCGCGCTATTATACTCCTACTCTGAGAAACTTAGACATTCTCTTTCATTTCGGGTTTTCCACTTTGGACAATTAGCAAAAGACCTAAGCCTATAAACAAAAAACCTATAAAACCAAGAATGTCGTACCCTGGAACGCCAATGCTTGAAGCGCCATATTCTCCACTGTTTAATAAATTATATAGTGCTTCAAATAAGATTGCTCCACCAAATGCTAAAACGAATGCACCCAGCGCGCCTAGTCCTGAGTTCATGCTTTCACCAAACTTGTATTTGTTTTGACTTGCTTAAAAAAACTTTGAACAAGACATAAGAGGCACTGCAGCTTATGGCAAACGGCCTTGCTCGGATCGTTGGGAGTTTGGCGAGAGCCAAACGTCTATGCTTCTCTGCCAACCTGGGATAAAGTTTTATCCCAGACCCAAACGGGCAACATCAATTCGCAAGAAATAAGAGCATAGACTCACCAGTTTATTCTAGGAGGATTTTTGAGTTTGTCCGAATCGAATAATTCTCCCAGAGCGGCGCAGTCTGATTCCAGAGATGCGGGGAGAATAGCTGTTTATCGTGGAGCTTCAGCCGCGTTAGGACTTGCGAGCGGAGTCCTCGTTTTGTGTGCGACGAACTATGCATATTTTCTTTTGTTGCCCTCCCTCTACATAGGTGGATTACTAATGATTATCGGCGGCATACTCGTCTTGTTGCGAAAACCGGAATTAGGTGGATTATTGGTGTTGGTGGGAGCAGTCGCCGGCGGAGGCCTTGGACTACCGGCCTTTCTGTGGATGATACCGGGAGCTGCAGCCCTCCCTTTGTCGCCAGTCGGGTTTATTCTGCCCGGAGCAAGTGTCATACTGGCATTTCTGAGTAGAGAACCCAAAAAACGTCGCGTCGAATATGAAGCGGCACGATGACCTCGCGCGCGCTCCTAGCCGTGTCTTACCCTTATCCTTATGGTTCAAAGCGTTTTATGAATGATGATGGATTCTTTCTCGTCGTCGGGGAAAGGGGGTCGCCCTTTGCGGTCAAAGGGGGAAAACCGCGAGCGTCCCAAAGGGGAAGTCCTTGCTTTGCTTTAGCAAAGTCGCGTAAGCGAGGCTTCAGCGAGCGGTTGTCCTTTTCGTCTGCTGTATACGTATACTTGATGATCACCATAGTGTAAGTAAAACTCTTTTTGCGTTATGTCACAATTTGAATAGGCTGAGATCTAAGTAATCACGGGAGTATTTGTCCATGCTCCTTCAATTTGCCTTAGCGCGCGAGCGCACGAGACCCAGAAGGCAGAACAACGACTGGTGCTAACAGGGAAAATCATAAATAGAAGAAAGTTGAAACTCAACCGCAGGTGAAATTAAATGGAAAGAAAACATTTCTTTGCAAAATCTGAACTACTTGAAGAGCACTCGCCGATCGTTGTGATACTGATGATTTCTGCGATTCTTTTCGTGTCTTTGCTTTTGTCAAATGGAATTCCAACAGCAAATGCGACGAGACCAGGTCCATACGAGCGTGGGACTAACTCCGTGAAATGGGCTGGCTACAATCTCCATGGCTCTTCGAATTATGGCGGCGAAGCAATAGCAGGGTACATATACACCATAGATCCTTACATCAACCCGCAACAACTATGGTACCACCTTTTTGAGTACGTTGGGCTTGAACTGGACTACAGCAACAACTATTGGCTAGCATTCGGATACAGCAAGGATTATTGGGCGTCGCCTTCTTACTCGATTAAATACGCATTTATCAAGAACGACATGTATACAAGCTACGGTTGGGGTCTATCGACCACAGGTCCGTCGTCTGGTAGCACTCATCGCTACTACCTTATGCACCCTTACGGATATGATGAAGGATATCCGCCCAATTACTTCCTTTGCGACGTGGAGAGCAACTTTGTGTTTGGTATCTACCTCAATACGTACGACCCCTACTGTGAGCCAGTAGACCAATTTGCTTGCGTTGAAACCGGCTACATCAACTGGGCACTCGACGGCACTCACTTCAGCGGGCTTGCAACCTTCGCACCATGGCGAAGAACTTGGAAATGGTATCCTTGGACAGGTCACGTCGAATACAGCACCAATTGCAACTTGTGGCCAGTGTCGAACACCGAGTTCCGAGCCACCGGTTGATTTTCTTGACTGCGTCCAAGCTACTGATGCTTCTCGCGCTATTTCTCTTAGCAGTGATAACTCTTGCAACGATCAACAACCTCAACAGACCTGTAAACAGCGACAGCGAGAGACAACCTCTCGTATCGATCAACACCGACAAACTGTTGTGGAGCGGCCAAGAAGAAGGCGAAACAGTGGCAATCACTCAGAACGTCGTACCGACGAGCCCGTCGAAGAGGTACTCGTTAGATGTCGGACTTAGCGAATCCTCGAAGCTTCTCAACGGCAGTGTTCCGTTATTGCCGACTTTGCTCCCTGAGAACACGAAGTACGCAGATGTGTACGTTGGCCCGGTAGTAATCATCGCATACAGTAGCGATCCCGCTGCCGACTTTCGTTCTTCTATTATCAGGTTCGCAGTGACTTTGAATAACAGAGGAACGCCTACGACCGAGCAATTGAACGCAATTATGCGTACTGGTGATGAACTTTTTAGATATGGCGACATTTTTGGCTTTGTAGACCCAAATGCGACGACAGGTTGGAACGACGGGAAAGTAGTCATTGCAACTTTCTACATTGGAAACCTGCACTATATTATGACAGCTTCGCCTCCAGTGGCAAAAGATGACGTTCTAAGTGTGATACAGAGCATGAAACCCTGAATACTTCCCCCCCTTTTTTGAACGACGTAGGTCTCCGAAGAGAGAAACAACCAGGAAGCCCGAAAAAACCACGGACACTATTACGGTATTCTATTGAGTGCCGATTTCTGGTGATGGAGTACCAACTTTTCGATATTTTCCTTATAAGTTATGTGGAATATTTGAAGACCGCATCTCTCCTAAAGAATCGCACATGTAAATACATTGTGCAATCAGATTCAATAAGACGGTTCATCCTAGACATCAAATGTTTAACGCGCAGACTAAGCTTAGCGCGCGCGAGAAATTGAAGCAAACAAGTAGAAAAACCGAACAACAACGCCACCGCCTAGTAATCCACAGCAACCTCAAGATGAAAAAACCACACATATATCGTTTCGACAAGTCTTGTATTTGCACAGAAACTGGAGGAACAGAGAAGGATATCTTCCACTTTAAAAGTTCTTTGACGAGTCTTTCTTTGAGTCCTGCGGTTGTCTCGTAATTCTTTTTCAATTGTGTCAGCAAAGCTAAGGAAAAATCATCCCAATTTCTGCAACATGAAGGATCAAGCGAGAAATGAAAGCAAAACGTGTTGATTTCACTTTTCAGTTCTTTTAACACTACTTCTTTCATTTTGTACAAGAGGGAAGTTTTCCCCATCCCCCAATCTCCAAGAATCATGAAGTTGCTTGGGGCTGGCGGTCTGATTTTTGCTGAATTTACAATTGCCTTAGTGAAATAGTCCAAGTGCTCATTCCTGTCTGCGAAGTATTTCGGATCAGCAGGGTATTGAGGCGAAAACGGATTAGGTAGGATTTTGTTATTTTTGTTATGATTGTTATTTTTGACCAACTATCTTCTTCTCCCTGTCGACTTTCCTCGCTTTCCATAAAGTCTGTACCGTTGAATTTTCGCAATGCCTAAACAACTAATATGAACTAGTCTGCCACCGTAATAGGTTCCAGTTCCAGGGTAGACTTTTCGACCACAAACCGCACAAGTCTTGTACATGGCGTTTGTTACTTTCGTTATAATTGTTATAAATCATTTGCGTAGTTTTTGTCCTTCTGCTGCGCGCGCTAATAATACGGAACCTTCGAGCATGCGGAGACCACGCACGGAGATGTGTATCCCGGATTCACAAAGTCTAGAAATACACTGGGGATAAACCTACAGGTCATAGTGTCCCCAAAGGTGTTCTATACGAAGAAGGACAAGCCCAGAGAAAACGAAGAAAAACACTATTGTTCAGTCTGCGGTGCAGAAATCAGCGAAGAAGACTATGAGGCTTATGATGGCATGTGCTGGGAATGCTGGGATGACCAGTTGACAGAAGAATCTCTCGACATGTTCGGTGACTTCATGTGAACGAAGAAGAATACACATGTCAAAGGTGTGGCCGACAAATCAGCCAAGAAGATTACGAGACATACGATGGAATGTGCACGCGCGCTTACATCATTTCTCATTTCTTCTAACTGTAATCTGTTCATCTCCACATCTTTTAAACGAAGTAAATTCTTTCAATAGTATTTGGATCTTGGAATAAATTTACTCAATAGAACCTTCAACATAAGCAGAACCCAATTTCAATTCATTAAACTGAAAATAAACTTTTCCCTTTCTTCAACTGTATAGTATTTGAGGTGAAACCAATGAATTGGAAGATAAGTGTTGCAACTATACTATTGGTCCTTGTGGCAGTATCTTGTATCGCTTCTGTCCGTGCCATCTTGGGTGACGTAAATGGTGATGGAAAGGCAGACATGAAAGACGTATCTCTCGTAATCAAAGCTTTCAGAAGTTCCCCATCAGACCCTAGATACAACCCGTCTTGCGACCTCAACTCAGACGGACAGATAGATATGAGAGATGTCAT
>Ga0315279_10008462_pt1 | contig 12457 bp, 11 predicted proteins | sample YL17G06_20_MG_FD_203694 | JGI IMG/M metagenome (GOLD analysis project Ga0315279, IMG submission 203694) | Sediment microbial communities from Yellowstone Lake, YNP, Wyoming, USA - YL17G06_20 | ecosystem: Environmental > Aquatic > Freshwater > Lake > Sediment | place: USA: Wyoming | collected... | reverse complement strand
AAGGTTCTTCGCTTGTTGTCGAATTAAACCAGACGCTCCACCGCTTGTGCAAGCTCCCGTCTATTTCTTTGAGTTTTAGTCTTGCGACCGTACTTCCCAGGCGGAATACTTAACGCGTTAGCTTCGTCACCTGAAGGGTCGATACTTCAGACAACTAGTATTCATAGTTTAGGGCGTGGACTACAAGGGTATCTAATCCTTTTTGCTCCCCACGCTTTCGTCTCTAAGGGTCAGGAATGCACCAGCTGAATGCCTTCGCCTTTGGTGTTCCCCATAGGATCAACGGATTTCACCCCTCCTCTATGAGTTCCATCAGCCTCTCACACCCTCTAGTTCGGCCGTTTCCTCTGCAGCCCCATTGTTGAGCAATGAGATTTAACAGAAGACGCACCAAACCCCCTACAGACGCTTTACGCCCAATAATTCCGGACAACGCTTGGAGCCCTCGTATTACCGCTGCTGCTGGCACGAGGTTAGCAGCTCCTTATTCTCCGCCTACTATCAAAATTTATGGGCGGAAAAAGCACTTTACACCCCGAAGGGCTTCTTCGTGCACGCGGCGTCGCTCCATCAGGCTTTCGCCCATTGTGGAAGATTCTCGACTGCAGCCTCCCGTAGGAGTAAGGCCCGTGTCTCAGTGCCATCGTTGGGGAACACGCTCTCACGCCCCCTACCCGTCATTGCCTTGGTGAGCCGTTACCTCACCAACTAGCTGATAGGTCGCAGGCCACTCTCTCACCGTCCACGATTTGCATCGGGACTTTATCCCCGATTTTATCGGGGAACCATCGGGAATTATCCTGCCTTTCGGCAAGTTATACCCGAGTCAGAGGGATGTACCTACGTGTTACTAACTCGTTCGCCAAGGGTCTAAACCCTTTCGACTTGCATGCCTAATCCACGCCGCCAGCGTTCGTCCTGAGCTAGAATCAAACTCTCAATAATATAATTTAGTTATATCAGAACAACTATAAAAGATTCGACTTTTAACTCACACAAACTACTGTATTTTATTGTAATGAACCGAATTAAAAACAGAGCTCAAATTTCTGAACTTATTCAAAAAACTGAACTCTGTTTTAAAGATCAATTATTTACCCTGAGTTTTTCTCGAAGGGATTTTTATCGCTCTTTTTACATAAAAATTATGTTAATTATTATGTGTCTTATATATATCGCAAATAAATTCGCGTGTCAAGCCCTCGACTTCGCTCAGGCTAAAGTCCTTTCCTCCATTCCCCTATTTTTTTATGATTGCCGGACAATAAAACTTTTGGCACCGGCCATTTCAAAAATTTTTCCGGCCGCGTATAAACCGGATAACTGCCTTTGATTTCTTCCAAGGATTCGTGTTTTCCCAAAACACCGGGAATAAAACGGCTCACTGCGTCAACAACTATCATTGCCGGAATTTCTCCGCCGGTTAAAACATAATCCCCTACTGAAACTTCTTCATCGGCAATATATTTTGCCACTCTTTCATCAACTCCCTCATATCTCCCGCAAATCATTATCAATTTATCCAATTTCGCAAATCTTTTCGCCATTTTCTGGTCAAACTTCTTCCCTCGGGGTGAAAATAGAATTATTTTTACCCCGCCCCGCGAAGCCTTGGCGTAGTGGGGTCCCTTCATTAACTTTTTCACTGCTTTAAAAATCGGCTCAACCATCATCACCATTCCCGGCCCACCGCCATATGGTTTATCATCAACAGATTTATGTTTATCATTCGTATAATCTCTTAAATTATGAATCTTAATATTTACAAGTTTCTTTTTTTGCGCACGCTTAATAATACTCTCGTTAAAATAAGAATTAAAAATTTGAGGGAAGATTGTGATGATGTCAAATTTAATTTTGTTCTTGCTTTTCCAGTTTCTCTTTTTCTTGGTCATAAATTTGTTTTAAATAAGCGACCATTTTCCCAACATCACGACGAGCTTTTATTGTTTTATCGCGGTCGCCTAATAGACGCTTACTGAAAATTTCTCCTGTATTCTTTTCTACCCCTCCTAAATCTTTCTTGCCATAAAAATAAATTCCCTCTCCAAAATTACCAATACATGCTTTTCTTTTTTGAAATCCAGACCAACGACGACTTATTTCATCAGTTGAAATGTCGCTGGACACAGCAGCGATATCACAAGACAAACCAACCTCACTAAGTGCCTCGGTAAAATAATCTATTGTTCTTCCAGTCTCTATGTTATCGGTTATCAATAAGGCCTTAATATTTTCAGGATTAATTTTCTTTTTATCAATCAGATTTCTGAAATAATTACTAAGTTTAGAAGAATCAGATATTGGCCTCTTGTCTCCTCCAAAAAACAAAATCTGAGGAGACTCAATTTTTTCTCTTTTATAAATATCTTTCATCACGCCCCCAAGAATCAATGCCGGGATTCTCCCGCTTACATCATCTCCAACTAATAAGTTATATTCGTGATTTCTTATTGCTGGGCTCAACTGTTTAATTAAATTTTCAAAACTTTTTCTCGAATTCTCAAAATCTTTTATCTCAAATTCCGGAGGCTGAATTTCCGCTTCTTTTTCTTTTTTTTGCTCTATTTTTTCTTCAAATTTTTCCATAAATTTAAAAACAAAAATCGTACCCTATTAAATAGTAGCACGATTTTTGACAAGTTTATATAATTATAGGATAAATCCTATATCTTCAGGTCATCGACTACTCTGTCGAAATCCTTTTTCTCGCCGCGAGGAGGCCTTTTGCCGCCTTCTGGCTCTTCAATCTTAAGATTGACTCGGGCACTGTTCTTGGCGCCGACTATTCTCAATAAAGTTCGAATAGCTCTGGCAGTAGAACCGCCTCGACCGATTAAAGCACCCATATCTTCCGGGTTGACTTTTAGGGTCAAAAGCACGCCCATTTCATCAACAACTCTGTCAATCTTGATGTCTTTGGGGTTGTTGACAATCCCCTCGACAATAGCTTCTAAGAATTCCTGATCTTTTGGCTTTGCCATATTTTCAATGTTAACTGATTACTGTTTACTGTTTGCTGTAGTAGCCGACCTTTCAATGCTACTATTGTTATTTCTATCTTATTCTGTTTTTGGTTTGGTGTCAACTCCCTTGTCCTCCGTAGCTCCTTCGGGAGCGGAGGAGGATTCGGCTTCCGGGCTTTCCACCTTCGCCCCAACATTCGTTGGTGCTTCGGCGGACTTCGCTACACTGCGTTTCGCTCGCCACGCTTTCACCTTTGGTTTATCAATAATTTTTTCATCTACCAAAAAATTATGCACTGTTGGAGATATTTGCGCGCCTTTTGAAATCCAATGCAAAATTCTTTCTTTGTTAAATTGTTTTTGTTTTGATTTTGGATTATATGAGCCGAGATCTTCAATGTATTTTCCCTGCGGCCTGAAAGTATGCTCAACCAAAACAAGCCGAAAACTCGGTTGATTCTTCTTTCCAATTCTCTGTAATCGTATTTTTAACATAAATTTATCCCCACCCTTTTTTCTTTAATGCTTCTTTGGCTGCTTGTTCTTGCGCAGTTTGTTTGGACGGACCCTTGCCAACAGCAATCAAGTCGCCATTTAGATATACACCAACTTCAAAATTTTTGCAATGGTCCGGACCTTCTTCTTTGACCAATTCATAACTCGGAGTGATTCCCATTTTACCCTGCGCCTCTTCCTGAAAATGACTTTTGGGGTCAAGATACAATTTTTGTTCTAAAACTCTTTTAAATTCGCAGAGCAAATTCTTTTCCAAAAACTTTTCTGCTTTTTCAAATCCACCATCCAGATAAATCGCGCCAACTATTGCTTCAAAAGTGTTGGCTAAAATAAATTGGCGAGCCCTGCCAGTATCCTGGCCCTCGCCTTTTGACAGCATTAAATAATCATTAAACCTCAATTTGCTGGCGATCTCTGCCAGCATTTTACTATTTACCAAAGCAGCGCGCCAGGTAGTAAGGTCGCCTTCGGGATTATTGGGATAACTTTTAAAAAGATGATTTGTAACCACAAGTTCCATTACCGCGTCCCCTAAAAATTCCAGTCTCTCATTGTGTTCCAATCCACATCCGGGATTCTCATTCAGATAAGACCTGTGCACGAATGCTTGTCCCAACAAATCGTGATTTTTAAATTTTATTCCAATGCTTTTTTCTAATTTGGTTAAATTCATAATTACTTTTCCATTTCTCTATAAATGGTTCCCAATACTCCATTTACAAATCTGCCCGAACTTTCTCCGCCATAGCCCTTTGCAAGTTCAATCGCCTCATTAATGGCAACTTTTGGCGGAACCTCATTTTTATCGCCGAACAATAATTCGTAAATCCCGATTCTTAAAACATTCCGGTCAACAATCGTAATTTGATTCAGCGGCCAGTCGGGCGCGGACTTGGTAATAATCTCATCAAGTTGCGACTGATGCTTTAAAACTCCGTGAGCCAGATTATTGGTAAATTCGTCTTCATTGACTCCTGCGCCGAATTCCTGCTTGTTTCTTTCAAGAACTTTATCAATATCAAGATTTTTTTCTTTGTTGAAATCAACTTCGTATAATGACTGCAAAACTATTGAACGAGCAATGTGCCGTGATGACATAAATTATTTTTTTGATAATTGTTCCAAATTTAATGGCCTCGCTTTTTCCGCTTCCTTGGCTTCATCTTGGTGTTCTTTCAACTCTTTTTCTTTTTGCTTTTTTTCTTTTTTCTCCAATTTTGCCAAGACATCAATCACTTCTCTGTTTTTATAATACCCGCAAAAAGAACAAATATGGTGCGGTAAAATCGGCTCTCCGCATTTCGAACATTTGGAAAGTGTTCTTTTTTTCAATTTCAAATGTATTCTTCGTCTATTCCTTCTCCCCTTTGTATGTCTTTGTCTCGGTATCGGCATATTGTTTTTATAATATCAGAAAATAATTAGGGATGCAAACTTATCTTGTGATATAATTATTTTATGGAACAAAAATTTACACATCTCCACGTCCACTCGCACTACTCACTACTTGATGGATTGGCGAAAATTGATGAGCTGATTGAAAAAACGAAAAACTGCGGAATGAAGGCATTGGCAATTACTGACCATGGGGCAATGTACGGCGCGATTGAGTTTTATAAAAAAGCAATGATTGCAGACATCAAACCGATTATCGGCGTAGAAATGTATCTGACTCCCGGAAGCAGATTTGACAAAACCATGGGCAAAGGAGATATGCGCTATCATTTGATTCTTTTGGCAAAAAATATTACAGGATATCAAAATTTAATCAAATTGGTTACCAAGTCCCATCTGGAAGGATTCTATTATAAGCCGAGAATTGATAAAGAATTATTACAAGAATATCACGATGGATTGATTGCTTTGTCTGCCTGCCCCCAAGGCGAAGTGCCATCTGCATTGCTGGCTGATGACATTACCAAGGCAAAAAGAGTAGCTCTGGAATATAGTAAATTATTCGGCAAAGACAATTTTTATTTGGAAATTATGGACCATCCCAATGATTTGGACCAGGTCAGGATAAATGAGAAAATGATTAAGCTGGCCAAAGAAACCGGACTGCCATTGGTCGCTACCAATGATACCCATTATTTGAATAAAGAAGACGCTGACGTGCATGATGTGTTATTGTGCATCCAAACAAATCACACTGTCGAAGAAAAAGAAAGATTGTCAATGAAGGGAGAGGATTATTCCCTTAAAACGCCGGATGAAATGATACGCGCATTTAAAGATGTCCCCGAGGCAATAAAAAATACGCAGAAAATAGCTAAAATGTGCGACTTAAAAATAGAGTTGGATAAAATCGAACTTCCTCTTTTTCACTTGCCCGAGAATGAAACTGCCGAATCTTATCTTAAAAAATTGTGCGAAATCGGACTTTTAAAAAGATTTCCCGGCAAACGCGGAGAAGAAATAAAAAATCGCTTGCAATACGAATTGGAAGCAATAAAAAAAACCGGATTCGCCTCGTATTTCTTAATTGTTCAAGATTTGGTGAATTGGGCGAAAAATCAAGGAATTGTGGTTGGTCCTGGCCGCGGCTCCGCAGCTGGCTCTCTGGTTTCATACTTGTTAAACATTACCAATGTTGATCCGTTAAAATATAATCTGCTTTTTGAAAGATTTTTAAACCCCGATAGAATCAGTATGCCGGATATTGATTTAGATTTTGCCGATATTCGCCGCGATGAAGTAATTCAATATGTGACTCAAAAATACGGCGAGGACCGCGTTGCGCAAATTATCACTTTTGGAACAATGGCCAGCCGTGCGGCAATTCGCGATGCCGGCCGCGCTCTCGGCTACACTTATGCTTTCTGCGACCAGATTGCAAAAATGATTCCTTTCGGCATGACTCTAAAAGAATCATTGGAAAAAGTTTCTGAACTTTCTCAAACATACGACACCGATGACCAGGCAAAAATTCTGATTGATGTTGCCCAAAAACTCGAAGGCGTTGCCAGACACGCTTCAACCCATGCTGCCGGAGTAGTGATTACTCGCGAGCCGATTGATAAACTCGTGCCCCTCCAGCACCCGACTCAAGATGACAATATCATTGTCACCCAATATGAAATGCACAGCATCGAATCTTTGGGACTTTTAAAAATAGATTTTCTCGGATTAAAAAATTTGACAACCATTGAAACCGCAATAAATTTAATAGAAAAACTGAGGAATATAAAAATAGATATCGATAATATTCCTTTGGGTGATAAAAAAACTTTTGAACTTTTCAGAAAAGCCGATACAGTCGGAGTGTTTCAGTTGGAATCATCGGGTATGAGAAAATATCTGCAAAAATTAAAACCCAATGAATTGGAAGATATTATTGCCATGGTTGCTTTGTATCGTCCGGGTCCGATGAGTTTAATCCCGGAATACATTGCCCGAAAGCATGGAGAAAAAGAAATCAGATATATCCACCCCAAACTTGAGCCGATTTTGAAAAACACCTGCGGCATTGCGATTTATCAGGAACAACTGATGCAGATTGCCAAAGACCTTGGTGGATTTACAATGTCCGAAGCGGATGTTCTGCGCAAGGCAGTAGGCAAGAAAATCAGAAAATTATTAGACCAGCAAGCAGAAAAAATGATTGATGGCATGGAAAAAAACGAGATTCCTCGGGAAATCGGCCAGAAAATCTGGGATTTTGTTGAACCATTTGCCCAATACGGATTTAACCGCAGCCATGCCACTTGTTACGCTTTAATCGCTTATCAGACCGCTTATTTAAAAGCAAATTTTCCCGAAGAATTTATCACTGCCTTGATGCAAGCTGATGAAAAAGATTTGGACAGAGTCAATATTCTGGTTGATGATGCAAAAAAACACGATATTCGGGTTCTGCCTCCGGATATTAATGAAAGTTTTGATAATTTTACGCTCATTCCCCCGAAGTCAATCCGCTTTGGCTTGGCAGCAGTCAAAAATGTCGGACACAATGTGGTTAAGGCCATTGTCGAAGAAAGAAAAAAGAATGGAATATTCAAAACCATGGCAGATTTTCTTACTCGCCTGACGCCGCAATCCGGACAATCAACTATTGTTAATAAAAAATCTCTGGAAAGTTTAATCCGTGCTGGCGCATTTGACGCCTTGGGGCCAAGAAAAGAATTATTAGAACGCATCGAGGAACTTCTGGAATTTTCTAAAGAATCGCAAAAAACAAAAAATAACGGTCAAGCCAGTTTATTCGGCGAAGAACCAATTTCTAAAAAAAACCAATTATTATTCACCAATGGCAATGGCGAAAAAAGGAAATTACTTCAAGAGGAAGTGCAGTGGGAAAAAGAATTATTGGGAATGTATATTTCCGAACATCCGCTAAGCAATCATGCCGATTTACTCAATGGAAAAGCGATTCAAATCAAGGACTTGCCCAAAGAGAAAAAAGATAGTAAAGTTAAAATTGCAGGCGTAATCACAAAAATCACCAAGTTTATTACCAAATCCGGCAAGCCAATGCTATTTGTGAAATTAGAAGATTTAACTGGAAATATTGAAACTCTGGTTTTTGCCGGCACATTGGAAAAAAATCCAATTATTTGGCAAGAAGGAAAAATAATAATTTTAACTGGTCGCCTCACTGACCGCGACGACCAATTAAAAATCCTCTGCGATGGAGCAGAGGAATTAAAGAGTGGTTAGTTTTTTAAAAATAAAAAAAGCAGCCTTGGCGTTAGCCTTGGCTGGAACAGTTGGTCTGCTCAGTCCTTTACGTTCACTTGAAGACAAGTTTTACGTCGCAGGCGGGTATGTGTTTGCGATAATCAGGATCCCATTCTTTCCGAGTGAAGGATAATTTGATACTTGCTCTTTTCCCGTCTTTCATGACTCTGAAATGCTTTCTTTTGAGTTGGGGTGCTGCATTTAGTGTTTGTTGAATCCATTCCTCTGCAACGTACTTAACTCTCGTTTTTTTCCACAATACCCCTTGTACAAAAATTTTAATTTGACTCATTGTCGTACTCTCCTTTTTTGTAGGATTTATCCTACAGCACCATTATAGCATACCATCTGCCAGTTTGTCAAGCCCTGTAGTGAATTTTGGAGTATAGGCAAGCCCAAAAGCTGTTTTTTGGAATTTCGATAAAATTTAGATTATATGATAAATAAATTTATCAAAGGAAAAGTATATGTTTTTATTGATATTGAGAATGTATTTTATTCCCAGAAAAATTTGGGTTGGAAAATTTCTTACGAGAAATTGATGAAATATTTTAAAAAAGAGTGTAAAGAAGTAAAATGTTTTGCTTACTCTGGTTTAGACGAAAATAATACTGGACAAAAGAAATTCTTAGATATGTTAGAAATAAATAGCTATGTGGTTAGAACTAAAATTGTAAAGAAAATTAATTTGGGGCGCGATAGATATAAATGGAAGAGTAATTTAGATATTGAATTAGCCTTAGAAATGATTGATTTATCCGATAAATACGACACAGTAATTTTAATGTCAGGTGACAGTGATTTTGCTACTCCCTTGGATAAAGTTAAGCAAAAAGGGAAAAGAGTTATTGTAATGTCTACAAGAGGTAGAGTAGCCAGAGAACTTTTAGAAAGAGCTAAATATATCGATATAAGGAAATTAAGGAAGGAAATTTCTCAATAAAAAATCTAGGGCTACCCGAAGGCACCCTAGAGTGTTATCACATTATAAGCTTATCAAGTAAAAAATCGCATGTCAAGCCCTAAACAAAAAAATAAAATAAATACAATACGACATTCAATATCTCATATTATGGCGCACGCGGTTCAGGATCTCTTCGGAAAAGGGGTTAAATTTGGCATTGGACCGACAATTGAAAATGGTTTTTATTATGATTTTGCCTTGCCTCGCCGAAGCCCGAAGGGCGAAGGCGGGACTTTTACCTATGAAGATTTACCAAAAATTGAAAAAAGAATGAAAGAATTGATTAAGCAGAATATAAAATTTGAAAAAAGTTTTACAACCAAAGATAAAGCTAAAAAATTATTCAAAAACCAACCATATAAACTAGAATTGATAAAGGAACTGAAAGCCGCAAAGGCCACAATCTATAAATCTGGCGACTTTATTGATCTTTGCAAAGGGCCTCATGTCAAATCCGCTCGCGAAATAAATCCAGACGCATTTAAACTTACCAAAATCGCTGGCGCGTATTGGCGAGGCAGTGAAAAAAATCCAATGCTGCAAAGAATTTACGGCGTTGCTTTTAATACTAAAAAAGAGCTTGACGATTATTTAAAACAAATTGAAGAAGCGGAAAAACGCGACCATAGAATATTGGGACAAAAACTGGATTTATTCAGCATTGACGAGGAAGTTGGCCCGGGACTGATTTTATGGCATCCCAAAGGAACAATATTAAAAGGGATTATTGAAAATTTCTGGGTTAATGAACATTTAAAAAACGGCTATGAAATAGTCGACACTCCGCATGTCGGAAGAATAAAACTCTGGCAAACTTCCGGTCATACCGGTTTTTACAAAGAAAATATGTTTGGGCCAATGGAGGTTGAGGGCGACCAATATTTAATCAAGCCCATGAATTGCCCTTTTCATATGAAAATTTACAAAACCAGAAGCCGCAGTTACAGAGACCTACCTATTCGATGGGCGGAACTGGGCACGGTTTACAGATTTGAACGCTCGGGCGTGCTGCATGGTCTAGTCAGAGTTCGCGGATTTACCCAGGACGATGCTCATATTATCTGCACTCCAAAACAATTAAGCGATGAAGTAATGAGAGCTACAAAATTCGGCATCAAACTTTTAAATAGTTTCGGATTTAAAAACTTCAATATTTATTTGGCAACCAGACCAGAAAAATATATAGGAACTCTCAAAAATTGGGAAAAAGCAACCAGGATATTAAAATATGCTTTGAATAAATTAAATCTGAAATACAAAATTGACGAAGGTGGCGGAGTTTTTTATGGTCCTAAAATTGACCTTAAAATCAAAGATTCTTTGGGTAGGGAATGGCAGTGTACCACCGTACAATTTGATTTTAATCTGCCGGAAAAATTTGATTTGGTTTATATTGATGATAAAGGCAAAAAACAAAGGCCATATATGGTGCACCGTACCTTGCTTGGTTCGATAGAAAGATTTATTGGCGTTCTGCTTGAACATTACGCCGGAGCCATGCCCTTTTGGCTTTCCCCTGTTCAGATTTATGTAATTCCGGTTGGCTCGCGCCACGAGAAATACGTCAGACAAATCGGAAAAGATTTGGAGGAAAAAGGATTCAGAATAAAAGTTAAAGACGAGAACGAAACTGTTTCCAAAAAAATCCGCCAAGGAGAAATGCAGAAAATTCCTTATATGCTGGTCGTTGGCGACGAAGAAATAAAATCCAAATCCGTGCGCGTAAGAACCAGAGAAAAAGGAGACATTGGAATGAAAAAATATGAAGTATTTTGTAAAAACTTACGGCTGTCAAATGAACGAAAGTGATTCTGAACGAATTGCTGGATTTTTAGAAAAGCAAGAATACAAATCAGCCCCCAACATGGAAAGGGCTGATTTAATTGTAGTTGTGGCTTGTTCTGTGCGACAAAGCGCAATAGATAGAATTTTCGGTTTAAAGAAAAAATTCAAAAACCTAAAGTCCAAAAAAATTCTTACAGGATGCGTACTAAAATCGGACAAGAAAAAATTTCAAGAATTCTTTGATGAGGTCTTAACTATAAACGAATTCTTGGGCAAAAATTATTTGGAATTACAGCCGAAACATTCTAATCCAAAATCGGCTTTTGTGCCGATAATGACTGGCTGCGATAATTTCTGCTCTTATTGCGTCGTGCCTTATGTTCGCGGCAGAGAAATTTCAAGACCAGCGGGAAAAATTATCAGGGAAATTAAAAAACTTATTAAAAGTGACTATAAAGAAATTGTGTTGTTGGGACAAAATGTAAATAGTTATAACGGAGGACAGTCCTCCGTATTTACGGAGGACTGTCCTCCGGTCAGCTTTGTCAAACTTTTAAAAATGGTAAATGCTATTCCCAGAAATTTTCAAATCAAATTTTTGACCTCGCATCCAAAGGATATGTCGGACGAATTGATAAATACCATTGCTAAATGTGAAAAAATCAGCAAAGAAATCCATTTACCGGTTCAAAGCGGAGACAATGAAATTCTGAAAAAAATGAACCGCGGATACACTGCGGAAAAATATCTAAATCTAATCCAAAAAATAAAAGCGAAAATCCCCGAAGCCAGAATTACCACTGACATAATCGTGGGATTCCCCGGGGAAACTGAAAAACAATTTCAGAATACTGTAAAATTATTTAAAAAAGTCGGATTTAGTATGGCTTATATTAATAAATACTCAACCCGGCACGGCACCGTCGCTGCTCAATTTAAAGATGATGTTCCGTTATCAGAAAAGAAGAGGCGCTGGAAAATAATTAATGATTTGGCCAATAAAAAGAAAAAATTGATTGTTGTCCTCGGACCAACCGCGAGCGGAAAATCTGAACTTGCGGTTAAAATCGCCAAAAAACATAATGGTGAGATTGTTTCAGCTGACTCAAAACAAATTTATAGGGATATGAACATCGGTACAGGAAAAATTACCAAAAAAGAAATGCAAAGAATTCCTCATTATTGCTTAAGTATCGCAAATCCAAAAAAGCAATTTACAATAGCTGAATACAAAGAAAAAGCCCTTGAGGCGATTGATAAAATCTATAAAAAAGGAAAAATCCCGATTCTTTGCGGCGGAACAGGATTTTATATTCAGGCAGTTGTTGAAAATTTGGATATTCCCAAAGTTAAGCCGGATTGGAAACTAAGAAAGGAATTGGAAAAGAAAAGCGCTGAAGATTTATTTAAACAGCTGAAAAAACTTGACCCAAATCGAGCTGAAAATATTGATGCTAAAAATAAAAGAAGATTAATTAGGGCAATTGAAATCGTACTGAAAACCAAAAAGCCGGTCCCCTCTCTCCAAACCAATCCACGATTCAATATC
>Ga0315279_10008461_pt1 | contig 12457 bp, 12 predicted proteins | sample YL17G06_20_MG_FD_203694 | JGI IMG/M metagenome (GOLD analysis project Ga0315279, IMG submission 203694) | Sediment microbial communities from Yellowstone Lake, YNP, Wyoming, USA - YL17G06_20 | ecosystem: Environmental > Aquatic > Freshwater > Lake > Sediment | place: USA: Wyoming | collected... | reverse complement strand
TGATGCCACTTATCGTCCTGTATTGCATCGTTGATATAAAGATACCCGCCTTTGGGCGTGACGCCGATACGCTCTCTGATGAAGCTGAATATCCACATCCTACCGTACTCGTCCGAGCCCCAGGACATTATTTCACCTCTGGAAATTGTCGTCTTGACCCAGGCCATTATGGTGCGGGGCCGTGTGCCGCTAACGCCCTTGTATTTTGTTATCTCGATGTAATCATCGTTGCCGTCGAGCTTCAGCGCCTTGCCTGTCCGACCCGAAACCGAATCTTTGTCAAAAGACAAGCCGCCTTTGAGCGTACCATTATGGTGATACGCGGAAGAATCTGCTGCGGTTGTACCCGCGACTTCATCAAACTTCCACCAGCCGACAAGATTGGGGTCCGTGTCAAGAGTTATCGGCTTGTCCTTGTCTTGCGTAATAGGATTTGTCCCACTTAGCCCAAGGGGACTGCTAACCAGCACTAAAAACATAATAGAGCATAAATAAAACAGATTTCTACACATAATGCTTTCCTTAACCTCATATTTCCCATTCAGCCTGCTTATCTATCTCAATGAGGCTTAATTAGGTAATATACCAAATCTGCTTAGGAAGCTCAACTGCCGCAACATTTTTTGTCTGGTCCACCTTCGGCAGGCTCACCTTACAAATCAAGCTCGAATGCCAGCATGGAAGTGGAAATCCATGCAGTTCTTAACGCCTGGCTTAGCTTGAGGTGATGGTAAGAGACGGACCTTCATCTGCGAGGCTTGGGCACGGTCGTCAGCCATTCTTCATGTCGCTTTTCCTGCTGAATAAAGGTGGTTTCCCATAAATATTTGAAGAGTGACCACTTATTCTATGGAATAGTCAATTTCTATCAGCTAATCCAAGGTTATGCAGGTATATTTACAAAGGTTGAATTACACTTTAGGCGTTGTCATTGGCGGTTTTGGACTACAGATGGGAAAGAACTGATTTCGAGAATAGGCATGAGAAAACGAGAAAGAGATGATATGAGACAGAAGATAATTGAGCTTATTGTCTTTGCCGCCGCGTCACTTTTGGCATTGTCACAATTGATCTACGCCGCCCAGATAGATAAGAGCCCAAAGCAGGTAGGCAGAAGCCCGGTAAAGGTTTTTATTCTTGCCGGCCAGTCGAACATGGAAGGCCAGGGTGTCGCCGACCTTGAAGGCAAGAACTACAATGGAGGCAGAGGCACGCTCAACTATGTTATGAAGGACCCCAACAAGGCACCCCTCTACAAGCACCTCAAGGACGACAAAGGCCAGTGGACGGTGCGTGATGATGTCTGGGTTTGGTACAATCCTGAGAATGGCCTCGTGAAATCCGGACCACTCACCCTCGGCTTCACGGTTTACGACGGCAAGCATCATTTCGGCCCAGAACTGCAATTCGGCCACGTCATCGGCGACCATTTTACTAACCAGGTCCTGCTCATCAAAACAGCCTGGGGAGGCAAGAGCCTTTACCAGGACTTCCGTCCACCAAGTTCGGGCGGCGAGGTTGGTCCTTACTATACCAAGATGGTGGAAGAAATTCGCGAGGCCCTTGGGAATCTCCAGAAATACTTCCCAAACTATGATGGCAGCGGATATGAACTGGGCGGCTTTGTCTGGTATCACGGCTGGAACGATGGGTGCGACCCGAAAAATGCCGTGCCAGAATATGAGAAGAACCTGGTGAACCTCATCAAGGATATGCGCAAGGACCTAAATGCACCCAACCTGCCAGCAGTGATAGGAGAGCTGACCGGCCCTTGGGTAAAAGCAGAGGGTCAGTGGGCGGCTATCAGGAAAGCTCAGGCAGATGCAGCGGCGAGACCAGAGTTCAAAGGCACGGTGCTATTTGTCGAGACCCATGACTTTGTTCGACCACCTGAGGAGTCCCCCTGTCCGACACATGGACACCACGAGTTTGCCAATGCCGAGACCTACTTTCTGACCGGCAATGCCCTGGGGGAAGGGATGAAGAAGCTGCTCAAGGCGGCACAGGTCGATGAAAACCCAGATCTGCCAAAACCCACCTCTCGCACCGTCCGAAACATCGAAGGCTGGACCGTCCGCATTGACGACCGCCTGTTCGTGCCACCCAACGACGCGCTGGGTACACGTGCACTCAAGATGCTGGAAGCCAAATTAGCGGACATTACATTTGTTGTTGCCGCAGACCGCCTGGCGAAGTTGCAAACAGTCCCCATCGTGCTTGACTTTACGCATGGGAAGCTACGCACCATGCAATATCACCCATCACCGGAATGGCTTGAGGAGCACGGCTACTCGCGCGACCTGGCGAAGTGTGTCCATATCTGTGAGGCGGCCGACTTCGTCGCCCCGCGCCAGGTGAATGAACAGCCGTGGGTGGTCCTGCACGAAATGGCGCACGCATATCACGACCAAGCGCTCGGCTTCGATGACGCCAGCATCCTCAAGGCGTATGAGCGATTCAAGCAGAGCGGACACGGCGATTCGGTGCTGAGCATCGCCGGTAAGCGCGTGCGACATTACGCTCTCACTGACCAAAAGGAGTTCTTTGCCGAAATGACTGAAGCCTACTTCGGAATGAACGACTTTTTCCCCTTTAATCGTGCGGAGCTTATGACCGAGGAACCGGAGATATTTGAACTGCTCCGCAAGGTTTGGGGGTTAACGGGAAGTATTGAATGAATCATGCGCACGAAGACCATTAAAAGTGATTTGCTACTTCTAACGGCAGCTTTTATCTGGGGCACCACGTTTGTTGCACAGCGTAAAGGGATGGATTATGTTGGCCCGATGACTTATAACGGTCTGCGTTTCGCCCTGGGAGGAATGACCCTTTTGCCGGTGATTTTCCGATTCCATCTGAGCAGACATCACATTGAACTATCGAGCAGCTGGCGGTTTCTGGCATGGGGAGGAATCCTGGCTGGACTGGCGTTGTTTGCCGGGGCATCATTACAACAAGTAGGGCTGCTCTACACTACAGCAGGAAAGGCCGGTTTTATTACCAGCCTTTATGTAGTGATTATTCCTTTGATGGGTTTGTTTCTGGGATACCGCTGTGGAATTAGCGTATGGGTGGGAGCGGTACTGGCGGTGGCAGGATTATATTTGCTGAGCGTGAGGGGGTCTTTTACTATCGAGCGTGGGGACCTGCTGGTTATGATCAGTGCTTTTTTCTGGGCAGCACATGTACTGCTAATCGGTTACCTGGCTATTCGGACAAACCCTGTGCATATCGCCTGTGTTCAATTCTTTACCTGTTCTGTCCTGAGTCTGTTGGTGGCAGGACTTGTTGAGCATATCACGATGCGGGCAATTTGTAGCGCAGCTATTCCAATCTTATATGGAGGTGTGCTGTCAGCGGGGGTGGCTTTTACTCTCCAGGTGGTATCTCAGCGGACCTGTCCGCCTGCCCATGCAGCGATTATTATGAGTCTGGAGACCATGTTTGCGGCGCTGGCGGGATGGGCAATACTGAACGAGAGATTTTTGTTACGTGATTTTGTCGGCTGCGGGTTGATGTTAATAGCGTTGCTGGTTGTGCAATTGCCCCCCATGCTTTCGTCCAAACGAGACCAGAAGGCAGTATGAAAAAGAATAATACCTTGAATAATTGTTTTTTATCAGATTGCTCCACTTCGGATAGCCGTGCGGTGCTTGGCGGTATAACACTCCAAATGATGTTGGCTGGGATTATGTTGAGAAACACGCGTTCTTCTACAAAGTTTGGCTGGGGTGATGGGGGGAAGAATAGATTTAAGAAAAAGCCCCTGCACCGGCAAGAACGAGAGTATCCCTGAAATTCCAATTTCTTTTGGTTGAGTTTGAATACTCGTCTTCAGCCAAGCAGGGGCAAGACTAAATTGTGGCTCCTTCTTTTTCCTTCTTAGCCGTTCCTGACATTGTCATTGCCTACATTACGCTCTGACTTGTGTGCGACAGTTTGTAACTAAACAACGCAAGTTCGGACTAATATGACCGGACAGGTCACTTGCTGGAGCCACCATTACCATATCCACACAGCACATCGGCAGATTTGGTTTTTCATCTTGAGCGTTTTTGGATGGCCTCAATTTCAGCAATATAGCGCAGTTTAACGCGGGCAAAATACCAGCAATTTAAGGGTTTCTCACTCTTTCTTCGCTATCCCCAAACTCCAGCTTAACATTTTAGCTCTTTTACCCCCCACCCAACAGCTTCCCCCTTTTAGCCCCGATAACGAAGAACCTTGCTACTTAAAAATTTTTCTCAGAAAGCTTAAAAAATTCAAAATTTTTTTGTTTTTTCAGCACAGCAGAAACATTCCAACTATCACCGGCCTCAATTGTCGATTGACAATTCTCGATTTACGATTTACAATCAGTGTTTGGTAATCGAAAATCTGTAATATAGTTTGGCGGCGTAGCTCAGTTGGTTAGAGCATGGGATTCATAAGCCCAGGGTCGTCGGTTCGAGTCCGACCGCCGCTATTATCGTCTCTCGTGGTGCGTCGTTCGTCGCTCGAACTACGAAATACGAGCGACGAGATACGAGTATAATGCCCCCATCGTCTAGTGGCCCAGGACGCCGGGTTCTCAACCCGGTAACAGGGGTTCGACTCCCCTTGGGGGTATTTGATTAACAACCAAAATTGGAGTTTTTCTATCGCCAATGTGGTTTATCTGTCCAGAGTAGTCCAAGTCAGTCCGCTCTGAAACGCATTGTTTGGCAAAGCTGGTGGCAAAGTGAAAGTCGGGCAAGAGCCGCACAGCTTGCCGTTCGCCTTCCTCAAAGGTTCTTGCGTATGTGTTGAAAGTCAGTCGGGGGTCAGAGTGCCTTGCAAGTTTCTGAATAATTTTTGCAGGGGTCGTGCTGTTTGCAAGGAATGAAATATAACTGTTGCGCAAACTGTGAAAGCAAATCTCGTTGCTGTCCCTGTCTTTGAGCAGTATTTGCGCTGTCGTTAAATCGTCCCTGATAAGCCCTGCTGTGTTAATCCATCTGCCGAAGGACACAAAGACCTTATCGTTATCGTTCGGCTTTATATGGGCTTTCAGGGCTTGTAAAACGGCAACCATAGCAGGCGGTATAGGTTGCAATGCCTCTTTGCCGTTTTTGGCTATTGAAGCCCGAACACGGACAAAGGCGTTTGCCTCTGACAGGGTTATGTCGTCCCAGGCAAGGTTAAGCAGCTCTCTGCGTCTTAGTCCTGTGCAACCGGCCAAAGCATACAAAACAGCCCGCTCCTGCCCCGTTGTCCTGCCGATAAGGACATTCTTTTCAGCGGTGGTTTTGATTAAGTGGACGAATTGCTCAGGGGTCAATATCCCTTTTCTTGCCGAATCCCTTGCAGGGTTTTCCAGCTTTGCAATCGGATTATTGATAATCCTCTGGTCGAGCTGCGCCCAGTTAAGGAAAGTTTTAAGAGTGCCGAGATAATGTCCCCTGCTGGTGCTGCTGTATCCGTCTGCTTTCAGCTTGCCTGAATAAATCTCGACCGCCGATTTTGTAATGTCCCTGAAATAAGAAAACCTGCAATCAGCGATAGTCTTTTTCAACCTGTTTTCGGTTCGGACAACGTAGTCCCTTAAAAAACCTTTTGCCTCAAGGACTTTTGTATAATCGCTTATATGCGCCATTAGCAGTTTTGAGCTTTCTATCCGTAGATTGTCCAGCAGTCCCCAGGCGGATAGTTTCAGCAGTATCCTTGTCGGCAGGACATCAAGTTTGCGCTGCAGCTCCAGCTCAAAGGCCATTTTGCCAACCTTGCAGGACATACACTCTGCGATTGTCCTTTTCACGGCTTCGCAAGCCCGCCTGTCCGCAAATAATGGCAACCTGTGTCGAATACCATCCGATGTGGAAAAATCCAGATACCACTTTATCGTTTTCCGTTTCTTGCCTTCACGGTCAAGATATGTCGGTTTGAACAATCTCACTTTTGCCCACCTGCCTTTCTCTCGTGTTAATTATTTGGGTCATTTACTCATCCTCCTCTTTTCGGCTGACTCGGTTGAGGCTGCCTTACCGCCCCTATCCGAACTTGTCCTGTCCTGGTATCTAAAATAAATATGCCTCCTGAGTCCTCCATTCCGCTTGCAGAAGTTGCGCTGATTGCATATCTATTAACCATCCTGTTTGGAAGCCATAAAATCATAAAAACCACAGCTAAAATCAATAAATAAACCCCATAATACTTTTGCAAATGAGCAATAATTGTTTTCATTTTTTCACCTCACTTTTTTTCTTTTCGTTTTCCTCAATTCATACCCGAAAAACTTTAGCAGAACATCAGCCGTTTCGCACTGAAAAGACTGACCCTTCAAAAATCGACACAACTGGGCTTGCGATACGCCCGTCCGCCTGGCAATCTCATAGCGGCTCAAGCCACATTGCCGTATTTCTTTTTTGAGAGTTTCGATAATCATATCTGAATTATACATCCAGCTTACACTTTGTCAAGCATAATCCTTGACAAAACAGAAAATTTTTTATCACAGTATCCTGATACGTGGCTGCCGTACTCTTTGACCACCTTTTGCCCGCCTGCGACCACGTGGACGGCCTTGCCTGAAATAACCCCGAACGGCCAAAAAGACGCCGACAGAATGAGCTTGCTTCTCTGTATCCTGTTTTTTCACCGGCTCAAAAAGTCCTGTTTTTTTAGCTTTTTCCGTTACCATATAATTCATCAACACTTAACCTTAAAACTGCCTATGTCCTGTGTGTCCTATGTTTTTCTATCTTTACCCTCTACTACATATATCTTTTATCCTTGTGTGCGCTTAGAGAAAGGTTTTCTTAGGACACATAAGACACAGCAGACACCAAACCATCATAAGCCCATTCTCTTGCCGCACGTCCGCCTATACGTTTTCGTTCAACATCAGGGAAAGCCCGATGGACTTCTTTGCCGAATGTTCTATCGCTCAACGGTCGATAACCTTTGCTATCGCAGTAGCTCTTGTAATCGTTATACAGTGTTTCGCATCCGACATACTCATCGTTGTTCGAGGGCTGGTAGTTTTCAAGCAGATAAGCCCGTGCAGGGTTCGCGTCCCGCCTGTATTCCTCCAGCATTGCTTTGCTATCGGCTGGCATAGTGAATCGACCAGCGGCGTTCAGGTTTTGCAAGCCCTCGATAGCCCAATTGAGTATGCCTGGCAGCTCTCTTTTAAGTTCTTCAGCCAGTATTTCTATCTGCTTGTCCTCTGCTATTGTTTTGTCGAAAGGCACAAGCAATATGCGGCGCCAAATTGCCTGACTTTTATCGTTGAAGCGCGGCAGGTCGTTCGTTGCAACCATCACTTTGGCCGTAGGCGCATCACTAACGGCATCCCGAAACTTTCGCTCGAATGTCATCCTGTCGCCGGACGTGAACGACTTTAGCGTGGTTTCGGCCAGCTCCTCAATCAATCCGACACCCTCAGTCGTGACGTTGAGCATTTTGCCAAGCGTCCCTATCAAAGCAAAGGGATTATCGAATCTCGCAATCGGGACTTGACTGCAATTCTCAATACCGACAAGGGACTGAACGACCTCACTAAAAACAGTTTTACCGTTCGCCCCTTCACCCACACACAGCAAAAACTTCTGAAGTCGTAAGTCCGGGCGCAGAAGGTAGCCAAGCCACTGCTGCAACAGCAAAATGTAATCCGCCCGCTTTAGCATCACATCGCGGAGAAAAGCGTGCCACCGAGGACATTCCGCATCTGAATCGTAGTCATAAGGCAACTGAACGAACGTAAAGTAGTCAGGGATATGTTTTAGAAGTTCCGCCTGGCCGTCCTGTCGCAGCACCAGCAGGCCGTTCGTCATTGACAAGGTAATACTGGCATCCTGCTCGATGTTATCCCACTGATTAAGTGTTCGGTTCTCTGGTCGCAATACTCGCGCAGCCAGGCACAGCCGGACATTATTTACCAGATTCTTATGGATAGACACTTTCGGGGCCTGTCCCATAGAAACGTCAATCCCCTCATTATGCGCCTGCAAATGTTTGGCAATCCGCAAGTCAATTTCCGAATCGCTTACCTTCAACCAACGGCCAGCGTCCCACTGATAAAAATCCTGTCGCCAAGAGGCAAGGGTATGTCGGCCTTTGCTCAAACTCTCTTTGCTCGGTGCTTCGGTCGGTTCAGGGTCGAAAAGGTAATCAAGCAGTATTGCCAGGGCGATGTCGTCTGGATTGTAAAACTGGTCGTCTTTTGTGGGTTTCTTTTGGCTCATCGTTTGGTCTCCGGTTGCCATTGCCAATTTTTTGCGGGGCAGAGCTGATTTACCCACGACCTCACCTCATCGGCGCGGAATAACAGCTTTGAGCCGATTCTGATAGTTTGTAATGGGATTCTCCCAAGCGACCTCTGCGTAAAAAAACCACTACGACTAATAGACAGCAATCCATTTTTGCCACACAGGTCATTCACGGTCAAAAGCAGTTTGTCGTGGGTCTCAACGGCCATTTGTTTCCTCCACCTTTTCGCGCGCTAATGAGTCCAGCGCGGCCTGAACAGCAGAAGGATTAAAACGCCGGTGGCCTTTCACATTGAGGAAAGGGATTAAACTTTTGTCCGCAAGCTCCCTCAAGTAGTCTTTTGGCAAGCCAAAATGCCTTGCCAGTCTATTTAACGATATGAACGTGTTTTCGTTGTCAACAAACATGCCCCAAGAATAAATCAATAATGGAAATGGTCAAAAGATTGTGCTCTACTGCGCTCTATTGCGCTCTACTGAGCTTTCGGCTGGGTCTGGGGGGCAGCGTGCCGATATTTTTCAAGGTATTCAGCGGGCAATTCGTGCTTTGGTAAAGTCCAGCGACGAGCACTCACTTGACAGAAGTGATACTTCTTTTGCTCTCTCAATTTGCGCAGCGTAGTTTCGCTTACGCCAAAGACGTCTGCCCACTTATTCCACGCAAGCGGCCGGGATTGTTCTATTTGTTTTGAGTCTGCCTCAAGTTCCTCGATTATCTCGTCAAGTTGTTTAATACGATACCACTCGATACCTGACCTGGTTGTCCAGGGACGCCCCCCATTTCTGATAATTTTTAGAACTTCGGCTGCACATTTGCGATGTTTCTTTACTGCCGATGATAATAGTGGTTTTGATAATTCATAAATGCGCTTGACATATTCATTAAGAACCTCGGCGACCCCAGATTCTCGATACCTAAAATCAAGTGGGTTCTCCAGACCACCTTTCCCAGACTCCAGCTCAATCTTATCCAACATATCCTTGTAATCTTTCAGGCCAGTGTTGTTAATCAGCCAGATTTTCTGCTCTCTGTTTGGGCCAAAGTATAAGGTAAATTTGTGTTGCTTCTCACCAAAGTAAATTTGCAGTATGTCAGAAACATCTGGCAGGCCACCGCCTTTCGGTTTGAACTCATCGGGTATGCTTTGCGCTCGACAGGGCATATCTACAATTGAACCTTTGATAAAATCATCACGGAAGTCCCTTACTTTATCGAGAAATTCATTCAGACTTGGTATTTTGCCTTCTGCTGTGTTCATTTTTTACCTGCCCTGCAAACAAAAAGGCCAGGGCTATGCACGCACATAGAGAGCGTGGCCGTCCTTGCGGATAGACCAGCCCTGACCTTATATCTCGGATTATTAAGCGGATTTGACTCTATGTTTCGCATACCCGCTATTATCGCAGAACCGGCGGAAATTGCAAGCGCAAATCGCCGGATTTCTCTTGACAAGACACCAGCCATTTTGATAGACTTCTTTAAGAGGACGGGTATCCCCGTAAAATCGTAAAATAGCTCTTTGGCATTGCGCCAGAAGGGCGAACAACAGACCTATGGAGGATAAACCCAACCATAGAAAGGTGGTGATGGCGATGAAAAGGTCGATAATTGCTATAGTTTTTTGTATCGGCGTGGGAGTAGGTGTTGGGCTTACCGAACTTTTAACTACAAGGTATCAACTGGTAAATATCCCAAATGAGAAAATGTATGCCGTTCTTGATACAAAGACAAGCCGTTTGTGGCTGCGAACTTTTGACAACACGAGCAAAGATAATAAAGGGATTTTCTCATTTGATATAGGAACAAATGAAAAGCCAAGCTTGCACTTTTACCTCTCCACCCCATACGAAACCCCTAAATAAAGGTGATGGTGATGAAATATAAAAGGTTAAGCTGGTTTATCGAATCGCCCTGGTGCGCTGTAGCCGGAATTCTATTCTGGGGATTGTTTTTCGGTTTAATAGGGCTATGTTATCGATGGCGCAAAGATGTTGCCGGTGTTTTAATTACTTTGTTTGTGGTCGGCTGGTTTATTGTTGCTATTTTTGGAGTGGAGAGCGAAAGAAAAAATGAAAATAAATGGGAAGATTATCAGTAACTATCGCGGCGAGGAAAGCTCATAATGGTGTTTGGAATAATTTTAATTGCGATAGCTATGTTTGTGTGGGCTGAATACAGAAACTATAACCAATAACGAGGGTATGTGATGGAATCCTTCCTGCTTTTAGCCCTGCTTATAGTTGCCTTCGGCCACAGAGATATTGGTGTTGTTTTATGTGTCTTGCTTGTATGTGCGTAGTTTCTTGCTGTTGTTTCTGCAACGAACCGCGAAAAATAATACTGCTATGAGACTAACTCGTAAGGACATTCAATTCATAGCCATTTGTGTCGGAGCAGCAGCTTTTTTCTTTGCGTATTTTCCCGTTTTTCTGTATTGTCCTATTTCTACTAACTTGGCCTTTTTTTCTCTTGCCTTGCTCAACATCTCTGCGTGTGCTATTTTTCTGCAACTGGCGCACACACTTAACCGGCATGTCTTGCAAATTTTGTCTCTGACCAGCTTCGTCAGATTATACCTCTCGTGCAGAACAATATAAAGTTCTTTAGCAAGGTCAGTCTTCGTATCGTTATCAAACAGGAAGGCAAAGAACGTCCCTATCCTGCCGTTCTGACTTATTCCGTCAATCTCAACAGTCAGGACTTCTTTCTGCGCCGCCTGAAACGGCTTGTCGATAAATCGAATCGCCGTCCCACCTGCAAATTGATGCTCATACAATAAGCTCATTATCCTGACTCCTTGATTCTATCAATGCTGCCGAGATTATACAAAGTCAATTTGAATTCCTCAAGGTCTATTTATAGCTTCGACCATCGCAGCAAAGGAATTAGCGCAGCAAGTGATAGAAATTTCCACAAAGAATGAGAGGAGACACCAGCCACTTACTGGAAATGAACCGGATTTGCTCTCTTAGCAGTTTAGTGATTAGTGAATTTTAGGAAACCTTATTGTAAATTCGCCCATTTTCCCCTCTTTGTAATTCTCCTGAAAATCTATAAAAATTTTCTGCCAAAACCTTTTATTGAATAACCCTTCTTAATTTCCTCTGAAAACCATAAAAACTCTTACTGGACATATCATACTATTTGCCTCGTGACGTGGGCGGACTACCACCCATCTGGCATACCCCTGTGGTTAGCTACCCCTGATGGAGTTTTTCGATTTTATTATCCCAAACTTTCATTCCTTAACCTTGCAATCGAAATCAACCATCGGGATAGATTGTTTCCAGCTTCCTCTAACTTCCGATGATATGCCTTTGCCTTGTTATAGCAGTCCTCACAGAAAAGAAATCCTGTAACCCTATCAATCACCGGCCAAACAGCTTGGCCTTCTGGGGTATCACAGATAATACATTTTTTTTTCATTGTTTATTTTCCCTGTCGGGCTGCGGCTGGCCCTTCGCCCTGCTGCTCTCCCCGGCCTTGCCTGCTGCCTATCCCTATGGCGGGGGGTAAGCTTCGTCTGTTTCCCGTCCTGGTCGTTCGGCTTCAAAGGTATCATCGAAGGTTCGGCGAAGTCGGGTAAGCATTTCGATTAGCTCATCGTCCTCGGTCTCGATGTTTTCGGCTGCAAGCAACAGAGCGTCCTCTGAATTGTAGCCGGTTAGCTTTATCATATTTGCACCAGGGCTTTGACTTGCTGCCGAATCGCCGGCGAAAGTCTCGGCCAGGCCGAAATAATCTGTTGCAATTCGGGGTATTTTTGCAGTAAAATGGCCAAGCTGGTGGCAAAGACAGGATTTTCGGTTTTTGTAAGTGCTTTATTATCAACGGCTTGTTGTTTTTCGTTCAGGGGTTCGACTCCCCTTGGGGGTATTTTTCAGAGCTGATAGCTCTGAAAAATAGAACAGGTGAACAGTAGAACAGGAGAGCAGTAGAGAAAGAAAACGGCTGACAACAAACGAAGATGCCTGTCTGTTGCATAAGCAGTTCACCTGTGGTCAACTGTTCAACTGCTCAACTTTTCAAAAGGGATTTCAGAATGCCCTTTATGTTTGAAAATCTCGAAGTTTATCAGAAATCTGTAGATTTAGCCGAGAAAGTCATAAATCTCACGGAGGAATTCCCTAAAGGATATTACTTTCTGACGGATCAGCTTAATAGAGCATCTTTATCAATAGCAACCAATATCGCAGAAGGCAATGGCAGATTTACAAAAAAGGATAGA
>Ga0315279_10008460_pt1 | contig 12457 bp, 12 predicted proteins | sample YL17G06_20_MG_FD_203694 | JGI IMG/M metagenome (GOLD analysis project Ga0315279, IMG submission 203694) | Sediment microbial communities from Yellowstone Lake, YNP, Wyoming, USA - YL17G06_20 | ecosystem: Environmental > Aquatic > Freshwater > Lake > Sediment | place: USA: Wyoming | collected... | reverse complement strand
GCAGGTTCCTTTTGCCAGCATTGACGTATCAGACACCCAAGGAGGAACGACGCGAAATATTGGAGAATTTCAGAAGCGGAAAATACAGGGTAATAGTCACTTCTCAAGTTCTTGACGAGGGAGTGGACGTTCCAGACGCTTCAGTCGGCTTCATTCTGAGCGGAACTGGAAGCACAAGAGAATACATTCAGCGACTCGGAAGACTGCTCAGAAAAGTCGAAGGCAAAAAGGCCAAAATCGTTGAGATAGTGTCGAAAGAAACGGTGGAAGTGAGAACAAGCCGCAGACGCGTGCCAAAGAAAGCTCCAGGGGACAGCCATGCTGCCCAGTGAACTTCTTGCGGTGTGGAAGAGGAAAGGTGCAATCGTGCCTCGATACGCCAGACCATCTCCAGAGAACTTGGAGGTTTCCAGCACCCTCATCGATGCTTACAAGCGGCACTTAGGCGAGAAGAAAAAAGAAATCAAACGGGTTGTCACCGAACTCGAAGATTATGGTTATGAATACCGTTTCGTCAGAGGTCTATCATTACTCCTTGATAGGAGAAGCATCTTCAGGTGCGACAGTCGCGTCGACTCCGTTAAGCTTAGAAGAACGATTTACGAGGCAGCAGGAAAGCTCGGTCCGCCCACAACGTTTGAAGACAGAAGGCAGATATTAGAGCCAGTTGCGGCGGAATTGAAATTGACGCCAGAGGTCGTCGAGGAGCTTTTGTACGCTGACTTGGAGCCTGAGCTGATCCTTGACGCTTTTGAACCACCATCACCAGAAGAACTGCTAAAACAGTACAATTTGAGCCTGACCCAGACGCTCATGTTCGACTCGACCGAAATGAGTTTCACGTCAACAGGCAACTGGCAACGCATTTTCCACTCCATCAAGAGAGCCGGATTGATCTATGACGTCTCTCTGGACGGAAGCTTCCGGGTGCACATAGACGGTCCGAGCAGCCTCTTCAAACTCACGAGAAGATACGGGACATCCATAGCCAAGCTCATACCAGTCGTTGTCTCAAGCCCAGAGTGGAAGATGGAAGCTAAGATACTCTGGAAATACACGAACGAGATATGCGATTTCAAGCTTGAATGCTCAAAACACGGCACACTGTTGAAGAAACAACAGGCAGAATCCGCAACTTACGACAGCGCAACTGAAGAGGATTTTGCGGTGCGTTTCAAGGCGCTGGACTCGGGGTGGCACCTGAGGAGGGAGCCCGAGCCCATCGTAGCCGGCAAACGGGTGATCATACCTGACTTCTCGTTCGAAAGAGACGGTCTCAAAGTGTTCATGGAGATCATCGGATTCTGGACCGAGGAATACCTGCAGCGCAAAGTTGAGAAACTGAGCAAGGTCAACGTCGACATGCTCTTGGCAGTCGATGAGACCTTAGCCTGCGAGAAGCTCACAAACCTGCAGAAACAAGGAAAAATAATAATCTACTTCCGCAGAAAAATCCCACTTCCGCCGGTCCTCCGTTATCTGCAAGAAGCTTTTCAGGAAGTACGGGCGAAGCAAATCGAACTTCTAAGGAACCTTCCCATAACGTTCACGGAGCCCATCGTCAGCTACAAGGAGTTTGCCGCTAGAGTCGGCACCTCGGTGGAAGCCGCAAAGGACGCCCTAACCGCGAAAAAACCACAGGGATACATAATCTTGGACGACAGCCTAGTCAGACTGGACAAGGTAGAACAAGTCAAGAAGAGAATAGACGAGTACATAAGCCTGAAAGGTCACCTGCCATATTCAGAGGCAGTGAAAATAATGGAAAATGAGCAAATCAGCGACATGCCCACGCTCTTGAGGGCGCTGGGGTACAAAATCCTGTGGCGCGGAATCAGCAGTGAACAGGCTGAAGTAATCAGAAACAACCACCAATCGTCTACAGCACAAACGTAGCACACGCCTTATCCAGGCACCGCCACGGGTTCAAACCCTGTCGCCCGGCTCTGTCTCTAAATTGGTCCAAGTTGATTTGAAAGTGTTTACTGTAGAGGTTTAACATCTCGCCTTTTGCTCTAAGTCCCAAACCTTCGTAGCGAAACAACGATTTAGAGACAGAGCCGTTTGTCACCACAAGAAACAAATAGTACCTGTGAAGGCGATAATTAAGAAAGTGACTTTGCCAATAACTTAGAAGGGCACAAACGAATGACAGACAGCGATGAGAATCTGGCCATTGAAAAGTATAAGCTTATATATGATCTCTGGAAGTCTGAGAATTCGGTGAAGACGAACAAACTGCAGGTTCTTTTGGCGACGAATGCAATCCTCGTATCGGCTTTTTCTCTCACTGGCACGCGTGGTTCTATTTGGATAGCCTTCGTGGGTTTTGCCTTCTCTACAGTCTGGATACTGTCTATTGGTCGTACTGTCAGTTATCAGGAACATTGGCAAAGGCAGCTGGAAGAAATAAGGAAAAAGTACAGCAGTAATACTTTGTTTGAGATTCATAGTGCACCGGCCAAACATGCTGTTTGGGGTAGAGTTCCTTCAAAGTACTATTTGTTGGGTACACCAATTGCCACCGCTGTCGGCTGGCTAATTGTGTTCTTTACTCTGGCAGTGTGAAAACCTCGCTAGCGCAGCCTAATGGTTTCAGCACGCATGTGTGTTCCTGAATTCCCCTTCTCTCATTCCTTTTTTGGGCAGATATTGTTCGATCACTTTTCCGTATCGAGGACAATGTATGTGCGGGCCATAATTATGATCTGGTCGGCCGCTAGGCGGCAGGTCTTTGGGCAGTTCTTGACTGCAATGTGGACATCCTCAATCGCCGGCAACTCTTTCGGAACAGCAAAAGTTGTTATTGTTTGCGATTTGTCGTTAATAACAACTTTTGACTTGAACTGCTTACACTTCATCGTTGTTGCTTCGTAGGTTTTGCCCATTTGTTTTGCGATGACGTTGGCTGAAATCTTGGCGATAACGAGTTTTATGAGCTGCTAGCTGAATCCCTGATCTCGACGGGTATGTTTGCGAGAAACTTGGTGCCATCCGTCACGGTAACGTTCTTCTGGCCAGAAGGTGGGTCACTAGCCATAGCAGTTGTAATCACGTAGAACCATGGTGCATAATGCACCAAAGTCGTAGTAGGCGCTCGGGACCGTGCCCATCTAGGTGTTCACCGTCCTGAATTGTGGCCCCTTCAAGTTTTCGATGATTTTGATGGCTTGGTCAAGCAGGAATTGCAGGTTGCCGCCACTGAGGCCTGATGTGGAGCTGCTGGATTCGTTGACAGCCAAATCGCCGACTCGGAAGCTTAGGCCCTGAGCTGAGCCGCCCGTGATCCTGCAAGCGCAGTATATTGCTGCAAGGTTGCGAATAGCCTCAGCCTCAGCAGCAGAGCAGTTTGAGGGATCAATCGACTCGCCAGTTTCGACTTGTACGGTTACGCCTGCAGCCGTAATGAACCTGTTCACGACGTCGTCAGGCGCATCCGCTGCACTAACGTTGATGCGTTCTCGGACACTGTCAGGCGTGACACTAACCACAACGAAACCTCAAATAATAATGAGTCAGAAAGAAGCCTGTTTTAAGCCTAATTCAACAAAATACGACAAAATACGATATTATTCTAGGTTCTGCTAACTCCTTGGGGCTTCTTTCCACCACTCTCGCGGTCCCCCTGCGCCAAAGGTTGCCTTTTCCGACATTCCCCCTCTACTGATATACCCCTAACGAGAAAGATGAGTGGTGCGTGACAACAGCATGCTTCCTTGAACCTTCGGCACGCCACATTGACCTATGGAAACCATATCCGTTTGGTTTTCGCCAGGCTCCCAACGATCCGAGCAAGGCTGTTCGTCAAAGTCGTTTTAGCAGTGGCGCAAACTACTCTTGTGAGTAGTATGCAAGAAAAATCTCCAATACGTAGATGCTTGCTCCTAAGAGAATAAGACCCCATCCTGCATTAACCATACTGTCCATACCAATGGGATAGCCTACAAACAATAGAAGGATACCTCCAAGCACGATCAAGGCTGGAACGGTATAAGCCACAAATTTGAAGACAGTTTCCAAACTCATATATGAAGGATTATCCTTCTTCGTTTATTAATCTTAGCTCAAATGAACTTCGCTTATCCACATGCAGTGCATCTCAGCTCTGGATCTCATGGGGTCTCTTCTCTTTGTTTTCTTCTATCAAGGGCAACGATCAGAGAGGCAGCAAGTCTCGTGCCCCATCTGATCTCTGTATCTGTTGTGCTAAGACCATGTACAACCCTGTTACGAATCTTCCAGAGGTCCTCGAACGAATGTATCCATACATTGTCTACGACACTTTCTCTCGCGAAAGAGGCAATCAATCGGCGAGCTGAAAGAGTTTCGGAAAGTTTCTCTGGAATATGTGCTAGAGATCTTAGTGATCTTTCAATTTCTATTGTCAATATCAAGAACGCAGCTTTACGATCATTGTCCTCTGTACTTTGAGCTCGATCAATAACTTCCTGAACGGCTCTTGGATCGACGTTCAAGCGCTCGATCAAATACTCAAATTCCTTCCTTCTCTTCGTTCTTCTCTTAAGGAGTTCTGAGAAAATCATCAGGAAAATCCCGCCACTTAAGCCAAACACGAACAAAGAGATTAGTTCCAGAAGATCCTCAAACATACTGTAGCCTCCAGAGGATTTCGGATGTAAGAGCCATGCTGCCTACGATGAATGCTAGAAAGGAATAAGGGTTAATCAATCCTTTCAGTATTCTGCGGTCTGTTTGCAGAGCTCTTTGCACAACTTTCACAGAGGTTGCCCAAAGCATAAGCAATACCAAGAAAATAAGAACGTCAGTCTGCATTATGGGAACCAATTCAGTGCTGGCTTCTTTCAATCTGCCGAGAACGAGAGAAAGTTGAAGTGAAGACGATATTAATGCCAAATCCGAACCAGTTCCTTCGAGTTGAAAATTCGCAATAGATCTTATGATGAAACTGAAAAAACCCAGTGCTATTACGCAGAGTGGCGGAATGATTTCGTTCGGCAATCCAAGCATGAGTTCTATTATCTCGATTGGTAATAAAACACTTACTGACAATTGAGACAGAAGAACATGCGTAGTGCCCACGTGTTCAATGACTAGTTTCCAGAAACCTACCGTCCTCCAGTTCTACAAATAGAAGCAATTAGACTCTATTCACTCATCAACCGCCTTCACAAAATCTCTCCTCAATCGACGCCTTCGCAGAGCTGAATATGATACGTTCTAGGTTTTCTAACTTGAGAAATAGGCTTTTGTGCCTTTTCTTATTGTCATTTCAACTGTGTTGCTCCAGTTCTGTTCTGTTCTCATGTTCAGCTCGCCTGATCTCCTGTTCATGAATTATCCGCATCCGAGCCAGAAGTTTCTCGCAGATCGTTGCAGCCAGCCTCCTCTTGGTCATCAAATCACCTGAACTAGAAGGCCCTGGGTGCTTGGGGCTTAGATGATTCTTCAAGAGGCTTGTTGACTCGCGTGGCATGGTGGTCGCTTTTATCCAGTTTTTATGCGAATGTCGGTTCAGCAGCTCATCAAGAAGCTAAAGCGATTTCACTTGATTTTTCCCAGCAAAAGGCGAAGTATGATTGGTTAGTTCATTGTGTGCCTACAATGGTTAATTCCGGTGTGGTATGAAACATTGTGTCACAAGATTTAAAAGGAGTTTATGAAGCCGTTTATGACTGAGGGTAGAGTCTCACTGATAGCATGACTGATTTCTGAAAGCTAGAACAGAAGCAGATGAACGGGGATCCAAGTGAGACTACACCTTTCAAAAGGGCTAAGAAGAAAGTGCAACGAAATGAAACAGCCCAAAACAAGAAGAAGAGAAAGGAAGGAGAACAACATGAAAAGGTTTACGGCAAGCTTCCACGTAATTTCGACCATAGCATGTAACGGGTTGGAATCTTTTCAAGGGAGAAGAAAGAGAGAGGAGAGAATTGAAAAATGAAGCTGAAGAGTATGCTAATGTTGTTGATGCTTGCTTCGCCTTTGATGCTATTGCAGGTAGTTCGTGTAAGTGCACAGCCACCCCCATTCATAGCAAACGCTTTTGTCACATTGACTCTTGGAAGTTCTGTGGTAAAAGGAACGTCACCGTGGAGTATCTCACTAGTCCCAGCGAATTCGACTATACTGGGAATGGGTCCCACGCCCCCGACGGCCGATATAGTTTGGTTTGGTGAATACGAATACCTTTCAACATATGGACCGCCATACCCTGCACCGTGGAATGGTACCACTCCAACCCCAAACCCTGGTATGGTGCCATTGTTCGGTCCCGGGGTTCCCAGGATAGCTGGACCTTTTGGAGCTACTTGGTACAGTGTCATTATTGGACCAGTTACAATAGCAGGAGTCCAGGTGACTGTCAATAAAACTGTGAGGTTGCCGCTGTCTGGTGTTTTAGCCAGGTTGGGATATGTTCAATTAGACTATCAGATAATACCCAAAGCTACCATACCTGAGTTGTGGTTGTACTATTCCATACATTACGACGATACGCCGGGGCCTCATTGTCCAAACTGTGATACCACGAGGGTATATAGTTACTATAATTACTCGAACGGTGTTTGGCAACAGTTTTCTTACGAGTCGGTTCCTCGCATGCCGCCACCTGCACCGATGCTGACGCCTCCAGGCGGTGGTATACTGGTGGACACTGAAGGAAGTGGTGCCGGATATATGGGGTCGTGGAATTGGTCGTATAATACTCCACCTGGTCCGGACTGGATTCCTGCATCCACGTTTAACGTGTGGCGTTATTGCGGCTATTGGAACAGGACTCTTTGGCCTGATTGGTACGGGTGGCCAGTGACTGATTGGTACATAGACCCTGCTGATGGCAAGAACAAGACTCTTCCGGTATGCAATGGTGCCTTAAGTGTAAACTTGACTTCAGTCAGTCCTGCAGGAGTGCGGTGTAATCAGCTGTATATAGGAGGTATTTTCTATGACACGGGGTATACTTTAGAACCTCCTATTCCACCTGTGCCTTTGACAGCTTGCTTCGAATTTAAGGACCAATGGTTTACTCCACAAATGATAGTCAATGAATCGGAGCATTCCGTTAGAAGGATTTGCCCAATAGCTGGAAGACCAGTGACGTTTGACGCGTCACGGAGCTTTGACCTGAACCAAACTCATACAATTATCGCTTATGAGTGGGATTTTGGCGACGGTACATCCCCAATCAACACAACAACTCCCATCATTGAACACACCTATCCTGATCTTGGATATAACTATGAAGTAAACGTGACTTTGACTGCCTACTGTGACGCTGGCGAGGCAGCACATGCAAGGGGGAGAATGATAATCGCACCTCGACCTGTTGGAAGCGATATTGTTGTTCCTGTTGACAAGTTTGGCTTGTTGGCTCCTTACATCGGTCTAGCCTCAACGATCCTAATCGCAACAGTTGTGACAGCCGTCTATGCCAAGCGGGTTAAGCGTAGAAAAGAGAAGCAATATGAACACGGCTGAAAACGTCTCGGTCTTCAGTCTCCTTTTTTTTCAAGACTAGGAGTTATCTTGTATGAGCGAGGGACTTGGTGAAATCGATCGCAGAACCCGTGAGAAGAGAGAAGAGCGCATGGACTCAGTGGCAATGGTCATCTTCTTGACAGTCACCATCTTTCTTTCAGGCTTCTTCATCAATTCAATATCGATTCAACAATCAAGCAGTCAACCGCTAATCATCGAACCATCAACTACTGAACCGGTTAACCCAGCTTCAGGACTCAAGGCTGCAATCGTAGACCAACTAAGCCTCACATTTCCCAACCAGACCTTCATCCAAGCGGCTACCATCATTCTGACGCAGGCTGGATACGCAGTGGACTACTACTCGGGCGAGCAGGTCACGGTTGATCTCTACAGAACCCTACCCACTCACGACTACAACCTAATACTTCTCAGGACACACTCCACAGCAGGACCAGCATTCTTCACTTCGGAGCTGGCCAACTCCTCATCACACTTCAACTTAAAGCTGTTCTCCCTGATTTCGACAGTCTGTTACTATAGAGGTGGCACCATTTACTTTGCGATACCCCCGTCATTCATAACCTCATACATGAGCGGGCGCTTCAACGGATCAATCATCATCGCCATGGGATGCTACAGTATGGAGTCGAACGATATGGCAGAAGCATTCGTTGAAGATGGCGCAAAAGTTTACGTGGGTTGGTCAGGCTCGGTAGAGGCATCACACACAGACTCAGCAATCACAAGCTTGCTCAAACACCTCCTCATAGACAATCGAACAACAACAGAGGCAGTAAATTTGGCAATGCAAGACGTAGGAGCAGATCCCGTATACAAGTCTATCCTGCTCTCTTTCTCCGCAGAACAGGCAACCGCAGAATCTGAACAGAACAGAGAAAGTGGCAACGCTGACTACAGGAATAGAGGCACTCATCCCGGTCCACGCTAGCCGAAGCCTTCATGCGTAAACCCTTGATCTTTAATCTATAAAGAAAAAAGGGGAAATGAGTATGTTTATCGCTTCTCTTTTCTACGGTTAACACGTCTGACATAGACTGCTGCAGCAACGGTTGCGACTGAGATTGTTGAGGCTAAGCCAATGTAAGGAGCCAACAAGCCAAACGTATCAACAGGAACAACGGTGCCGCCAACACTGGGTTGTGGTAGCACTGTGAAGCGGATGGTTTTTGTGGATGTATTGTTGTAGAAATCTGTTGATACTGCTGTAAAAGTGTGGTAGCCGATTCCGTAGTCTGAAAGAGGAATTGTTTCACCACTAAATACGAGATTACTCATGTCGGATTGCAGTTTATCTATGAACCCATAGGTGTCAAGTACGAAGGAATCATCGCTTGCGCTGAAGTCTAATGTTGTTGACTCCGTTACGTAATAATTCCTTTGAGTAGGTGAGTTGATTGAAATGTTTGGCGGTATGTTGTCTATGAACACTTGATGTTCTAACACGTTATTGTCTTTGTTCAAGATTGTCTGGGTGCCGTTCGTGCATGCCTCGTTTATGTCATTGTTGGGGTCTACTACTATGGTGATATTGTGCGCTCCATATTCTGCAATCCAAGGCCAAGTAACCAGTTCCCCGCAAACTCTGTCCAAGTAGATGTTTTGGGACCCGATTAGTACGTTATCGATCAATAAATCAACTCTGACATTGTCCACAGCAGCTCCAAAATTGCCGATTACAGCTGTTATGTTAACAGTTTCTCCAGGCCTCGGAATTATTGGGTCGAACGCAAGAAGCCTAGGCGTTAGCTCAGGGTTTTCCACCACGCTCCCATTAGGCAGCAGGTACAAATTCACATAATCAGCGTAGACTCCCTCGACCATTGTCACGTTTATCTCGTTGCCTGTTGCGTCATACCAAGGCATTGTAATATTCTGCCCCTGTAATGACTGACCAAGATCAATCAAGAACCATAGTTCTTCTAAAGCCCAATCATATGATGTTATTGGGTCTAAGCTTTCTAACACCGTTCTTGCTATGGCGGATGCATCTCGAATCATCTTCTTGGTCATGTCGTATACTTTGGCCCCTTTCCCTTTGTCCCAGGCTGTCTTCAAAGTGCTTTCACGAGCCCCAACACAATCTGACAATAGTTTTGTCCATTCTTGGGCATCGTAGGCTTGCCTCTTTGGGTTGGCATTTTTTGCTTCATTTCGGAATTCTTCGTGCCAATCCTCTGCGTATTGTTCGTACGCATCATGAAACGCTTTTTCCCACGGATACCGTAGAACATGCACTGCACAGGCTGCGTCGGATATAATAGTGAATGATTCGCCCTATTGCCTCAGCTTTCGAAATTGTCGCAAACGAGCATGAATGACGAACGTACGGTGGCACGGGCATTGGCACGGCTCGGTATTCCCAGCGACCTCCATCTCTATAGATGTGAGCCCATTGTGCCGCGTGACACGGAAGATATGACATATGATGGAAATAGGGGGCCCACCCTACGACGTAGACGGGGTCATTGTAATCAGTGGTCTCCGACCATTCTACTACCTTAGCCTTATCAGCCTCACTCCAATCCTTGAATTTCGGGCAATTCTTTACGATCTCTTCTGCTATCATTCGATGAGTCTCTGCTTTCCAGGCCACTGCAGTTTCTATTGGGCGCGAAAACAACGAGAGAGCAAACGCAATCAAAAGAATCTCAGTCATAACTCGTGTAGTCTCTTTTTTCACACTTCTCTCACTCCTTTCTTTCAGGATACTGCAAAGGCGAAGAACTAGAGAATAATACTGGAATGCTTCTGATGTGACTACATTTCATGCTGTTTTTCTCCTTTCTCCTTTTGTGTTTTAGAGTGTTTTGTTTCATTGCCTTCCTTTTGAGCGCTTTTGAAGGGTGCTGAGCCTTTTGAGAATCCCGTTCATCGGCTTTTCATCCCTGCACGGTAGAAGCCTGTTACGTTGCAGTAAGATTTCACCCTCCATTATAAGTTAGCTTCATGAACGCCTTTTAAATTTTGTGGAACATTGTTTCATACTATGCTAGGTGACATCACCATAGGGACACAGAAAATGAACTAGTCATATCTTGATTTGCTGTCGGTTGAGGAAAATCAAGTGAAATGGTCTTGGCTTCTTGATGAACTGCTGAACCGACATTCACACAGGAATCTCTCACTATTGCCCGACTAGAAGCATAGCTCAATCAATCAAAACGAGGTCCACACTTAGAGTAGGAGAAGCATATTTCAATTCCTCAGAACGTGACACACTATTAGAGAAGGAGAATCCCTATTCATCGTTTCTGTCAATCTGTAGAGACGTAGAGGAGTCTAGTTATCGGGAGATATCTCCAGCGTACACGTCTTAATGGGCTATCCCATGACAGTTACCACGTTAAGCCGTCTCATGAGAAGTTAGCAGAACTCTGTTCTACGTTTTTTGGCTTGAAAAATAGGCTTTTATGCCTTTTCTTATGATCATTTCAACTGTATTGCTCCAATCCGGTTCAGTTCTGTCCTCATCTTCAGCTCTCTTCAATTCCTGTTCATGTATGACTCTCAGCCGAGCCATCACCTTCTCATCAATCGTAACCGTCAACTTGACGTGAGTGTGAGGTGGAACCTCAAACTCGCTTCTCAATTCCTTCTTTCGTCCCATTCTAGATCACCTGCACGGAAGGCTTGTTGGCTGAAGGCTCCGTATAGACAACGCGAACCCAAACATTCGCGCAATAGCTTCTCCCAGTAGAAACAGTGCCTCCATTTGCTTCCACACGAGTGGTGTAGGTCTCATCATTTATCTCATCAACTGAAAGCGTGACCGCAGCTTCATAACCGTCAACGGCTTCAGCACACCCATCTATGGCGTAGGAGAATTTCACGCTGCTTTGCCAGCTCCAACCAGCTTTTTCAAGCCAGAAAAAACATTCACAACCCAAAACGTTTTGATGCGTGCCTCTGACGCCAATATACACGCCATTTATGGTGCTGCCAGCTGGAATGTTGGGTTTGTGCGCGTCATCATCAACACCATCAATTCTGTACTTGGAAAGCGTGAGGTTTTTGGTCTGCCCAGCCAAGACGTTTCTGTAGGCACAATCACTCGGATCCGTCGGCGGACCTAGAGCGTTTGCCGAATTCACGAAGCCGTCAGGATTGCTGTACGCACGGTGAAGTACCTGCCAAACAATGAAGTCACTGGATCCTCAACTGCCAACTCGCCGGTTACTATCTTGCCTTCACCAAGCACGCAGCCGTACTTGCTCTGCAACGCATTCTTAATCCTGTTCGCCAAATTCACAGCCAAATTCGTAACCTCAACCGGATTCCTCCCACGAATAACCTCGATATGCACAATCCAACTTCTCGTCGTCCTCCTCACCTTCACACCCAACTCCGAACCTAACAAAACCGTCCAGTTCACCAGCCCCACTCGCCTAAAACAATCAGGCACACACCATAACCCATAACAATCACGCAAGCAGCCCGAGCGGGATTTCAAAAATCCGACAAGGCCAACAGCATCCAGATCCTCAGAAGATCCAAAACTATCAGTATAAACACAGGACTCACCCGATAAACAAATATACCGATTGACAACAATTACCCTTCAAGGTCTACGGGGAGCTGGGATTGTGACCCGGCTGAGAGGACGGTTGAACATCGTCGACCCACAGAACCTGAACCAGACAATGCTGGCGGAGGGAAAGAAATGGAAAAAAGCAAAACAGGATTCCAAACCAAAGTTCTTGCAGAAATCATCGTATTTGCAGCGCTTTCTGCAGTTTTGTACGTTTTTCGCCCATTCACGTTGCCATTTGGTGGTTCCATAACTTTGGGCAGCATGGTTCCGGTGGTCTGGCTGTCTCTGAGAAGAGGGGTTTATGCAGGGGTCATAACAGGAGCAATCTTTGGTATTCTAGCATTTTTCATTGATGTTATGCTTGTTGGCGCGTCCAATGTTATTGCCACTCCAATACAAGCCGTCCTCGAATATCCTGTAGCGTTTGGGGTTCTTGGATTGGCG